>Ga0075433_10001576_pt1 | contig 16882 bp, 17 predicted proteins | sample RhiMethybrSRZTD2_FD_75299 | JGI IMG/M metagenome (GOLD analysis project Ga0075433, IMG submission 75299) | Populus rhizosphere microbial communities from Tennessee, USA - Rhizosphere MetaG P. TD hybrid SRZTD2 | ecosystem: Host-associated > Plants > Roots > Rhizosphere > Soil | place: USA... | reverse complement strand
TTCGGCGTCGGTCCGGTCAGGTCCGATAGCGACTCATCGCACCCGACACCTCCGAGTGTCCAGGCTATTACCAGGGCGCAGTGGAGCAAACGTCTACGCATGGTCCTCCTTTATCGCGCGGTGAACGTCCGCGCCGCTCGAACTCCTTCGGCATCACTTAGTGGCTTGTGGACCGATACTCCGGAGGAAGTTGACGATGTTCCACATGTCGGTGGCAGTCATCTCGCTGCGATGGCCTTTCATCTCGGAATCGCCACCCACACCGTTGGCGATGATGGTGAAGATCTCGCCATCGCTGGATCCGTATTTCCACTCGCTGTCGGTCAGATCCGCCGGGCTTGGATTCTTCGGTGCGAGCGGGCCGTCACCCTGCCCCATCGGTCCGTGGCACTGCCGGCAGGCCTGGTTATACGCCTGGCGACCGGCGGCGATCGATTTCGGCGTGGGTTGAACCGGATTCTTGACCGCGGCCGCCTTCGGATTGCCGCCCTTGGTCGCCTGAGCGAGGATTGATACGGTCGTGGACACGAGCGCAAGGCTCGCAACGACGATCGTAGCGACAATGCCGCGCAAGATCTTCGTTCTGCTACCCATTCAACGTCCCATCCCGCTGGACGGATCCAGCTATCCTTGTGACGCATCCGAGAATGCCGCGCGAGAACACGTCGTCTCGCCTGGCCCGGCGTGCAACGCTGAGCAAGCCCGATGCCCGACGAGAGAAGTACGGAATAGGCCTGAATTCGAGGCGAGTGGCGTACTCTAGAGGCTTGAAATCCAAGGCTTGATCCAAAAAGATGAAGCCAAAATGGCCGAGTTATACTCTGTCGGATACGACGGCAAGTGACATGGCAGTCACAGGAGAAGTACTGGCGTGGCGTATATCATCTGCGAACCATGTGTAGGCACGAAGGACTCCGCGTGTGTCGATGTGTGCCCCGTGGACTGCATCCATCCGCGGAAGGATGAACCCCAGTTTCAGTCTGCGGAAATGCTGTATATTCACCCCGACGAATGCATCGATTGCGGTGCCTGCGTCCCCGCGTGCCCCGTCGAGGCGATCTTTGCGCTCGACGAAACCCCGGAGAAGTGGAAGAACTTCATTCCGGTTAACGCCGCTTTCTATCAGAGGTCGTAACCTACAACGCGTTCCGTCTCAGTGGGGCCACCGGACCCCAGCCGAGGCCAAGGGGTGGGGACCATGTGGATGTCTCGTCGGCTTGTGAGAACCGTTCAGGTTACGGCTTGCGCGGCAACTCTCCTCGTTGGATGCTCCATCGCGTTGAAGGCTGACCTTGGCGGCGACGCCGATCTTCAGCTGCAGCTCGCTACGCTGCTCTACGACGAGACACGATACCAGGAGGCGCTGGTTGCCTTCACCGCGGCAACCAAGGCCGAGGATCCGCAGGTGGCGCTGTCCGCGCGCAAGGGGACGGTGCGTACAGCCCTCAAGGTGGCGGAATTCATTCGTGCCCGGCAGGAAGCCGATGAGTTGTTGAAGAACGCCGGTGTCGATGCAGAAGCACGGACGCTTCACGCCGACGCGATGTGGTCTTTCGGTCTTTTCGACGAAGCGGAGCGTGAGTATCGCGCCAGTGTGGAAGCGACGCCTGGCTCGGCGCGCGCGCGTTTCGGTCTCGCGCGCTCGCTGGCGGCCACCAGCAAGCTCGAGGCAGCGCTCGACGCGGCATTGACTGCATCGGCGGCCGCTCCGCGCGACGGCGAGATTCACGCGCTGGTCGGTGACATCTACGAACGCCTGCACCGGTTCGCTCAGGCGGCGAACGCGTATCGCAACTACATCAACCTCCTGCCGAACAAGGATCGCAGCGACAAGGCAGCCTGGGCGCGCGCGCAGGTCGAGTTTCTCGACTCGTTTGGCGATGTCGCTCCGGTCGACATCGATCCTGAGGATCTGGAAACGCTGCACACGCTGCCGTTCAGGCTTCAGGCAGACAAGATCATCGTGCAGGCGCGCGTGAATGGTGGTCGGCCGCAGGACTTCATTCTCGACACCGGCTCGGAAGAAACAGTCCTGTCACGTGAGACGGCATCGCGCGAACGAATTCGCCCAGTCACCTATACGCTGAGCGCGGGAGTAGGCGAAGTCGGTCTGCGCGGACTTCAGCTCGCGATCGTCAAATCGCTGGATTTCGGGACGCTGCAGGTCCGCAATCTCCCGGTCCTCATCAAGAACCCCGCCCTGCGCGGCATCCCGAAGCGCGAGGGCGAGTCGTTCTCGCCGTTGTCAATCGGCATGTCGATGCGGATCGACTACAAGGAGAAGCTGCTCACGATCGGCCGCAAGCTTCCACCGGTCAAGCCGGACGTGAGCCTGCCGATGCGAATCCATCGCCTCGCCCTGGTGCGCGGCCTGCTCAACTCGACGCACCCGGCGTACTTCGTCGTCGACACCGGCGGCGAGGTGATTTCGATCAGCGCGGAGACAGCCAGCGTCCTTCCCGCCTCGCCCTTTCGCCGTATCCCCTTGCGTGTGTGGGGGACATCCGGTTGGGACCGAGAGGCGTTCCTGATGCCAGGTCAGAATCTCGATTTCGATGAGATCGAGTACCGGAACTTCCCGCTCGTGGTCCTGAACCTGCGCGCGCCCAGCATCCTCCTCGGCTTCCAACTTGGTGGCATCGTCGGCCACAAGTTCCTCGCGCCGTTCCGCGTGACGATGGACATGGAGCGCAGCGAGCTGCTTCTGGAACGGTTCTGACGCAATCCCGCTTCGCCTCCCGATCGTTGGGAGTTGGGAGTTGAGGCAGATGCTCCCTCGCGTTGCAAGTGTTTTCGTGGCGTGCGGCATTGCAGTGGCAGTGCTGTCCGCGCAGGCGCCGGCTGATTTGACCGGGCAACTCGCGCGAGCTACAGCTCTCTACGACGACGGCAAATACTCCGACGCACTGAAGTCGTTTGTGGCCGCCTCGGAATCACCGGAGGCCTCGACCGCGCTCGCGGCACGGAAAGGCACAGTGCTTGCGGCGCTTCGCGTTGGCGAGTTCACGGTGGCGCGTCGAGCCGCGTCGATCCTGTCGACACACGAGGCCGACGCCGAGGCGCTGACCTTGTCGGGCGATGCGCTGTGGGCTGCCGGGTTCTTCGATGAAGCGGACCAGGACTACGCGCGAGCGTTGGTGGTCGATCCGCGATCGGGACGCGCTCGCTACGGCATCGCGAGGTCGCTCAGTTCACGATCGCGCCTGACGGAGGCGCTCGGCGAAGTCGAGCGGGGACTCGAGTCTTCACCTGGCGATTCGGATCTGTACGCCGTGCGCGGAACAGTCCTCGAGCGTCTCAATCGCTTCGAGGATGCCGCGAGAGCGTACGACGAGTCCGCCAATCTGTTGCCCACACGCGAGCCCGCCGCGATCGCGATCGCCCGCAACCGCGCAACTCTTCTGCGCAGTTTCGCCAGGCGGCCGCCGCTCGACGTCAGCGACGAAGACGCCAATTCCACGCACACCCTGCCGTTCAAGCTGGTGAACAACAAGATCGTCGTGCTCGGCCGGCTGAATGGTATGCAGGTCGAGTGGGTGCTCGATACCGGTGCCGAACGAACCGGCATTTCACCAGAGACGGCGAGCGCGGCTGCGATTCGTACCGTCACATCGACGCTCACGGCAGGTGTCGGCCAGCCTGGTGTCCGCCGGATACGCCTCGGGCGCGCCGATACCGTCGAACTCGGGTCGTTGAAGGTTCACAACGTGCCTGTCGCCATACGAGCACCCACCATTGGCGGCGCCGCTCGTTGGCAGGGGCAGAGTCTGTCGCCAATTGCTCTCGGGTTCTCGGTCAGCGTCGATTACGCGCGAAAGCGAGTCGTGCTCGCGCGGGCGCTGCCGGAGTCGGCGGCGGCCGGCATTACGCTGCCGATGAGGATCCAGCCATTGCCGCTGATTCGAGGCACGCTCAACTCGATGCATCCGGCGTACTTCGTGGTCGATACCGGTGGGGAAGTGATCTCGATCGGCGCCGACACCGCGGATCTGCTTGGGATGGAATCCGCGCGCCACATACGGCTGCGTGTTCTGGGCATGTCCGGACCCGACGAGGACGCATTCCTGCTGCCCGGTGTGGATCTCGACTTCCAGGGCGTCAGCCTTCGTCGCGTTGGCCTTGCCGTCCTCAACCTGCGGGCGCCGAGCGTGCTCCTCGGTTACCAGGTCGGTGGCATCGTCGGACACAACTTCCTGAGCCGTTATCGTGTGTCGATTGATGTGGCGAGGAGTGAGGTGAGGTTGGAATAGGCGTAGGCCGGGTCTTGTTCTTTAGACCCGGCGGGTCCATAAAGCAGGACCCGCCCTACACTGTCGCTACGCCGATCAGAAGTCGTACCCGATCCAGACTGAGAACTTGACCTTTCGGAATTCGTCGCTTCCGCCGAACGGCCGGAAGAGGGCGTCCTCCCAGTCCTTGTTGAAGAGCGTCTTCCACGCCCAGTCGAAGTGAATCGGGAAGCCGAGGGCGAAGGTCTCCAGCCCGACGCCATACGACGCGCGCGCGTCGACGAGGCGCAAGCCATCGATGACGACTGGCGTTCCGTAGACCGGGGCCTGCTGTCCGAGCCCGGTCTGGATGAAGCCGTTGATCGGCGTGTAGACCTCGGTGCTGTTGCTCCACCACTTGAATGGCTGGCCTTCGAAGTGCCCGCCTCCCATGTTGGCGAAGAACACGCCGCGGATTCCGCCGAGGACCCCGATCGGCGTCAGCATGGCTTCGATCAGCGGGAAGCGCAGTTCCGCGTTGAAGAACGCGGTCTGGTCGCCGACGAACTGGAGATACTCATACCCGCGCATCTCGGAGTTGCCGCCGAAATACATGAAGTCGGGTGCGTCGCCCCAGCTGTGGAACCCACGGGCGCGCAGCGCCAGCAGTCCTGATGCGCCGAGTTTCAAATAGTACCGGGCGTCGATATCGGCTGTCTGGCGTGAGAGTGAATTGCCGATCTTCGGTGCGATCTCGTATCCGGCTCTCACCGTGCTGCCTGCCAACGGCCCGAACTCACGGAAGACCGTCGTCTCCTGGACGAAATTCACGCCGAGCGGCACGAAGATGCCCGAATTGAAGAGCGGCCGCCCGAACTGATCGACCTGGTACTGCTCGGAGTACGCCTGAAGAGCGGGATCGTTGAAGTTCTCCGTGTAATCCTGGAAGCTGCCGTGGAGCTCGAGACGGCGGTAGCGATTGAGCGGCCAGATCCCATACGCAGTCGCGCCACGGACCGTGCGTGTCGCGATCGACAGGTCGCGATCGACGATCCCCGAGAACGCCGGGTCATAGAACACGCCCTCGAGGTTGCCGTAGAAGAACTGCGTCTGCGAGTAACCCTGCAGCGCGTAGTTGAACCGGTGGGCGAGGTTCAGATACGAGAGTGACAGCGTGCGGTACTGCGAAATCGACGCCGCAAACAGGCTGAACTGCTGGTCACCCAACACATCGCTGAACGTCACCGCCGTTCCGCCGAAGACGTCGCCGCTGCTGGTCACGCCTACGTTCACAGGCGGGCGGCCGTCCATGAACATCTTTTCGAATTTCCCCTTCTTCGCCTTCTTGTCTGCAATCAGCGTGTGCGAGAGCGGTGCCTGGAAGTCGATGATCGGCCCGGGCGCGCCAAAATCGGACGATGCCGCCGTGACGATCGGGTCTCGCCGGTCGAGTGCATGCAGTTCGTAATCGCCCTTGTAATAAGTGATGACGCCGATGCGTGGCGGGGCGTTTCCGTCTTTCAGCACGGCGGTATACAGGTTGCCACTCACGGCATCGGTGTACTGACGAAGCTCGCCGTTCTTCAGATTCAGTGTCCAGACGTTATAGATCTGCCCGTTGCGCGCAACGTCGGGATCGATCGGCTGCGCAGGATCGGTTGCCGTCGACGGGAATACGAGCGTATCTGCATCCAGGAACTGCGCCGCAGCATCGTCATGGGTCCCGAACGTGAGCTGCGTCTTTTGCCCCGTCGCGATGTCGACTCTGAACAGCTTCTCGTTGCCGCTGACACGCGCGTTGTAGACGATCGACTGGCCATCCGGCGCCCACGTCGGCGCGGAATCGGCGAACGCATCCTTCGTGATGTTGGTGATTTCCTCGGTCTGCAGATCGATCACGAAGATGTCACCGGTGCCGCCCCGCAGCGCGGCGAATGCGACCTTCCGTCCATCCGGTGAGAAATCGGGTGACTCCGGGTCGTCCACCGTGCGCATCGAGATGCGACGCTCGATATTACGGCTGAGGACGTTCTGCAGGATCAACGAGCGCCATTTCTCCGCACGCGCGAAGTAAGCGAGGCGGTCGCCGGTCGCGGACCACGAGAACCAGGGAACCGTCACCCAGCGGCCGCCCGGTGTCACGATGAATTCGAAACCAAGATCCTGATCGAACCCCTTCGTCAGGTTTCGGACGACGCTGCCATCGTGCGACGACACGAGGAGGATGTCACCCTCGCGATCGCGGGAGTTACCGGAGAAAACGGCAAGCAGGTCGCCAGACGGGGACGGCTCCACGGTGTAGCCGCCGCGGAACGGCGTCTTCTCCTTGTTGGGAAGAAGGTTCCGACCGTAATCGGTAGGACGCTCCTTGTCCCTGAATGGCTTGAAGCGATCCTTGAGGTACTTCTCGAACTCCGTATCGAACTCGTCGGCGTTGATCTTGAACGCCTCCTCGTAGGCATCTTCACCGCCGCCGATGACCGACTTGCGCAACGAGAACAGATACTGTCGCAGCCCTTCCTTGCCCCACTTCGATTCGATGAACTCGAAGATGGCGTGCCCGAGGTTGTAGATCATTCGCGCGCCGCCGACGTCGCTGTACCCCTCCAGCTTGCTCATTTTGGGGATGATGTCGGCGACGGCCGCGTCACGAACGGACATGAGGTCGAGCGGACGCCAGGCGCCGGTCATATAGTCGGCGAGCCCCTCGTGTACCCAGAGCGGCGTACTTCGCCGAACGAGCGTTGCCGGGATGATGTCGTAGTCGAACTGATGCGTCAGCTCGTGCAGGATGAGCCGGTACAGCAGATCCGGCGGCTCGTCCATCGGCATGACGATGCGCTGGCGGATCGGCTCGGCGAATGCGCCGACGCCCTCGGATGCGGCGCCCGGAATCACGTTCTGCTGCTGAAATTCACTGCTGGTCTGAAAGAGGATGAGGGGAACCTTGTGCGCGAGGTCGTGTTTGAGCTCGGAACTAATTTGCTGATACGCGCTCTCGGCATAACCGGCCATGCGCTCGAGGTGCGGCTCAATCTCCGGGTAGTAATACATGATGAAGTGGTCCGTCTCGTAGTGGTACCACTCGAATTTGTCGTAGCGGATCTGGTTCTTCCCGAAATAGGGAATATAGGGGGTCTGGGCCGCGACCGGCACCGCGAAGGCCAGCAGGGTCATCACCCGGAGCAGAATGCCGCACGGAGTGCGGTTGCTCATGTCAGTTCTCCTTGCAGGGGTTCCGCCCTGCCCGTTCGGCACGCTTGACCGGGTTGCGCGGCGAATTGCGATCTTACCGCCGACCTGCAAAGCCCCGCAATCCAAGGTAAGTAATCCGCCCGAGCAAAGGATGTGCCTAGGGTTTCGCAGAAAAACGCAATGAAAACGTACGAGCGCGCGTTGTTTCAGAGCAACATGTCCTGTGTCTCCGTCCACGGCAGGTATACTTCGAGTGGGGCCGCGGACAGCAGGCGACGGACAGTTCCTGGGTCCCGTCGTCCGGTGTGGATAAACCCGAGCGCAGGAATTTTCCAGACGCCCCCCGGGTTTGATCCAGTGGGTCTCGGTATCGCCGATGTTCCGACGTCGCCAGCCTGCGGACGCTGACACGTTCGGCGCGGAGATTCTGCGTTACCTCGAGCCGCTTTATGCGACGGCGCTGAGGTTGACCCGGAACCGGGCCGATGCCGAGGACCTGGTGCAGGACACGGTCGTGAAGGCGCTGCGCTTTTCGGATCGCTTCGAGCGTGGCACGAACCTCAGGGCCTGGTTGTCGACGATCCTGCACAACACCTGGCGGAATCGGCTTCGCGACGCGGGTCGTGAGGCGGCGGCGATCGAGGTGGACAGTTCGCTCGTCGAGGAGGCCGAAGCGACGGCGGATGATTCCCAGCGGGCCGAGACCCCCGAACAGCTGTTGCTTCGCAATACGCTCGACGCCGATCTCCGGGCTGCCCTCGATGAGTTGCCGGATATTTTTCGCCAGGCGGTCTGGTTGCGCGATGTCGAAGAGTTCTCGTATGCGGAGATCGCCAAGATGCTCGATGTACCGATTGGAACCGTGATGTCTCGCATCTCCCGAGGCCGCCGTCTGCTGCTCGACCAGCTCCGAAAGACGAAAGCAACTGCATGAGCGAGTGTCGCCAGACGATCGATTCACTTCCGGCATTCGCCGACGGCCTGCTCCAGCCGGACGAGCGTCGGGCAATCGAGCGGCATCTGGCGGCATGCCCCCCCTGCCGGCGATTGGCCGACGACGAACGAAGCGGCCGGCGGGTGTTGCGTCATGCGGCGTCGACACTCCTCGTCGAGCCGCTGCCTCCCGGACTTCAAGGGCGATGCGAGGCGCTCGTGCGGGCGAGGCAGGGCTCGCGAGCCGCTCTCAGCGATATGAGACCGTGGTGGCGTGTCCGGCTCGTTCCGGTGTTGCTGGCCGTTGTCGTGATGATCTTTACTGCCTCGGCGTTCTTTTCGCTCGCGACGCGTCGTTCGGATGCACTGCTCGCCGCGCAACTGACTGCCGATCATTCCAAGTGCTTCAAGCTGTTCGCTCCTGCTGCCGGCGTGACTGCGGATCCGCAGAACATCGAGCACGTGCTGTCCGAACAGTACGGCAGGAATGTCCACGTTCCCCCCTCATCGACAGACGACGACATCCAGCTTATCGGCGCACGGCGATGCTTGTACGGCGATGGACTCGTACCTCACGTGATGTACCGCGTGCACGGGCAGGACGTCTCGCTCTTTGTTCTTCCCGGCACGGAGCGAAAACCGGACGATCTCGTCACGCTCGGTCATCGGTCGCAAATCTGGTCCCGGGATGGGACGACGTTCGTCCTTGTCACGCCGGCAGACACTGGTGACCTGGCGGGCGCGTCCCGATACGTGATGCGAGAAGCGCGGTAATGTAGTAGTGGTGTCCACCTTCAGGCGGACCGTGACTCGGAGCCGAAACAACATGCAGGACGACATGAATCCAGCCGAACTCGATCAACCCGAGGGCGAGCCCGTTCCGACAGGAGAGTCGACGCCGGAACCCGAGGCGCCCCGGTCACGCAAAGCCGTGTGGCTGGCCATGGGCGCTGTCGCGCTCGCGCTGGGACTGATCTGGGTGGCGCCCGGGATCGAGCCGCATGATGAGACGGCGCCGGGTGCGCAGGCGGACTTCCCGGGTGAGCCCGAGGATGCCCAGGCGGCAGGACAGGCGGCGAACCTCGATTTCACGCTCAAGGACATGCACGGTGTCGATGTGCAGCTGGCATCGTTCAAGGGCAAGGTCATTCTCCTGAACTTCTGGGCAACGTGGTGCGGTCCGTGTCGAGCGGAGATCCCGTCGCTGGTCGAGCTGCAGGAACAGTACAAAGACGACCTCGTGGTGCTCGGATTGTCAGTCGATGACACGGCCGACAAGCTGCTGCCGTATGCGGCCGAGTTCAAGATGAACTACCCGGTACTCGTGGGCAACGGACGCGAGGATGTGCAGGAAGCCTTTGGCCCGCTCTTCGGCATTCCGGTCTCCGTAATCATCGGACGTGACGGCGTCATCGCGAAGAAACACTCGGGAATTGCGACGAAGGAACAAATCGAGCGGGAGATCAAGACACTGCTGTAGTATGATCCGAACATGTTGAAAGGCTTCACGCACGCCCGACTCGCCTGCGGCTGCCGCCTCGCGTTTCGCGAAGGTGTCGAAGGGAGCCCCGTGACCGTCGTCATCGACGCAAAGGCCCCGGGGTGCGTGATCTCGCTGCACGTTCAGCAGCTTCCGATCTACGACTTCCGCGAAGCGTTACGCCCACCGACCCGGTTCCTTCCGATCGAAGAAGAAGAGTTCGAAGAGGAAGGCTAACGAAGGTCAAAGGGCAAAAAGTCAAAGGTCAAAAGTCAGGTACTAGGTACGGCCGCTCCATCAGGGGCGGCCGTTTTCGTTTGCCTGACAGGCGCAGGTGAATGGAGCGGCCCACGAGGCGGTGGACACGACGCGCGTGGCTGTTGAGTGCGTCCGCAGGAGTGGGCGCGCTGGTCGGTCGGCAGTGTCTTCCCACGAGTGATCCCGGTCCATCGTTTCCCCTCGCTGACGAGGTCATCGCACATGACCGCGGTATCGTTCTCAACGATGCCAGTCAGTTGTCGCCCACGCCGGTTGCTTCACACATCACCGTTCGTGACAACTCGCCGAAAGCCGCAGTCGAGCGCGTTCGCGCGGCGTTGACCGAAGCGCGAATTGCCGGACATCCCTTCATCGCGAGCGCCGCGCGTCATTCGATGGGCGGCCAGAGTCTTGCCAGGGACGGCACCGTTGTCACACTCGATCAGCAATGGCTCGAACCCGACACTGCCGCAATGTAATGCTGGCACCCACATTCGAGGCGGTGAGCGGACTCGATATCGGCTCGTTGTTCGCTCAGCGGCTCGCTGCAGACCCCTCGATCGTCATGGCGTACGGCCGCATGGACGTCGCGCTGGATCGCTTCTTCGATCGTGCATTGCTCATCACCGATCGGGGCGGTGCCGGATGAGCGCCAGCTTCCCCCGGCGTCAGGCTCCGGTTTCATCAGTCGTGCCTCGCGGTACGTCTTCCGCGCGCAAGTCGAATCTGATCGGGCCAAGCGATTCCGCTGGTGGACCGAGGCTGGGTTGGGGCCGCTTCTTCCCTCAAACGCGACGCGCAATACCCTCATGAACGAACCGGTCATTACACTCGATGATCGCGACTCATTCCGTACTGACATTCTGCACGAGTACTTCATTGGACCCGCACGCTTCCCGGAGTTCGTCAAGGCATGCCAGGAGGTCATACACTTTGACCCGACGCCTGGTACTTCGCACCTTTGACCTAACTTTTGACCTTTGACTTTTGACCTTTGACCTTCGGATCTACGGAAATTGAATCTTCAAGTCAGCAACAAGCGGCAAGTGATCTGAAGCCATCAACGACAGCCGTGTCCGCGGCAGCTCCACCTTCACCACCTCCACCTCGCCTTCGTAGTAGATGTGATCGAGGTGTAGCACTGGAAAGACACCTGGATACGTGCGGCGTCGCCGGAGGTGCGCCCGCAAATCGATGCTTTGCAGCTGCTCGTTGAGCGTCGATGTGGCCAGCCCCTTCATCCACTCGTTGAAATCGCCGAGCACCACCTTCGGACTGCCCACGCGCCGATCGTGCACGATGGTCTTGAGTCGTCCAGCCTGATACCGCCGCTCCAGGAAGGCGGTCCCGAGATGAACGTTATAGAGGTGCAGTTGATCGTCGCCGAATGCCACGTCGACCCGCTGGCACCCGCGTGGCTCGCACGTCTTCCACGACAGATCGTAGTGCGTGTGGTGGACGATCGGATGTCGGCTGAGAACAACGTTGCCGAAGAGACTGCCGCGCAAATGCCGCGTCGGTGCCATCACCCAGCCCATACCGAGCAGCGCCCCGAGCTCCTCGGCATGCCCCGGCGCATGTGGACTGGCGCCGATGACCTCCTGGAGCGCGATGAGATCGGGATCGATGCCGCGGATGACGTCCGCGATACGTGAGGGCAGCGTGCGTCCGTCGAGGCCGCGGCAGCGATGGATGTTGTAGGTGGCGACGCGGATCGTCCGCTTGTGTGACTCGCTCATTGATAAGAGCAATGTAATGCAGAATCCAGAATGCTGAATTCACGAGGGAATTCGCTGTTTTGAATTCTGCGTTCCGCATTGCGTAAGATCAGCTCATGGCGAAGCTCAAAAGCGAGATCGAAGTTGCATGCCCCTGCTGCGACGCCGTCCTCGTGATCGACACGAACCTTCGTCGTGTGGTGAGTCACCGCGTCCCTGAACGTGGCGACAAGCCCGAGCTGAACGATGCCGCGCGCATCCTGGAAGCGGAAGCAGCTCGACGCGAGTCGCTCTTCGAGCAGTCTGTCGAAGCCGAGAAGACGCGCGACGATGCCCTGACGAGGAGATTCGAGGAAGCGTTGAAGAAGGCCAGGCACGAGCCTGTGACGCGGCCGATGAGAGACTTCGACTTGGATTAGGCGAAAGCTAACCTCGTCGCGCGAACTCCTGCGGCAAGGGAGCCCATCGCTCGCGCCCCTTGTAGTACTTCCACGGTTTGTAGCCGTGCGCTTCGCGAAATGCGCGATAGCGCCGCCGCATCGCATCGGCTTTCCGATTGGATGACGCGATCCGCCGATGCGGCCAGTCGAGCAGCATCTGCTCGACCTTCCATATGTTCTTCGTTGCGAGCCGCCAGTCGTACGAGCCCATCACGCGGAGATCGACGACCGCGTACGCCTTGATGCGACCGGTGAAATCGATATACGGCTCGAAGTAGCTGAGCGCGAGTGCGCGCGGCGTCGCAAACAGCGGCCGTCGTCCGTGAAGACCAGGGTCACGCGAGCGAGCGACCGATCCCCACCCTGTCCGGGCTCGATAGACGAAGATGACGTGATCGAGCAGGTCGATCGATTCGAAACTGAGCACGAGCGGTGGATAGCCATGCTGCTCGAGCGCCACCGCCGCAGACAGGGCCGCTTCTAGGCAATGAGCCGTTCCGCTGCGTACGACTCCACGAAAGCTGCGTAGTGTCTCGGCGCCGGCTTCGGTGTTGTAGGGCAGTGCGTTCAGCCAGGCCTGAACCGCGTCAGGCGTCCGCAGGCGCGCAACGAGGCGGCGCTCTTTGGGCGTGAGCGGTAGCACCGGAGGCTCGACCGGGTCAGTGCGTGGGAGCGGGCGCGGCTGTGAGGTCGGCAACGAGTTCGGCCGGCGTCCATGAATTGCCACTGTGCACAGAGACCAGGCGGCCTTCCGGATCGATGACGGCGGTGCGAAGGTTGTGCGTGATGTTGATGGCGTCCTGCGGGTTGTGTTCAACGTACAAGCCGAACTGGGTTGCGAATCGATTCACCTCCGCGGGTTCACCGGTCAGGAACGTCCACACGGCTGGATCGGCTTCGCGACGGCGCGCGTACGCCTTCATGATCGCCGGCCGGTCGAATTCAGGATCGAGCGTCACCGTCAACAATCGTACGTCGGCAAGTGCCGGCGTGCCCTTGATCGTTGTCTGAATCGCGGCGAAGTGCTTGTCCATGAGTGGACAGAAATCGGGCAGCGGGCAGCGCGTGTAGATGAAGGTCACCGCGAGTCTGTGACCTTTGAACGTCGAGAACTGGCGCGGCGTGTTGTCCTGATCGACCAGGGTGGCATCCTTCACGGTTTGTCCGGGCTCGAGGATATCTGGTGCCGGCGGCGGCGCGGCTTCTGATAGCTCGGCGTGACCGGTTGTCGTCAATGTCGAGAGGTATGCCTGCGTCTCTCCAACCACGAGCGTTGCCGTCACCAAATCGCCGGGGTTCTTTCCAGCCATCAACGCGTCGTCTCTGACGGTAAACGGCATCGTCATGCCCTGCATGAACCCTTTGATGTCCTGGTGCTTGATCACGACTTCATGACGCTCGGGCCGCACGGCGAGGATCTGACCTTGCAGTTCGAATTGACGCGTGTTGGCGTCAGGGGGCCGTCCGCACCCGGTGAGTGCGATCGACGCGACAAAAAGAACCGGCCACAAGCGCATCACGTCCACTCTAACAATTTTCAATTGAAAATGAGCGCGAGCCCAGCGTTTCACACTGGCGTGATAATAGGACGCCATGCTCACAGCTCTTGCACTCAGGAACGTCCACAAGACATTTGGAGCGACGGTCGCGGTCGAGGGCATGGATCTCGTCGTGCCGCGTGGCGCGCTCTATGGCGTGATCGGACCGAACGGCGCGGGAAAGACCACATGCATTCGCATGATCATGTCGATCCTGTTCCCGGACTCCGGCGAGCTTTCGGTCCTGGGCCACCGTTCGGCGCTGGAGGCAAAGGATCGCATCGGCTATCTCCCGGAAGAACGCGGCGTCTATCGGAAGATGAAGGTCGGCGCTTTCCTGATCTACATGGGGGAGTTGAAGGGGCTGGCCGCTGAGGATGCGGCCGCCCGTGTGCCGCGGTTGCTGCAAGAGGTCGGGCTGCCGGGCGTCGAAAGCAAACGCTGCGAGGATTTGTCGAAAGGCATGTTGCAGCGCGTGCAGTTTCTGGCCGCGGTGATCCACCAGCCGGACCTGCTCATTCTCGATGAGCCGTTCAGCGGCCAGGATCCGGTCAGCGTCCGCATACTTCGCGAGCACATTCTCAAAGAACATCGTCGCGGCGCGACAGTGCTGCTCTCGACGCACGTCATGGCGCACGCCGAGGAGATGTGTCAGCACGTCGTGATGATTCACCAGGGGCGGAAGGTGCTCGATGAAGCGATGGCGGGGCTCAGGCGTCAATTCGACCCGCGAACCATCCATTTCGAGCCCCTCGACGAGAATGCCACTGCGTCGCGCCTTGGCGCGCATGCCAATGTGTCGAGCCTGAGCGCAGTCGGCGGCGTCGAACGTATCGAGACACTCGACGGCAGTTACCGGATCACACTCCTACCGGGCACCGATCCCGCCGCCATGATGTCGCGGCTGGCGTCAGCAGTTGCCCCTGCACGCATCGAACTGGCGCGCCTCACGCTCGAGGATGTCTTCGTGCGGATCGTGGCGGAAGGATCGCACGGCAAAGCCGCGTCGGATGCGTTGCGCGCCAGCGTGACGGCGGGATCCGAGGGAGTCCTGGCATGAAACAGAGTCTGCGGCGAATCGGGCTCGTTGCCCGCCGGGAGTTCATGGCTGCCGTCACGAACAAAGGGTTCGTCATCGGCCTGCTGCTCATGCCGGCCATCATCGCGCTCTTGTTCGCGGTGTTTCCGCGCGTCTTGAACCGGAACGTGCCGGCGGTTCGCGGCGAAGTCGCTGTCGTTGACCCGACCGGCCAGGTCGCGGGCGCGTTGCGCACGGCCCTGACCGCTGACGCCATCACGGCACGGCGCCGCGAAAGCGCCATGCGCGCACTTCAGAACGCGCCAACCGTGGTTCGCGATGCGGCCACCAGTCCCGCGGCGATTGAGCGGACGGTCGGTGCGGCACCAGAGCTCACCATTCTCGACCGACCTGCGGGAGCCGATCTCCAGCGTGAGAAGCAGTGGCTGACGGAACCAGTTGCCGCTGGTGGCCTCCGCCACATTGCGCTCGTCGTCGTCCACCCCGACGCGGTTGTTGCCGCCGGCCGTACGGAGTACGGGTCGTACGACTTGTTCATTCCCGAGAATATCGACGATCGCCTGGAGATCGAGCTCTACGACGCCATCAGGGAATCGCTCGTCGCCGCGCGGATTCGCAACCACAATCTCAATCGCGAGGAAGTGGAAGCGGTGATGCGAGTGCGCCGTGCGGCATCGGTGACCGTGGCTGCCGGGGCGGAGCGGCAGACCAACATCGCGTTCAATCGAATGCTGCCGTTCGTCTTCGCCGGTCTGCTCGTCTTCGGCGTGATGATTGGCGGCCAGACGCTGCTGACGCAAACCGTGGAGGAGAAGTCGAATCGCGTGATTGAGGTCCTGCTGTCGGCGGTGTCGCCGATCGAACTGATGGCAGGAAAGATTCTCGGGCAGATGGCCGTCAGCATGCTCGTGCTCGCGATCTACATCGGAATCGGGCTGGTGACGTTGATGTCGTTTGCGATGATTGGCTTGCTCGATCCGCTGCTGATTCTCTACCTCGTGGTGTTCTTTCTGATTTCCTACCTGCTGTTCGCGGCCGTATTCAGCGCAGTGGGCGCCGCCGTCAACGAGATGCGGGAAGCGCAGTCGCTGATGACGCCGGTGATGCTGCTGCTGATGGCGCCATGGATGTTCGCGACGGTTATCGGTCGGGAGCCGAATTCCGCATTCGCGGTCGCGCTCAGCTTCATTCCTCCGGTCAACACGTTCGCGATGATGATTCGACTGGGATCCGCGACGCCGCCCCCGACCTGGCAGGTGCTCCTGACGATGATCGTCGGCCTCGCCGCGGCGTGCGCCGTGACCTGGTTCGCGGCCAAAGTCTTCAAGGTTGGCCTCTTGATGCACGGCAAGGCGCCAGACATGGCGACGCTGATGCGGTGGGCGAGGCAGGCCTGACTGACCCTGACGCTGTCAACTCCCAACGACTGTCGCATGACCAACTCCCGACGCCCAAAACCAGGGAGTAGTCATCATTGGGAATCGGGAGTTGGGAGTTGGGAGTTAAAGATTGGCGATCTGGATTGGGACATCCGGTTACAACTACCCCGAGTGGAAGGGGAGCTTCTATCCCGAGACATTGCCGGCGGCGAAGATGCTGCCGTATTACGCGGAGCGCTTCCCGACCGTCGAGATCAACTACACGTTCTATCGCGCGCCGAACGAAAAGATTCTTGCCGGGTGGAGCAGCGCGACGCCCGAGCGCTACAAGTTGACGCTGAAGGCGCCAAAGCGCATTACGCATGACAGCCGTCTGCGCGATTGCGGTGATCGCGTCCGTCAATTCCTGGAGACTGCGGCCACGCTCGGTCCGAAGCTCGGGGCGCTCCTCTTTCAGCTCCCGCCAAACCTGAAGAAGGACCTCGCGTTGTTCGATGCGTTCCTCGAAACGCTTCCGCCGCGCGTCTGCGCCGCGTTCGAATTCCGCCACGTGTCATGGCTCGATGAAGAGGTGTACGCGAGGCTACGGGCAAGAAATCTTGCGTTGTGTGTGGCTGACAGCGAGAAGCTGTCGACCCCGGTCGAAATCACTGCCGACTATGCCTACTTCCGGCTGCGTGATGAAGGGTATGTC
>Ga0075433_10001575_pt1 | contig 16891 bp, 13 predicted proteins | sample RhiMethybrSRZTD2_FD_75299 | JGI IMG/M metagenome (GOLD analysis project Ga0075433, IMG submission 75299) | Populus rhizosphere microbial communities from Tennessee, USA - Rhizosphere MetaG P. TD hybrid SRZTD2 | ecosystem: Host-associated > Plants > Roots > Rhizosphere > Soil | place: USA... | reverse complement strand
AATGCCAAGGCGACCTGTTCGCTGACCGCATGCCAGCCGCAACCATGCGCGCCAATCAGCTGCGCCTATGGTTCGCTTCCATGGCCTACGTCCTGATGTGCGCCCTGCGGCGCATTGGCCTTGCCAGTAGCGAACTGGCACGCGCGACCTGCGGGACCATTCGATTGAAGCTTTTGAAGATCGGGGCGCAGATCACGATCAGCGTCCGGCGCGTGAAGATCGCCTTTGCTTCATCCTACCCCTCCCAAAGCATGTTTGCCCTCGTCCACGCCCGGCTGCGACATGCCGCGGCCTGAGACCGCCCCGCACCGCCCGCCCACAAACCAGAGAGGAAAATACGAACCTGCGAAACCCGCATCTGGCGGTGCCCACGAGCACGCCAACAGAAAATTTAGTTATCTGAACTGGCCGCGACCCTTCATCCATCTACTGGCGGTGAGAAGGGCGGGCTAGACCTAGCGACGGGGGCAGCTAGACCTAGCGACGGGTGCCCGCGCCTTCAAGAGCGCGGCCCGTATGTCGGCGCCTTGACGCCGCCCGGCGCTTGCTCATGTTGAATGACCGTCCGTACAAGGGAAAACCATTAGGATTTTAAGTCGGGCGCAGGACACCAAAGAACCCCAAAAACCAGTTTGGGGGAGATTTTGCCACCTCTTAAGCCACCATTTTCACCCGATTTGGGGAGACTTGCCTCAAGCGCGGACTGTGCCGATTTACGCGATTTATTGGTCTTGCGTCTCATATACCACTCGGCAAACGGCTCCATGACAGCATGTTCGGTCGTTGTGTGCCGGGCGCAGATGCCTGTGCGGGAACTACCTTTATGCGGGTGCGCGATAACGGTTTCTATTGGACAGCGCAACAGGGCGGATATCTGCCCGCGGTGATGTGCTGCTTCAACCGTATTCAACCGAACCAAAACTCCGAGCCATACAGCTGTGGCCCTGGATTGCTGCCTGACAACTATCGGTACCCCGCACTGAAGCATCACGCGGCGGCTGGGGTGTCGGGAGCAGCAGCCCGTCTTCGTGAAAATCCGACCAGCAATGACGCCGCGCCAGCCCGGCGGCCGATGCGGCAACGCCTACCAATGCCGCCAACGGTTCTAGTAGGACCAAAGGGAGTAAAGCCATGATGAAGTCGCTATTGATTGCCTTGGCAGTCACGCCATTGCTGATTGCACCGACCTACGCCAAGTGCAGATCAATCGGCCCGCTATGCCAACCCGGCACTGGCTGCGAGCCGAAGTGCATCACCACATCTGACGGCGGTCCCGGTCGTGAGAATATGTATACCCGCGATAAGAAGTCGTCGCAGGGTTTCAAGCGAGTCCGCGGTAGTTGGGCTAGCCGTCAAGGAAAACAATGGAATGCGAATGCGCAGGCAGAAGGCCGCGCCGCCTGGCGCAACAACGGCACGCCGTCTTCGGTTGGAATGATTTCACCGTTCGTGCCTGGCAGCGTGCAAGACAAAGCCTGGCGTGCTGAGCGTGCGAAGCGGGGCATTCAGTGATCAGATTTATAGGACTGCTGGCGCTTGTCACCATCGCGCTCGCAACGCAAGCCGCTGCGCAAATCTCGCCTAGCTGGCAATCGTCCCCCGTTCTCAAAAAGCCGGGATCGCCAAGCCCAGCCGATCTGTTCCGGCACAAATGTCCGCAGCGAACGTGCTGGAACAAATACTACCGGCGTTGCGTGCCGAATAGGCGTGGTCGTACTTGCCCATAAAGGGATCGTGCCATGGACCAAACAGACAAAGAAGTGAAACGCGAGCAAACCTGGAAGTGGTGGCGGCGAACAAGGCCAAGGCAACTGCAAGGCATACCGCGCATGTAGAGCGCAGGCATGCGGAGAGTTGCGCAACGCATGTCTGCATAAAGACGAACTTGGCGAGCGTGGCCAAGGCAACTGCCGCCGGTATCGCGAGACATGCCGTCGCTAGTTTTTCAACCATCGTCTCGGGGAGTTACTGCAATGAAACGCCTAAGCATACTTGCAGGGTTGGCGATGCTGATCTTTGCAACACCTAGCCAAGCCGCAGAGGAGAAAACCTGCGACGCCTGGATCAATGGTCGATACGTCCCTTGCGCTGGACAACAGGGATCACAGGGAACGCCACAAGGCACGCCACAGCAAACCGGATGGGAGCCACCTGCTAACTCTGGTGTCGAGCGTTGCGGTTATGGTGGCGGTCAAAATTGCTGGCAAGCCCCTGACGGCTCCTGGTGGAAAGGACCAAAGCCCACCGATTGGGGCGGAGGCCAGCAAGGCACTGGTCAGCCTGGCACCTGGCAACCCGGCCAGGAGCAAGCGCATAACTGTCCGCCAAATTCAATTTGGAATCCGCAGCAAAATCGCTGTCTGTTCCAAAAGACCACCACACCCGAAAAAAAATGCCCGCCTGGTACAGTCGCTTTGCTCTACGGCAGCAAGTGGATTTGTAAACGACAAGGCACCAACACCGCACAGCAATGCCAGCAGGGTTGGATCTGGTCGCCACGTCGTGGCCAATGCGTGCCAGGCACCGTCGGCGGCGGCACCGATGGTCAGCAAGGCCATCGCTGCGGCTATGGCAAGGTGTGGAGTGACCAATACGGCCGATGTGTTCGCTTTGGTGGCGGCACCGACGGCGGTCAGCAACAGGCGGGCTATGGTTGCAAGCCGTGGGAACGTTGGTCAAATCGCCAGCAAAGCTGCGTGCCAAAGCGTCAAGGTGGCGGCACCTACGGTGACCAAGGTGGCTGGCAGCAAGGCAGTCAAGGCGGCTATGGCTGCGGCCCATATGAGCGTTGGTCGAATAGCCGACAGACCTGCGTACCACGTCGCGGTGGCGGTGGCGATACCTACGGCAGCGGCGGCAGCACCTACGGCGGCAGCCAAGGCATCCCAGGTATCAATATCTACATCGGTGGCGGCAAGAAAAAGCGCGGCGGTGACGACTACGGCAATCGCGGTGGTGGCGGCGATTACGGGTACCGTGGCAGCGGTGGCAACGACTACCGAGGACGAGGGAGGTAGTCGCGCGGCGCATAGCGCTGCTGGCTGTTTTCGCTCCACTGCCCGCAGAACGCGCCATAACTCGCGTTGGGAGCGTGGCAGGTCGCATACGCATGATATGGCTACTGGAGGCCAGGTAACGGGCGGCGGCACGGTCGTGTCGCCGTTCGTGCCTGGCACTACAGAACATCGTGCGGGGAAATTGTAACGTAAACGTAGAGGATTATGCGGCAACGATCAGCGTTGCCATGAAGCGAGGTAAATGGAAATGACACTACCCAAACTTTAGGCGGTATTCACGCCGCCGATTGTCCCTGAGGGAAGTCGCCATGCCCGGCATGGACTGTGTCGATAGCTCTCCTCTGCGATTGATCGCTGCATTGATCGCGCTCACGCGCAGGACGACGAGTATTGTGGGCTCATGCCTTGTGCTCTGCGGCTGCCCGCTCAGGGGCGCGTTTGCGGCGCTCGCGCAAGGCAACTGCGATTGAATAGATAATGAAGCTGGCTATTCCGTCGAGTGCCCGCCAAGCGATTGTGGACATCACAGAGGCCTCGGGAAAATCGTACTGCTTTGTGCCCTCGGAATTTCATGCTGCCCACGCTGATGCTGGCCGCGGCTTGCGGTAGTACCTGTCATTGGGCGGCGGGATATAGTCGGGAACGAAGCCGCAGGCTCCGGTTTGCAGGGCATCGCTCCCATGTGAGGCCCAGTTGTGCACGGGCTGTGATTTGTACGTGCCGTGTTTCTCGTCCCATTCCTTGCAGTAGCTATCGAGGCATCTGATGCCGTGTGCGCAGTGCTCCTCGTCGATCCAAAGCGCTTTGGCCCAGAGGTTCGGCGCTTTTTACGGGGCGACCGTGTACTGGCCACTGCGCGACAGACCGTATTTGTGCAAGGCGTCGAAGACGGCGCGTCTCGAAACGGACCATCTTTGCACAACGGCGTGGATGATGGCTTCCAGCTTTGGTTTGGCGCCGGACGCGGCTTCCTTGTTATAGAGCTGGTTGACCAAGACAGCGATAAACATCGGCCTCAGGCGAGCCAAACGCTCACGCTGAGAAGCGCGCTGTGCCCAAGCAAGCTCGAGTAGGAACCAATAGGGGAATGGTGACGGGATTGCCTTCAAGTCAATCGGTTCGCCGCAAGCTAGCGCAACCCGTATCCTAACCCTCTGCCTGCTGCCGATACCCGCAGGGACCTCGACACGGTTAGTCTGCAGCTCACGCCGGAGCGCTTTAAGGAGCTCATCATCTTTAGCCATGTGGCACCTTCCGATTGGTGCTCTGATGGAAGGTGCGCAGCAGCCGGATTCGGAAGTCCGGCGTGCGGGCTGCAGACCCTAGCCGCGCACGTCCATCATAATGCTATTGCGGTGCCGTCGCACAATGGGCAGGAAATTCCGTCTATAGCTTAGCAACCCGCGAGCCGCGGATGGGTAGGCGGATGGGTGACTGTGGAGTCTGAAAAAATATCAAGCTAATACTGCTTGTTATGACGAAGACTGGCGGAGGGAGTGGGATTCGAATATCGGCAATTCTCCGCAGGATTCTTGACCTTTCCAAAGTCTACCCACGTCCGTACCCACGAACAGAGGATCAGCTTGGCGGACCGTCGAGCCCGAGACCGGCAACGGTGTGGTCGCGAACAGCACATTATTTACACGCACCCGACGCCTCGGCCCGCTTCGGCGGCCAAACATCGTAAAGCCGAGTACGCGGTCGCTTTCACGTGGATGAGCGCTTTCATTAAGCTGCGGGTCTCGCTGATGACCCAGGCACGAAGCAAAGAGGACATGGGCAGCTTCGACACCCCGCACGTCGGCCTTCAGCAGTCTAAGGACGATCCTCGACCGCACCCCTGTTCGCGGCACGTATCAGAACGGCCAGATTCGCGTCTATGGATTCGAGGAGCTCCTTTACTTCATGCGATCTCTGAAACAAGGCAAGATGTGGCGGCGCAACGTCGCTGGTGATCTTCCTTCGAACAAGCGGCACGATCGATCGTTCAGCTCGTCGCTTCATTGTCGATGCCATGGGTGCAAGCAATATTGAAATTTTGTAAATCGGCATTTGTCGTGCGCCATCTGTCCCTTATGGGTTCGGTACACCGGTCTGTTGGCGGAAGCGCCCGGACCCGCTAGTCCGCGTACGCTGCGCCTGCAGGCGATCACCACGCCGAGCGGGCTGGTCAATGAATGGGCAATGAACGATTCTGTGCACTGGCGTTCAGCCCAGCGCTCAAATTTCACCAAGCTTCCGTGCCTCAATGCGGCATCTCTCGTTTGTGGAACGAGAACACCAAAGGAGACATGAGATGAAGCTGTTCCCCGTCGTAGCTGTTGTGGCCGTGCTTGCGCTCGCGCCAACGGCTTTCGCGCAGTCTACACCAACCCCAACCAATAAGGCCGACTGTGAAAAGGCCAAGATGAAGTGGGATGAAAAAGGCGGCAAAGATGCTAAGGGCGCCTGTGTGGCTCCGGCGCCGGCAAAATCCGGCGAGGCTCCAAAAAAGTAGTCCTTGCAGCTTTAGGGTGTGCGACTAGGACCGGCTGCGGGCCAGGGCTCGAGGCGGGTGATCCGTCGAAGAAATAGTCCGCACATTGCTGGCTCGGAGGTTGGCCGCTTTGCCGCCTACCTACCTCCGAGCCCGATCAGCCCTTGCTTGAGACATCCAAGCAGCGCGGTTAACAAGCGGCAGAACCTCGGCTGTCGGTCGTGACCGCACTTTGTTCCAACACGGGTCCCCTCCGACAAGCGGGCTTCAGTGGTATTGAGCCCCGTCTCAGGTCTTTGCGCCAGTGTGCGCGACGCTAGCGCGCGTCGACGAGACCCGCGTCGATGAGGCGGCGCTGAAATTCCAGGATCTCATCCTGCGCCGAGCAATCGTGATAGCGGCCCTTACACAGCAGCATTAACCGCCTGCGTGCACGATACGAGTCGGAAAGCGGAAGACGCGCCGCCTCAAGAACGATTGTGCCGAGATAGGGGACGTCGAGGCGGTCAACCGCAGGCAGCGGCGGCGGCTGATAGCGCACGGTGTCAATGGCATAATAGGTCGTCAGTGCAGCTTCATTTTTGCTCTCCATCACCTTCTCGATCGTCGTGCTGGCAGGCAGACCGAGCAACGTCCGCGCCGCCGTTGGTTGGTGGTCGCCATAGTGGACAATAAGAAACTGCTGGTCCGGAAAGCGCCGCCAGAGCTCGGCGCGCAAATGAATGTAGTCAATGCGTGCCATGGCGAGTCGCCGCAAGTATTCGTGCATCTCCGGATCAGTTCCAGGGCCGGCGCCCGGCACGTCGACCTCAGGCATATAGGCGTAGTCGTACGCACCGTGCGTCGCCATTGTCTCCAGGTAGGCGAACAGCGGTTGGCTCGAGGACTTGAGGTGCCGGCCGATCTCCGCGAGCAGATTTGCGTAGTAGAAACGGTCGCGCTCGTTGGGCAACCTCGCTCCCTGATCCTTGGCGTCGTAGATTTCGCGCAACCCGACGCCTTCGAAGAATTTGCCGGCACCGAGAAACTGACGAAGCATCGGATAAAAGACCACATTGCGATAGCCGCAGCGGGCCAGCGCTTGGGGCAGCGTGTCCTTCACCTTGCCGGCCATGATTTGCTGTACAAATTGGCGCATGCCGCCGAACGAATAGGTGGACAGGCCCGTCAGAACTGAGAATTCGGTAAGCCAGGAGCCGCCACCGAAGGTTTCGACGTGCAACTTCCGCAACTGACCGTCATGCGAGTAAAAGAAGGGGTCGAGGTTGCGATCATAACTCAGAGTGGGGAAGTGCGATGGGGGGACGACTGACTCCTGATGAACGAGAATGATGTGGGGAGGCCTCTCGCGAGGTTCGCATGCGGTTGGGGGGGTCAGCCCTGCAGCTGGGGCGTTCGGCGTAGCCTCGATCAGCGTTCCACGCCAGAGGGCCTCGATGGTTTCGGACCATGACGCCAGAAAAAATGAGACATACTGATTCTCGAAATAGAATTCGGTGTGACGCCTCTCGCCTTTTGCAACGCTGCCGAGACCGGCGAGAGCGAGGAATGCTGCGGCGGCGATGCTTGCATGCATTCTGCGGATCCGCGTGCCGTCAATCCGGAACGCGCCCCAGGCTACGATCGCAGTTGCCGTCACCGCGGTCAGTAGACCCAGTGCACCTTGTCGATATTCGCGTCCGAAATGGGCGAGGGTGGACCAGGAGGCTAGCGCGACGACGTCGTGGGCGTGTAGGAGAACTTCCGTCGCCTGCTGCTTGGTGGACGACGCTGCGCTGATGATCGCGATCGTTGCGCTGACCACCGCGACTGCCGACAAAAGGCGGCGGAATATGACCACCAGAAATGCGCCAATGGTCCCCATTACCGCACTCGCGAACAGCCCACCGCCCCCTCCTTCGGTCACGTGCAAGTAGGAGAACAAGCCGAGGCCAGCGACAACTGTTACACTCCAAGCGACGCGAGGGGGAATCAGCCATGGAGAGACGACAGGGTGGGCCGTGCCATCAGCGTTGGCTGGCGCTGCGAGCCTCTCACCCCTTCGGAGGAGTCTGCCGATCATCGCTAGCTACGCCGGCGCTCGGCAAGGTTTGAGTGCGTGCCCGCGTACGCAGAGCCGACTGCGCGTGGTCCGCAGCTTATTGTCAGCACGTCAGGCCGCCCTGGCTGTCTACCACCACCGATTCCAGCGCCGCCAGCGCGCCACCTGGTCGTTGTGCTTGAGACCGTGGATATCGTGGCTCGACTCGTCCAATTCCCGGTTCAGGCGCAGCCGCTCAAAAGACGAGATGTAGCCGTCCGCCTTGGCGCGCAGCTCGTCATAGGCGATTTGCCGCTGCTCTCGCCGAAGGAAGCGGTACTCGCGCCAGCTGAGTTGGCCGGAGCGACGGCCATCCTCGATGCGCCTCATCTGGTTGGCGCGGCGCGAGTCGACATCGCTTATGCCGTACCCGCGATACTCGTGGGCGCTTGCGGCGACTGTTGTGGTCAGCAAGAGCATAACAGCTGTTGCGGTTAGTTTCATGGCTCCCATCCTGTCTGATGTCCTGGCGCGAGGATGCTGCTTGACGGCTGAACTTGAACTGAATGAGTTCGAGGGAACTCGTTCATCTGACAACGAACGAGCGCAGTGCCTCTTATCTCCTCGACGCGCATTCTCCATGAACCCCGCATGTACGCTCCGTCCTTTTCGCGTTCAGTGCGCGTGTGCTTAGTTCGAGCGGATCGCAGCCGGACTACCAAATGCGTCGAGCAGTCCTGCTGCTAGGGGCCTTTTGCTGGCGACAAATATTGCTGTCGCCGATCACAGCCTCAGCGGACGCCGACCGCGGCTTTCTCACCCCTCATCTCAAGCACATCCACTGTGAAAACCGTAGTATTGGGAGATCGCTACCGCATCGTGGGTGGGTTCAGACGAAAGCGCCTCCGAGCCGGAGTTCGGCGTCGCTCGAGTGCTCGAAACAAGCCGATGAAAAAGGCCTGAAGGAAAAAAACTCGCGAAAAGTTCCGAGCAAACTGCATGAAGGAAATGAAGCGGAAAGCCACATAACGCAGCAAGCGGGTGCACGCTCCGCTTCAAGCGTTGGCCCTCGCCCAAGATCGCCTTCGTCCTTCCTTAGGATTGGCCACGCTGGTTCGGAACAAAGGCGCCGCCATGCGCGCTTGTCTTCCGGCGCTTTGCCGCGCTTTCTTCATTTGGACCTGGTGAGATGACTGTTGGCCGAATGAACGTCTTTGCCGAGCGCTCGCGCTCCCCTTGATAGCTGCCGCGCCCGTGAAATCGGCCGATCATGCCCATCCGGCGTCTTCACGCCAATCCGGCTCGCGCAAGCGCACCCGACCGGAGCAGAAACACAGGAGAAGGGCGAACACGAATTTTCGTTTCTAGTAATCTAGGAAAATGCTCGGTATTGAGATGCAATCCCTATGAACCTACGCGGGTCAGTTTGGCGAATTATCTTCGCCGCAGCATGTACATTTTTCTAATCGGCCTGTACCTGGCGTTGTTGTGCCCACCAAGCGTTGTTGCTCAAAAAGTAACACGCCATTGCCACAGTCGCACCCGGAGACGTGCCAGGACGCATTCGATCAGTTTGTCTTCACGTTGCTGCGCCATGGCTAATGCGGACTTCTGTCCGCGCCGCGAAGGCATTCTACGACGTATGTCATCCTACGGCCGAACTGCGTCACGTGCCTCGGTGACGTGCTGGCGCGCCGGGCGTTCTAACCAAACGGCTGCGTCATGCTAGCGCCCAGCCGAGGCCATATCGATCCAGCGGCACCGCCGAGGCTTGCGCGATAGACATAGAGCGTCATCGCGGCAACGAGCACCGGAATCACCACGGTGTGCATCAAGCCGAGCGACTTCCTGACCCACGGAGACTGCGTGACAGGGCGGCTGACCCTGAGGATCGAGAGGACGATCATGAGGCTCACCGCCGTGTACACGAACAGAAAGACCCTATCCGACAGCGTGGTGCCGTCACCCGCATCGACCTTCGGCAGGGCGAGGTAGAGCGCGACCGCCGACAGCAGCGCTGTGACTTGGATGGTCACAATCGCCTCGAAGTGGCTCAGCGGGATGAAGATCGACATGTAGGCCACGGCCAGGATGAATGCTAGCGGCACCACAACCCTCAGGTAGTAGTCGGTGGTCTGCCGCTGCATCAGCCAAACGAAGCTGGCCTTGTAGAAGGGCACGATGTTTTGCCGGAAGGTCCACGCATCGATGGTCGGCACGAAGTCCTCGTCATAGCCGACGTATTGGTCCTTTGGGACCCAGCCGTCGGTGTCCACGGCCTTGTCGCGCAGGGAATGTGGCGGCGGCTGGATGATAAAGGGGGCTTCGCTGGACTTCGGCTGGATGTTGATGGCGAAGCGTTGGGTATCGAACGGATAGGTCGCGAGCCGAGGTTCGAACGTGAACTTGCCAGAGACGAGATAGATGTTCATCTCCTCCGGATAGATGTCGCTCGGCCCGGCCTCGTGCAGTTTACGGATGGTGATCTGGCGGTCGTTGGTCTTTGGGTCCAGAAAGCCGTTGGCGAACTCGATCTTGTCGATCGACGCGTTGTTGCCGCGCATTGACAGATAGAAGTCTGCAAAGAAGCTCTTGTCGTTGTCGTCGACGCGAAAGGTACGGATCAAGTCGATTTCGAGGTAGAGCGTATCGATCGGCCGCAGCTTGTCCGTCCGGAGCCGCACGAACTGCAGCGGCGCTAGCTGCGAGGCCCCGAGCCCGTTAGGACGCATGACTATGAACGGGGTACGGTCGGCGGCACGCGAGCCCGCCCTAAACGACCAGTTCTCGAAGCTGCCTCGGAAGGCGCCGCGCCCTGCGGCATAGGTAGTCTTGAGCTGGGTCAGCAGGTGGGCCCGCAGTGCAGTCGTGTTGGCTCGCGGGTCCGCAGTCTTGAGTGCCTCGGCGACGAGCGCCACCATGTCGGCATACTGTGTGCCGCGGCCAATCGCGAGCATGTTGCGGCTGTCGAACACGTCCGGCACGACGTTTTCCGGACGCGGCTTGCACTCACCAGATTTCCAGCCGGGTGCCTCGGGCACCTGGGCCCCTTCGAAAACCCACCGCTCGAGGCCGTTGCGGACGATGCGCTCGCGCAGCCGGTCGCTGAAAACATCGGGCAGATTTTCCCAGGCGAGTTGAAAAATGTCGCCAGGGTATTCCGGTGCGCCCGCCTCCAGAACTGTCTCGATGCGGCCAGTGACGAATAGCGGGGGCGTCAGACCGGCGGCGACGAATGCAGCCAGCACGGCCGGCGTGCGCGCGGCGCCAATGGCGAGGATCACCAGATCGGCGTCCTTTTGCTTGAGGTCGGCGACGACCGCGGCGATTGCCTCCGGATCCAGCCTGTTGTTCTGTAAGGCCAGCCGATGGTCGGCCACGAGGCCCGCTCCGTTACCGGCCGGCTTCAGACCATCGCCCAGGCTCGAGCTGAAAAGCTGGCCCTTGAGGCCGACGAACGCAGGCCGCTGAATGTTCCGGGCCTTGATGAAGGCCGCCATCACGGGGACGCGCTCGTCATCTTGCGAGGGACGCATTGTGAATACGTTCGCCTGCTTTTCGAAGACGCTGTTGACACTGATGTCCGACAGGAAGGGGATGCCGCTGGCGCCAATGTCGGAACCGACCGCATCGAAAGCCGCGTTGGCGCGGTCGCCGGACAGGCCGATCATGGCCACGGTACGCGGGTTGGCGAGCGCCCCCTTGACGTTGGCGACGGCTCGGTCCGGCGCCCGCTTGTCGTCGAGGATCTGGAGCTCCAGTCGCCGGCGCAAGATGCCGCCGGACGCATTGATGCGATCCTGTTCGGCCTTCGCCAGATGGTTGATGGCTGCCACCTCCCCAGAATCGAAGCAGCGGTCGTTGCGCGAGCTGACGAAAATCGCGATCGAAAGCGATGACTGAGCAGCAGCGCCGGTGTCCGTCTGCGCGTGTGCGGGTGCATGCGACAAGAGCATGGGCAGACCCACACAGCCGAAAACCACCGCAACCGCTGGCAGCGAGGCGGCTTGTGGATTGCTCGCGCGTCGGCCAAATAACCTACGGCTCCGCTCAATACAGTGTGTAGGTCTCATATTACCCCCTTCCGTGCCCTCCGTCGGAGCGATCTCCCTGGTAGATCTGGCGACGCGCTGATGAGGCGGGTCGGTCCAATCGCTCCTGTACCGGAACATCCCCTTCTTCCCAGCATGCTGACGCGCCTACTCGCCAGCCGCGTGCTTAGCAGTTAACTCGAACAGAAGCTGCCTCCCACATAATGAGCAAATGAACTATCACCGTAATCCGACTGCCTCCTGGCAGACGGACGTCAAAGCCAGAATCATTTTGAAAAGGACAACGAAGCGTCAGCTTCACCGTCAAGGTGGCAAGGCGATGACGCACACTGGCTATTTTTCCTTGCCCGCGTGTGGGGCCTTTGAGCCCACAAAACATGGCCTCGACATCCACGAACCCGTAGTGCGGCCCACTCAGACGCGGGCATCGAAGTAGGATGGATAATTGAGGACGACAGCGTGCCAGGGTTCTTTGGCCTGCACCCGGAAGCGACCGGATGGATGAATGGCAAATGAACAATTCTGTTCTCTGGTATTCAGCCATCCGCTCTAATTGCAACATGGTTGCGTGGCTCAATGCCAGCCCCAAACGGCCTGACGCCGGAGGAAGGGAAACAGTTCACAGGGAGCGAACCAACATGCAGGCAATCATCGGTGCAATGATCCTGGCTGCCGGCCTGGGTCTCGCAAGTGTCTCGAATGCCGTCGCCGCACCTGTCGGCATTGATGTGCGCGACGCCGGCTTCCCGGAAGGCCTCGTTGAACAAGCGCAGTACGGAGGTGGGGGCTATTGCCAGCGCCTGCGCCGCGCCTGCATCTACAAAGAACAGCGCGGTGAAGTGGGAGAAGGAAACTGCCGTAGATACCGCCAGGAATGCGGTGGACGTGCGTCGTACTGTGAGCGGCTGCGCCGCGCCTGCATCTACAAAGAAGAGCGCGGTGAGGTCGGCGAAGGCAATTGCCGGCGCTACCGCAACGAATGTGGTCGGTAACGGCGAGGATTGAGCCTGCAGACATCAGCTGATCGGCTTTCTTCCCCCGATGCTTATCTGGGCGAGGTGGTGTAAGCGCGGCCGTTGCCGCGGCGCCCAGGGGTATATCCGACTACGAGTATCCGCGAAGCATTGCTGAGCACGATCCGCTACATAATGTTGAGGAAGTTCCGCCGACAGCGATAAATCGCGATGGGTGACCCTTGCTCGCGAGCTCGGAGATCCGATCCCTGCGGAGCCTCCCTGGCGGCATTTGGATTTCTTCCAGCACCAGGCGTTCCTGCATGCGCGCGTCGCCCGTATTGACTGTCCCAATTGCGGCGTGCGCCTCGTCGATGTGTCGTGGGCACGGCCCGGGTCCGGCTTCACGCTCTTGTTCGAGGCCTTTGCCATGACGCTTGTCACGGCCATGCCCGTCGCCGCCGCAGCCCGCCTCGTGGGAGAGCACGATACGCGTCTGTGGCCGAGTGGTCCTGCACTACGTCGAGAAGGCCGTGGCGCGCATGGACCTTGCGGGCTTGCGGCGCGTTGCCATCGACGAGACCGCGGCCAAACGCGGCCACAACTACATGACGCTCTTCGTCGATATCGACAGCGGAAAGGTTGTCTACGTTGCCGAAGGACGTGGTGCCGAGACCGTCGCTCGGTTCGCGGATCATGTCGACGAGCACAACTGGGATGCCTCGCGCATCAAGCAGGTGTGCATCGGGCGGGGAGACTAAAATTCGCGCGTTGACGCTTGAATTGCGCAACATCACAAGCTCAAACGATCTGAAAGGACCGCTCGTGACTGCCGTAACTCCCGGCAGTCCGGCTAAAGAACAAGGAATAGTGGTTGGGGATGTTATTGTTGAAGCCGGGGCTTTGCAGCGTCTCATGCGTTTGGATATTAGCGCTGACTGACGTTGGCAAAGGTGCGCTGCAGAAAGCGGAACCCCGAATAAGCAATCACGTTTATTGCAAGCTGATCTGCGCTTGTTGAGAGCATAGCGTATCGAGAAGCTGGCGGTCCGCGAATCGCGTCAAGTCTTCAAAGGCTTGTGAATAGCGCATTCATGCTGCATTCAGACGCGGAGAGTGAAATTGATTGCCAGCGCAGCCTACTGTGAGGGGCGACCCTCGGGCAACAAAAGTGGCCGAGGGTTTAACGCTTCAGGAGATTACCATGCGTAAGACCAAACTCATTGCCATTGCCGCCGCACTGGTCGCAATGGCACCGCATTTGGCGTTTGCGGCACCGGTCTCAACCGGCGCTGCAATTCAATCCGGGACGACGGTCGCCGAACCAGCGACGTTCTATCGGCGCGACTACGACTACTATCCCCGTCATCGCTACTATGGCCACAGTTACTATCCGCGCCACCGCACCTACCGCTATTACGACTACGATAGCTACTATCCGCGCCGCTATTATTACCAACGCAACTATTATCGGCCCCACTACCAACACTACTACCGGCGCTACTGGTATTAGTCGGTCATTGTGCGCTCGCAGCGTGCGAACCGAGAGATCGGAACGCTCGACGCGAGCGCGCCTCACCGCGGCCGATCAGGTGTGAGGTGGCAACGCCCGCACGGCTCAGCTGAGCGCGCCTGGCCTTTGGCTCGGCTCGCGCTGGGCATTTCCCGGCATTGCGCAGGCTTCTCAAATACGTCCTCAGACGCGACATATCCGGGACGCCACTCAAAGTAGTCGGCCAGTGTGATGAGCGCGGTTGGCTCATCGCCGCTCGATGGCGTCACCATAAACAGCATCGGTCGACCCTCGAAGGTGTACCACGTCCAGAAGACTCGCGGTTTTGTTGCCGGACAGCTGAGGATCTGAACGCTGCCGTACGGTGTCAACGCCGTGGTGCCCTTGATGACCGCCTCACACGCGCACGGGGCCTCGCTGATCCAATTTGGTCGCGGGGTTCCAGGCAGGGCTGCAAGGCATTGCACGAGGCCTGCACGCTGGTGGGTCACGCTATAGCCGCGCGTCGCCAGCATGAGCACGTCTTCGTGTGCGATCGGCGAACCGGCCGGCCAAAACATGCGCGTCCGCTGCGACCGCAGCTTCCAGCTGTACTGAACTTCGGCTGCAACGGGATTTGTGTGAAAATCGAGCGGTGTCAGAACCATGGTCATGCCGAGAGCCTCGGGCCAATTGGGACGGGCGGAGGGGCAGACCGAATCGAGCTCGGGAAAAAGGCGGTTTATGTCCTTGTTGGCTCGCGCGCCCGAACTCTCCATTGTCCTCAGTACATTATGCAAAGCGGAGCGGCCGGACTGTTGCGCCCGCTTGTTAGGGTGACACGATAGGGCGACTGCTGCGAGGTCCGTTTCCGGAATCGTCTCGAACCTCACCTGATAACTGAGGGCATAAGACGAGAAGATCGAGAGCTGGCCGCCGGGCTTTTGGAAGAGAAGCCGGAAGGGCGACTGGTCGGAGGACTTGAACCAGATCCAGTCGGCCAAGGGAGCCGGTTGGGTTGGAGCCTTCCACCATTGAACCGATGTTTCGGAGAGTGGGGCTGAGCCTGCGCACTGCGCACCTTCCGCGAGCCAGTCTCGGGGGAGCGGCCTCCAGCCCGTGTCTCCCAACCCCTCGCATCGGCCGTCGGAACCATCCTGGGGAAGCAAATAAGTCTGGTTTCCGATGACGAACAACCGGGTCGCGCCTGACCGCACTCCATAAAGATTCACCAACATTGCCGGAAGCGATCCGTCGTAGATGATCTCGCTGAGCGCAAGCTGCGAAGCGGTGAATGGCGCCATCAGAAATACGCCGCGCCACTTGGGAGGCAGTAGCGGGTGGGATACGTACTGGCAAGTCTCCAGGTGCGGCAATGGCAATGGCGTGTCACTGTTTTGAGCCACAGCGCGCAATGAACAAAGAAAACCTAAGTCTATGCCGACTAGAAAAACGTATATGGTTGCGGCGGAGATAAGCCGCCAAACGGGCCCGCACAAGTTTATATCGATTCCCGCACCAGTTCGGCGTTGCTCAAAATGATTGGGTTGCATCTTAACGCCGAGACCATCGAAATTCTACCCCAAGAGCATACGTTTCGTGTGCTGGAGATAGTGAAAGTGGCACCGTGTCGTCGCGTTTTGCAAGAATCCATGCGTGAGAAAAGTGGCCTGAGATTGGCCGACGCCGTCAGGCCGAAGGAAGAACGAGATGTCCAATGCGGTCCCTAAGCTGTTGCAGACCCGGATGATCCTTGTGGCGTCTGGCGGCTTCCTGACTGGCTATGACGACAAAACGTTGAACGCACTCGTAGCGATCTCCATAAAATACGACGTCAAGCTGCTCCTGTGCGAGCCCAACTATTGCGGAGGCATGTTCACAAGGCTGCTCATCTCCGCCGTGCAGCAATACCCCTATGAGTGTGGTGTTGAGGACGCAAAATTCAGGACAGTGACGAAGGAGCCCATCACGAACCAGCATCCCCTGATTGTATGCCCGTCTATGATCGAACAGGACTTCGACTAGACCCAGATCCTCGGCGGCGAACGCGGTCCCCTCTATAGCCTGTTCTACCAGATAGCGAGCATGGTTCGCGCTGAGGGCGTCCGTCAAACCTATCGCGCGGGACGATCAGGTGGCTCCGCCCTACAACTAGCTCCGGAATTTGGCGATGGACTGGATAAGTTCTTCAAACATGCCGTGGCTACCAAAGAGCACCACCTCGGCGGCACTCTTCGCCATAAGTAAGCGCCGTATGAAATGCGGAGCCCAACCACGACGGCGGGGCCCTTGCGGTTTTCAGCACGGATCGAGCCTACTCCCCGTAACTACTCCAGATACAAGCTCCATTTAGGGAGCCGTGGTCTCGATGGACGGGGCCAGCTGCCTTCCACTCGGGAAGGCCATCCTCCAGCCTGCGTGCCCTGAACCCGAGCTTGCGGAGCTGCGACACGGCTTCGAACGACAACACGCAGTAGGACCCACGGCGGTAGAAGTCGCGAAAGCCCCATGGCGCCATCGAGGTGTCCGATTCAAGTGCGATTGATGTGCGGACGGACCCGCGGGACGCGTGGGTTATGGTCAAGCTTCAGTTTGAAGGAGCTAACGCATGATCAGTCGGCGCACAATTCTCGCTTTGATCACGTCAATCGGCACAATCGCAGCATCCGGGGTGGCTCTGGCAAAGAAGCAGAAGAAGCACCAAAATGGTCGCACGCTTCTCGGCGACAACGTGAAAAAGAACGGAAAGCACAAGCTCCACAAGGCGGGCAAAGTCGATGTCTCGGTGGACGTCAGCAATGGCAAGGTCGTCGGTCTCACTGCCGCCCATCCGACCAAGGGCAACCTGCAGGTCCGCAAAGTGAAGTCGCGGCAAAAGTTG
>Ga0075433_10001574_pt1 | contig 16891 bp, 20 predicted proteins | sample RhiMethybrSRZTD2_FD_75299 | JGI IMG/M metagenome (GOLD analysis project Ga0075433, IMG submission 75299) | Populus rhizosphere microbial communities from Tennessee, USA - Rhizosphere MetaG P. TD hybrid SRZTD2 | ecosystem: Host-associated > Plants > Roots > Rhizosphere > Soil | place: USA... | reverse complement strand
GGGAGGGGAGGATTTGAACCCCCGAAGGCGTACGCCAGCAGATTTACAGTCTGCCCCCTTTGGCCACTTGGGTACCTCCCCGAACCTGCCGGCATGCGATGAGAACCTCTCGTTGGCTAACGCGGCACAAAAGCTGGCGCTGGCGGGAGGATTTGAACCCCCGACCCACTGCTTACAAGGCAGTTGCTCTGCCCCTGAGCTACGCCAGCACGGACAAAGTTCCAATCTACTTCGAGATCGCGATAAGTCAAGTATTTTGATGACGTTGTCGGGAAACCTCGTAGCAGAGGACGGCGGCCGCGGCAGCAACGTTGAGCGAGTCGGCGCCCGCGGCCATCGGTATGGCGAGTGTGACGTCGCAGGCTTGGGCTACGAGGGGCCGTAGGCCTTCGCCCTCACTGCCTAGCACCAAGCATACCGGCCCGCGCAAGTCCGCCGCCCACGGCGCCACCCCGTCGCGCGTGGCCGCGCCATAGACCCAAGTGCCAGATTCTTTGATTTTTTCCAGCGCTGAGACGAGGTTCGTTGCCCGCGCGACCGGAACGCGCTCGAGGGCCCCCATCGCTGTCCTCGCGGCCGCATCGGTGAGGCCGACCGCGTGGTGCTTGGGGATCACGACCCCGTGGACGCCGAAGGCCTCCGCCGTCCGGAGGATCGCCCCGAGATTGCGGGGATCCTGGACCTGGTCGAGCACGAGGTAAAACGCCGGTTGCCCCCGCTCGACCGGCTCGGCCAGCAGGTCTTCGAGGTCGACATACTCGGCGGAGCTCACGCGGGCGACGACGCCTTGATGCTCGGCCGAGCCCGCCATCGCCGTCAGCTGATCACGGGTGCGGAACGACACCTTCACCCCGGCGCGACGTGCCAGCGCCACGACCTCGCCGAGCGGTCCGCGCCCGCCCGCCAGCACCGCGATCTCGTCCGCGCGTCGTCCGCCGCTCCGCAACAGTGCGAGCACGGGGTTGCGGCCGTAGACGCGGCCCTCGTCCATCAGCTGCTCTTGCGCGTCAGCCGCGGTCCGTCGGCCGTGTCCTCCACCAGCCAGCCGAGCCGCTGGATCTCCGCGCGCAGCTCGTCGGAGCGTCGAAAGTCGCGTTGTGCACGCGCCTGCGCTCGCTCGTCCACCAGGCGCGCAACCTCGGCAGGCGCACCGCCGGCACCCCCGCGCTGCAGCAATCCCAGTACGCGCGCCAGCCGGACAAGCTCGGCCACGCCCGCCACGAAGTCGGCGCGCGATTCCGGCGCGCCGAGGCCGCGATCGCGGTGCTCGGACAGCGCGCGCGCGAAGTCGAACAGAACACCGAGGGCCTGAGGCGTATTGAAGTCGTCATCCATGGCCCCGGTGAAGCGCGCTGCGAAGCCCGCGTATGCCGAGGGCAGCGACGGCGCCGGTGCGCCAAGCCCCGCCGCATCATCCACGAGGCGCGTCAGGCGGCCGAGCGCGCGCGCCGCCTCCTCGACTCGTTCCTCCGACCATTCGAGCAGGTGACGGTAGTGCGTACCGAGAATCCACAGCCGCAGCGCTTCTGGGTCGTGCCGCTTGAGGATGTCACGAATGGTGAGGGTGTTGCCGAGCGACTTCGACATCTTGGCCTTGCCGAGATTGACGAAGCCGTTGTGAACCCAGTAATGCGCGAAGGGCTCGTGCGTCACCGCCTCGGCCTGCGCGATCTCGCACTCGTGGTGCGGAAAGATCAGATCCTCGCCGCCGCCGTGGATGTCGAACGACGGCCCGAGATATCGCATCGCCATCGCCGAGCACTCGATGTGCCAGCCCGGACGCCCGGGACCCCATGGGCTGGGCCACGACGGCTCGTCTGGCTTGGCCGATTTCCAGAGGGCGAAGTCGCGCGGATCGCGCTTGCGCTCGTCGACGTCGACACGCGCGCCAGCCAGCAGCTCGTCCAGGTTTTTGCCGGAGAGCTTGCCGTAGGCGGGGAATCGTCGCACCTCGAAGTAGACGTCGCCGTCCACGACGTAGGCATAGCCGCCGGCGACGAGTCGCTCGATCAGCGTGATCATCTCCGGCACATGCTCGGTCGCCCTCGGCTCGACGTCGGGCGCCTCCACGCCGAGCGCCGCGATGTCCCGGCGAAAGGCGGCGATGTAGCGCTCGGAGATCTCGCGCGCCGGCACGCCTTCCTCGTTGGCGCGACGAATGATCTTGTCGTCGATGTCGGTGAAGTTGCGCACGAACGTCACGCGATAGCCGGCGAAGCGCAGATAGCGCGCGATCACGTCGAAGACGACCATCATCTTCGCGTGGCCGATGTGGGACAGGTCGTACACGGTCACGCCGCACGAGTACATCCGGATCTCCGCCGGCTTCATCGGCACGAGCTCTTCCTTCGTGCGCGTCATCGTGTTGTAGATCTTCACGCGACCTCCAGGCCGACCACTGCCATCGCCGCGATGCCCTCGCGGCGGCCCAAGAGTCCCAGCCCCTCGGGACTTTTTGCTTTGACGCTGACCGTGTCGACAGCGATTCCGAGTGTGTCCGCCAGCCGCTTGGCCATCTCGGGCAGGAGCGGCGCCAGCTTCGGCGCCTGCGCCAGCACGGTCGCATCGACGTTCACCAGCCTGGCACCACGTGCCGTCACGAGATCGAGGCTTCCCTTGAGGAGTACCAGGCTCGAGACGCCGCGCCAGCGTGGGTCACTGTCCGGGAAGTGGCGGCCGAGGTCGCCGAGCGCGAGCGCGCCGAGCAGCGCCTCCGCCACCGCGTGTGACAGCACGTCGGCGTCCGAGTGACCATCCAGCCCCAGCTCCGATGGGACTGTCACACCTCCCAGCACGAGCGGGCGGCCGGCGACGAGAGGGTGGAGGTCGAAGCCTAACCCCACGCGCATCATCGTCGCGACCGCCGGGGAGCGCGCGCCCGTCGCAGGTCGTCGGGCGTTGTGATTTTCACGTTCCCGGCAAGACCGGGCACCACCCGCACGCGGTGGCCGAGTCGCTCCACCAGCATCGCGTCGTCGGTGCCGGCGACGCCGTCGCGGCGCGCCTTGTCGTGCGCCTCGCGCAGGATCTCGGCGCGGAAGGCCTGGGGGGTTTGCACCGCCCAGAGGCCCGCACGGTCGACCGTCGTCTCCACCAGGCCGTCCCGGACCCGCTTGACCGTCTCGGCGACGGGCAGCGCACAAATCGCGGCGCCATCGGCGCCTGCCGCCGCCAGCACCGCGTCGACGAGCTCACGCGTGATGAATGGGCGCACGGCGTCGTGCACGACAACCATACGGACACCAGGAGGCGCCGCGTCCAGCGCAAGCCGTACCGACTCCTGGCGCGTGGGACCGCCGGCGACGACCGTGACGCCCGGACCGAGCAGACGCCGGGCCCGCGCGACGTGCACGGCCGGGGCCGCGACAACGATCGCGGCAAGACGCGGATGGCGACGGAAGTGGCGAACCGTCGCCGTCAGAATTGCCTCGCCGCCGACGTTCAAGAACTGCTTCGGTGTACGCCGCCCCAGGCGTGTGCCGACGCCGCCGGCGGGAATCAGCACGGCGACGTCACGCATCGCGCGGCTCCTCGCCGTCGAGTCGCGGGCGCGCGAAGACCATCCGGCCCGCAGACGTCTGCAGCGAGCTCGTCACTACCACCGCCACCTCCTGGCCCAGCAGACGGCGTCCCTGCTCGATGACGACCATCGTACCGTCCTCGAGGAATCCCACACCCTGTCCGGGCTCCTTGCCTTCGCGCAGGACCTGCACACGCAGACTCTCGCCCGGCAGGACGACGGGCTTCAGCGCATTGGCGAGATCGTTCACGTTCAAGACGGTCACGCCGCTCAGCTCGGCCACGCGGTTGAGATTGTAATCGGTGGTGACGATCCGTGCGCCACGCTGACGCGCCAGCTCGACGAGCTTGTCGTCGACGTCCGCCCCGGCACTGCCGACGTCCGCGTCGAGGATCTCGACGCGGCGGAGATCTTGAAGCCGCTTGAGGATCTCGAACCCGCGCTTGCCGCGATTGCGGCGCAGCGGGTCCGCTGCGTCGGCCAGACGTTGCAGCTCACGCAGCACGAATCGCGGCACGAACAGCGGTCCCTCGAGATAGCCCGTGCCGACCACGTCAGCGATTCGGCCGTCGATGATCGCCGAGGTGTCGAGCAGCTTCACGGACTCCCCAGGTGCGCGACGGATCGCCGTCGGCGGCGCTCCGCGCAGGGCCACGACGAGCTCGGTCGCGACCGCGGCGACTCCGAGCGCCATGCCTGCGAGCGCGGGCGCACCCAGCGGCACCCCCAGCGCTGCGCCGATTGCCGCACCCCCCGCGGCGCCACACAGCACCACGAGCACCCGAAGACTCGCGACGATCAGGACAGCAGCGCCTCGAGAGCCTCGGTCACCGTCGCCACGCCGCGCACGCTGAGCGACACCGAGCGAACCTCGCCGGCGCTGCTCTTCGGCACGACGGCTGAGCGGAAGCCGAGCTGGGCGGCCGCACGTAGCCGCGATTCCAGCCCCGCCACCGCGCGAACCTCGCCCGTGAGCCCGACCTCGCCGAGCACGACGACGTCAGGCGGCAGCGGCCGCTCGAGGTACGAAGACGCCGCCGCGAGGACCACCGCGAGATCCGCGGCGGGCTCGACGATGCGGCCGCCGCCCGCGACGTTGACGAAGACATCCTGGTTGCCGATCGGCAACTGGGCGCGCTTTTCGAGTACCGCGAGCAGCAGGCAGACCCGATTGTAATCGGCGCCGAGCACGGTGCGGCGCGGTGTGCCGAACGAGGCGCGCGAGACGAGCGCCTGTAGCTCGAGCAGCATCGGCCGCGTTCCCTCGAGGCTGGCCACCACGACCGAGCCCGGCGCGTCCACCGGACGCTCCGACAGAAAGAATCCCGAGGGATTGGCGACCTCGACGAGCCCGCGCGCCGCCATCTCGAACACCCCGATCTCGTTGGTTGACCCGAAGCGGTTCTTGACCGCGCGCAGCACGCGATAGGCGTGATGTGCCTCGCCCTCGAAATAGAGCACCGTGTCGACGAGGTGCTCGAGCACGCGCGGCCCGGCGAGCGCGCCCTCCTTGGTGACGTGGCCGACCAGAAATGTCGCGAGGCCACGCCCCTTGGCCTGTGTCATGAGGCGCGCCCCGCACTCGCGGACCTGCGCCACCGAGCCCGGAGCGGATTCGAGATCGGGCAGGAATACCGTCTGGATCGAATCCACGATCAGCGTCTGGGGCTTCACGTCGTCGAGCGCGGCCTGAACGGCGTTCAGATCCGTTTCGGCCCACAGGAGGAGGCCGTCTCCGGCGATACCCAGTCGGTCGGCGCGCATCTTGACCTGCGCGGCGGATTCCTCCGCGGAGACATAGAGCACTGGCGGCCGCGCCATTGCCAGCGCACGCGCGGCCTGCAGGAGCAGCGTGCTCTTGCCGGCACCCGGCTCGCCTCCGATCAGCACGAGGGAGCCACGCACGACGCCGCCGCCGAGGACGCGGTCGAGCTCGCCGATGCCGGTCGGCAGCCGCTCGCCCGGCTCGAGCACGACCTCTTTCAGGGGCTGAGGCCGGCCCGTCGACGGTGCGCCGCCGCGGCGACCACGTGCTGGTGTGGACTCGACGCGCTCCTCGACCAGCTGCACGTAGGCGCCGGTGCCGCGCAAGCAGTCCGGACAGGTGCCCGGCTTGGGACTGGCGAAGCCGCATTCCTGACAGCGATAGACGGACGCGGGCCGCGGGCTCACTCGCCCTCCTTCGCCTTGCCGCTGTTACCGAGGCCGCGAAGCAGTCCTCGCAGCAGGAGCGATCGCTGTGCCCCGTCGAGGATCGACACCAGCCGCTCGTACACTGTCGGATCGGCGATGAGCGCGCCGAGCGTTCCCTCGCCCTCGTTGATCTTCGCAGTGATCTCTTTGAGGTTGGCGAGGGCGGTTTGCAGATCGCGCGAGGCTTGCCGGATGCCGGCGTCGGCCGGCTCGTCCTTGATGAGCCCGCCGAGCGTGCCTTTGCCGCCGACCAGACGGTCCGACACCTCGCGGAAGTTGTGGGCCACGACGCGGAGATCGTCGAGCACGTTCTTGTACTTCGGATCGAACAGCAGGGCCGGCACGAGCCCCTCGTCCGCCGTGCCGGGCTGCTCGGCCACGCGCGCGAGCTTGTCCATCGCCGCCACGAAACGGCGCGCGGCGGCGGTCGATTGCGGCGACGCCAGCACGCCGGCCGCGCCCTCGCCACGCTCGACGCGGTCGAGCAGCCGCTGGGTGGTGGCGATCACGTCGTTCATCTTCCGCAACGCCACCGGCTCTTCGTAGATCAGCGCGTGCGCCCAGCCGCGGCCTTTCTCCACCTCGTCGACCATGCGAGCGACCCGGTCGGTCACACGACGGGCGGACGCCATCGTCGCCGACGCGTCGTCGATGATCTTCGATTGCCGCAGCGTATCGGCGGTCGCCTTGAGACTGTCGGCCAGCGCCGCCACGTTCTTCATCGTCTCGGCGCCCTGCCCGACGATCTTGCTGAAGTCCGTGGGATCGCGCGAGGCGACGACGTCGCCATCGTGCGTCGGCGGCGCGTCGGCCGTGCCCACCGTCAGCTCGACGATGCGATCACCGAGCAGCCCCTGCGTCTCGATACGCGCCACGGAGTTGTGGCGCACGCGGTTGGAGAACCGCCTGGCGATCGACAGGTCGACGCGTACCTTGCCGCCGGGCTCGGCGGGCAGGTTCACGCGCTTCACGCGGCCGATCTGCACGCCCGCCAGCCGTACCGTGGCGCCCTCGTTGAGGCCGCCGACCTCCGTGAAATCCGCGTGGATGGTGTAACGCGCCTCGAACAGCCGCGCGCGCGCGCCGAGGGCGTACACCAGGCCGATCCCCGCCGCCAGCGCCACCAACACGAACACGCCAACGCGAAACTTCAGGCCGAGCTCACTCCGCTCATCGTTCACGTCGTCACCTCGCTTCGCCGGCCAGAAACGCCTGCACGGCCGGATCGCCCGACGTCATGACCTCGTTCGGGCGTCCGACGATGGCGAAACGGCCGTCCACCAGAATGGCCAGCCGGTCCGCCACCGTCCGCGCCAGCTCCACGTCGTGCGTGACGACGATGGACGTGTCCCCGGCGCCGGCTTTCAGTTGCACGATCAGCTCGCCGACCATTTTGGAGTTCGTCGGATCGAGTCCCGCCGTCGGCTCGTCGAACAGCATCAGCTCGGGCTCGATCACGAGCGCGCGGGCGATGCCCACGCGCTTGCGCATGCCGCCCGAGAGCTCGGAGGGCAGCAGCGGCAGCACGTCGGCGCCCAGGCCGACCAGCGACAGCACGTGGACGATACGCTCCTGAATCTCGGGCTCCGACTGGTTGGTGTGCTCGCGCAGCGGAAAAGCCACGTTCTCGCTGACCGACAGCGAGTCGAACAGAGCCGCGCCCTGGAAGACATAGCCCATGCGCCGGCGGATCGGCAGCAGCTCCTCCTCCGAGAGGCGCTCGATGGCGATGCCGAACACGCGCACCTCGCCGGCGGCGGGGCGGATGAGCCCTGCCACGTGTCGCAGCAACACCGTCTTGCCGGAGCCGCTGCCACCCATGACGACGAGCGTCTCGCCGCGCTCGAGCTGGAACGACAGACCGCGCAGCACTTCGGCGCGATCGAACGACTTGCGCAGCCCGACGACGTCGACCACGGGTGGCACGATCGCTCACCAGAAGAGCATGAGGAAGAGCTTGGTGAGGAAGAAGTCGGAGACGATCACGCCCATGGTGACGTGGACGACCGTGGCCGTCGTGGCCCGCCCGAGGCCCTCGGTGCCTCCCGTGGTTGACAGGCCGTTGTAGCAGCCGATCAGCGTCACGATGCCGCCGAAGAAGAACGACTTGCCGATGCCCATGAGGAAATCGCGGGGCACGACCCAATAGGTCGTCACGTTCCAGTAGACGTACATGTCGGCGCCGCGTTCGATCCACATGATGACCATGCCGCCCAGCACGCCGAGCACGTTTGCGAGCACGGTCAGCAGCGGAAACACGATCAACGCGGCCAGCACGCGGGGCACGATCAGACGCTTGATGTAGTTGACGCCGAGCGTCCGCAGCGCGTCGATCTGCTCGGTCACCCGCATCGAGCCGAGCTCTGCCGTGATACCGGAGGCGACCTTGCCGCCGACGAGGATGGCGGTCAGCACGGGGCCGAGCTCGCGCAGGATGGCGAGCGCCGTGAGCGGGCCGACATAGGCCTCCGCGCCGAAGCGCGCCATGTTCACCGCGCTTTGGATCGCGAAGACCATACCGGTGAAGACGGCGGCGACGAGCGCGACGCCGAGCGAGCGCACGCCCATGACGTCCATCTCGTTGAGGATCAGGCGGAAGTACTTCGGCGGAAGCGCGAGGCTCCGGAAGACCTGCGCCGTGAGCAAACCGACGCCGCCGTACCACATCGCCGTCCGTCTGAGATAGGCTTCCATCGCTCACTCCATCGCGAAGCTCTGCACGAAGCGCCGGAAATCCCCGCGGCCGCCGTCGAACTCGTCGGGCGGCGCGACGTAGAGCAGGTCGTACACGCAGCGCGCATCCTTGAGCACGTAGCTCTCGATGCGCATGCGGCCCTCGCCGTTGCGGGGGCGACCCTCCACCAGCAGGTGCGCGGCCCGGCGGCCGGCGAGGTCGGTCTCACCTGCTTCGAGGGTCGCGCGATCGCGCAGGCCGAGCAAGAGGTGACGTTCGAGCAAACCGAAGCTCCGGCGGACCGCGTCGGGGCGGCACGTCGCGTGGGCGAGCATGCCCGCCTCGCCATCGGCGCGCCGCAGCTCCAGCTCGGCGCGCGAGCCGTCGACCACCCGCCAGCCCGGTCCAGGCACCGTGACGCGAAAGCCGTGCTCCGAGCGGTACACGCCATCCTGCAGCCGCCGACCCGCACATCCAGCGAGCATGGTAAAGGCAATGGCCGTGACGAGCGCCGCGCGCCGGGCGCCGGCGCTCACACGCTAACCTCGCGACGCCGCGCGCTCCTGGTGCCGGCGCGCCAGCTCCTCGAGGACGTCCTGGAGCGCGATGCCGCGCTCTCCGAGCAACACCAGCGTGTGGAACCAGAGGTCGGCGACCTCCGACACCACGCGCGCGTCGCCCTCGCCGCCGAGCGCCGCCGTCACGACCTCGATCGCTTCCTCGCCGATCTTTCGGCAGACCGCGACCTCGCCCTTGGCCAGCAACCCCGCGACGTACGAGCCAGGCGCAGGCGCGGCTTTACGTTGCTGGACGATGCGCTCGATGCGCTCGAGCATGTTCGCGGCGGCGCCCGGGCCCGACAGCGCGTTGAAAAAGCAGCTTCGCGCGCCGGTGTGGCAGGCCACACCCTCCTGGTGCACCTGCACCACGAGCGTGTCGCCGTCACAATCCGCATAGACGCCCTGCACGTGCTGCACGTGACCAGACGTCTCGCCCTTCTGCCATGGCGCCTGCCGGGAGCGCGACCAGAAGTGCGTGAGGCCACTCGTCAACGTCTTCGCGACGGCGTCGCGATCCATCCACGCGACCATCAGCACCTCGCCCGTCTCGGCCTCCTGCACCACGGCGGGGATCAGGCCACGCTCGTCGTACGTCAGCTCCTCCGGCGTCACCGCCGCACCTCGACTCCGCGATCCGCAAGATAGCGCTTGGTTTCCGCGATCGTGTGGATGCCGAAATGGAACAGCGAGGCGGCCAGCGCCGCATCGGCGCGCCCGTCGACCAACGCCTCATGGAAGTGCTGGAGCGTGCCCGCGCCGCCGGATGCGATCACTGGCACCGTCACCGCCTCCGACACCGCACGCGTGAGCTCGAGATCATAGCCGTCCTTGGTGCCGTCGCGATCCATGCTCGTCAGGAGGATCTCGCCGGCGCCGAGCGCGACGGCTTCCTGCGTCCACGTCACGGCGTCGCGTCCCGCGGCGTTGCGCCCACCGTGGGTGTACACGCCCCAGTGATCGCCTTCACGTCGGGCGTCGACGGCCACGACGATGCACTGGCTGCCGAAGCGCTCGGCGGCTTCGCGGATCAGCTCGGGGCGCGCCAGCGCAGCGGTGTTCAGCGAGACCTTGTCGGCGCCAGCGCGGAGCAACCGCCGCACGTCGTCCACCGAGCGAATGCCGCCACCGACGGTGAGCGGCATGTAGATGCCCTCCGCCGTGCGCCGCACGACGTCGAGCATGATGTCACGCGCCTCGTGCGAGGCCGTGATGTCCAGGAAGACGAGCTCGTCGGCGCCCTGAGCGTCGTAGGCGATCGCCGCCTCGACGGGATCACCCGCGTCGCGGAGGTCAACGAACCTCACACCTTTGACGACGCGGCCGTCTTTGACGTCCAGGCACGGGATGATGCGCTTGGCGAGCATAGGCTTATTGGAGCGGGTGCCGCGAGTCGTGCTCTGACCGCGGGTGGCCTGCCCTAGACGCGCGTGGCTCCGCCGCGACGCGCATGGCCTCAGCTAACGAGAGCGCCCCGGTATACAGCGCTCGCCCGACCACAACACCCTCGATGCCGGCGTCGGCCACGGCAGCCAGTGCCGCAACGTCCGAGACGCTGCCGACCCCGCCGGACGCGAGGACTGGAATGCCCGACGCCTTCGCCAGGGCAACCGTGTCGTCGATGTTCGGCCCGCGACCCGTGCCGTCACGGCTCACGTCGGTGTAGAGAAGCGCCCCGATGCGCTGCGCGCCGCTTTGATCGCGCAGTGCCAGCGCGAACTCGATCGGCGTCAGACCGGAGAGATCGACCCAGCCCTTGAGAGCCACCTTCCCGTCACGCGAGTCGACGGCCACGATCACGCGTCGGCCGAACCGTCGGCTGATCTCGTCCAGGAACGGCGGCTCCAGCGCGCGCGTGCCGACGACAACCCAGTGGCCGCCGGCTTCGAGTACGGATTCGATGGCGCCGACGTCACGCAGACCGCCGCCGACCTCAACGGGCACGGGCGCGACGGCGGCGATGATCTTCGCGATGACAGCGGTCTGCCGCGGCCTGCCGAACGCGCCGTCGAGATCGACGACGTGCAGCCGCTGAGCCCCGCGCGCCGCCCACTGCGTGGCCATCGCAACGGGATCTTCGGAGAACACCGTCTCGGCATCTGCGCGGCCCTCGCGCAGGCGGACGCAACGACCGTCTCTGACGTCGACGGCGGGGATGACGATCACGTCGATTCCTTCACGATGGCCGCGAAGTTCTCGAGCATGCGCAGGCCCCAAGCCTGGCTCTTTTCCGGATGGAACTGCGTGGCGTGGGTGCGGCCGAGCTCGATCGCGACGGCGAAGCGCACCCCGTACTCGCACCACGCTTGCTTCAGCGGCCCGGTGCTGCTGGTCACACAGTCGCCGGTGCGCGTTTCGGGATAGTACGAGTGCACGAAATAGAACCGCGCGCCCTCGGGGACCCCGTCGAAGAGGCGCAGACGGCCGCCGTGCTCGACGCTGTTCCAGCCCATGTGAGGCACCTTGCGGCCCGCGGGAAAACGGCGCACCACGCCGGGAATCACGTCGAGCCCGCGGCCCTCGCCGAATTCTTCGCTGCTGGTGAACAACAGCTGATAGCCGAGGCAGATGCCCAGAAACGGCCGCGTGCCGTCGAGCGCTCGACGCAGCGATGGGATGAGGTCGAGGCGCGCGAGATTCGCCATCGCGTCGTGAAACGCGCCGTCGCCCGGCAGCACAACCGCATTCGCCTCGTCGACTGCGCGCGGATCCTGGGTGACGACGGCCGGCACGCCCACACGCGCGAACGCTTTTTCGACCGACCCGAGATTGCCCCGACCGTAGTCTACGATCGCAATCATAGGCTCGCCTCGCCTACGGCTGCGGCTCGCACTGCTACGACCGCGATCACCTACAGCGTCCCCTTGGTCGACGGCAGGATTCCGGCGATGCGCGGATCATGGCGCGTGGCCTGTGCCAACGCGCGGCCCACGGCCTTGAAGACCGCCTCGGTGATGTGATGCAGGTTGTGCCCGTAATGCATCGTCACGTGGAGCGTGATCTCGGCGTTGAACGCGAACGCACGAAAGAACTCCTGCAGCAGATCGCAGTCGAAGTTCGAGACACGCCCGCGCGCGACCGGTACGCTGAAGACGAGATAGGGCCGCCCCGACACATCCACCGCCGCGGACACCAGGGTCTCGTCCATCGGAATCGAGGCGGTACCGAAGCGGACGATGCCCTTCTTGTCGCCCAGCGCCTGCCGGATCGCCTGACCGAGCACGATGCCGACGTCTTCCACCGTGTGGTGCTGGTCCACCTCGATGTCGCCCTGCGCCTCCACGGCGAGGTCGACGAGGCCATGCTTGGAGAACGCCTCGAGCATGTGGCTGAAGAACGGGATGGGCGTGGTGATCTTCGAGGCGCCCGTGCCGTCGAGCCCGAGCGTCAGCGTGATTTCCGTCTCCTTCGTCTTGCGCTCCACGCGTGCCTGCCGTGCCTGGCTCATGTGGGATGACCCTCCGTGCGTGCCTCGGCGGCGCGGCCGTGCGCCGTCAGTCCCTCGATCCGCGACAGCGTCGTCAGGTGCGGAAGCGCCGCAGCCAGCCCCGACAGCGAGTACTCGAGCACGCTCGAGCGCTTCACGAAGTCCTCCGTGCCGAGCGGCGACGCAAACCGCGCGGTGCCCGCCGTGGGCAGGACGTGGTTCGGGCCCGCGACGTAGTCGCCGACGACCTCCGGCGTGTGGGCGCCGAGGAACACGGCGCCGGCGTGACGGACGCGCGGCAACAGCACGGCCGGCACGGCCACCATCAGCTCGAGGTGCTCGGGGGCCAGGCGGTTGGCGATCTCGACAGCGCGCTCGAGGCTCTCGGTCACGATCAGCGCACCGTGATCGCGGAGCGCTGCAGCGGCGATCTGACGCCGGTCCAGTGCGGCGAGGCGCCGGTCGAGCGCCGCCTCCACCCGAGGCGGCAGCGTCGCTGCGTCCGTGATGAGGACGGCACGGGCCATCGGATCGTGCTCGGCCTGCGCGAGCAGATCGGCGGCGATCCAGTCGGGATTCGCCCCGCCGTCGGCGACGACGACGACCTCGCTCGGCCCTGCCATCATGTCGATGCCGACCTCGCCGAAGACGCGCGTCTTCGCGAGCGCGACGTAGATGTTGCCGGGTCCCACGATCTTGTCGACGCGGCGGATCGTCGCGGTGCCGTACGCCAGCGCGGCGACGGCCTGCGCGCCGCCCAGGCGCCATGCCTCGGTGACGCCCGCCACACGCGCGGCGGCGAGCACGACCGGATTCACGCGTCCGTCGGCGCCCGGCGGCGTGACGAGCACGATCTCCTTCACGCCCGCGACGCGCGCGGGCACGGCCGTCATCAACACGGTCGACGGGTACGTCGCGCGGCCGCCGGGAATGTACACGCCGACGCGATCGAGTGGCCGAACTTCTTGACCGAGGCTCGATCCGTGCTCGTCGGTGAGACGCCACGACTTGGGCATCGCGGCCGCGTGATAGCGCTCGATGCGCTCCGCCGCATAATCGAGCGCCGTGCGCGAGGCCGGATCCAGCGCGCGCAGCGCCGCGTCCATCTCCGCCGGCGCGATGGCCAGCGCTAACGCGGAGGTCGCCGCGAAGCCATCCAGCTTGGCCGTGTGCTCGATCAGCGCGGCGTCGCCGCGCGCGCGGACGTCGGCGAGGATCGCGTCCACCGCGGCCGACACGTCGAGCGGCACCTGGGACGGCGGACGGTCGAGCGCCTTCACGACCGCATCGACACCGAGGGTCCGCGTGTCCAGCGTCCGGATCATCGGGACACCGTCAGGCGCGCGCGCATATCGTCGATGAGCCGCGTGACCGCGGCGTGCTCAGTTTTCATCGACGCGCGATTGACGATCAGCCGCGCCGTCGAGCGCGTGATCTCAGCCACCTCCACCAATCCGTTGGCGCGCAGCGTCTCGCCGGACTGGACCAGGTCCACGATGCGATCGGCGAGCCCGACCAGCGGCGCCAGCTCGATCGAGCCGTCGAGCCGCACGATTTCGACCTGGATGCCGCGGGTGGAGAAATACTCCTCCGTGAGCCGCGGATACTTCGTCGCCACGCGGACCCACGACCACTTGGCGGGGTCGTCGCGCTCCCAGAGCGCCCGCGGCTCGGCAACCACGAGGCGGCAAAAGCCGAAGCCGAGATCGAGCGGTTCGTACACGTCGGGTTCCTGCTCGAGCAGGATGTCCCTGCCGACGACGCCGAGATCGGCCGCACCGTATGTGACGTAGGCCGGCACGTCGGCGGGCTTCAGCAGCAGGATCTCCAGGTCGCGACCAGCGTCCCGGAAGATCAGCTTGCGTGAATCGGGATCGATGCCCGTCACGCCGAGCTCACGCAGCAGGTCGAGCGCCGGATCGAGCAGCCGGCCCTTCGGCAGCGCGAGCGTCAGGCCGCTCTTCATCGACGTCGGCCCGCCACGAAGCGCTCGACGCCGGCCAAATCACGACGCGTGGCGACCGCCTCAAAGCCTGCGGTCTCCATGAGCCCGACGACATCGCGCACCTGCGCGTCACCGCCCGTTTCGAGCACGAGCGCCCCACCGGGCACGAGCCACGCCGGCGCCTGAGCAACGATGCGGCGGATCACGGCGAGCCCGTCGCGCCCGCCATCCATCGCGACTCGCGGATCGTGCCGACTGACCTCGGGACTCAACGTCGCGATGAGGTCCGTCGGCAAGTACGGAGGATTGGACACGATGAGGTCGGCACGGACCGCCGCCAGCGCGGAGAACAGATCCGACACTTCCACGGTGACGCTGCCCGAGAGTCCCAGCGCGGCGATATTGTCCCGTGCCAGCGCGACGGCGCGCGGCGACGTTTCCAGCGCGATCACCTTCGCGCGTGGCCGCTCCCACGCGATCGCACACGCGATACATCCGGTGCCCGTTCCGACATCGATGACGAGCGGCGTCGCGACGACGGACGGCAGCAGCTCGAGCGCCCACTCGGCCAGCAGCTCGGTTTCCGGCCGAGGAACGAGCGCATCGGGCCCAACGCGCAGCGTGACGTGACGGAAAGGAGCCGTGCCCAGCACGTGCTGGAGCGGCTCGCGGCTCATGCGTCGTCGCAAACGCGCGACGTATCGCCCCGCCTCCGCCGGCTCCAGCGTTCGTCGCGGCTCGATCCGCAGCGCGCCGCGAGGCATCCGCAGCACGCTGGCCAGCAGCCACTCGGCGTCGACGGCGGCGGCATCCACACCGGCCGCCTGCAATGCGTCGGCGCCGGCGGCCAATGCAACCGCCACGCTCGGACGCGAGTCGAGCAGCGCGTCCGGATCCAGCGCGCGCGTCACGACGACTCGACCTTCTGCAGGCGCTCGGCCTGCTCCGCGGTCGTGAGCGTGTCGATGATCTCGTCCAGATCACCCTCGAGGATTTCGGGCAGGCGGTGCAGCGTGAGCCCGATGCGATGATCGGTGACCCGGCCCTCGCGGAAGTTGTAGGTCCGAATCCGTTCGCTGCGCTCGCCGGTGCCCACCTGCGAGCGTCGGTCGGCCGCCATCGCCGCTTGCTGCTCTTCTTGCGCGCGCTCGAGCAGCCGCGCCTTCAGCACGCGCATCGCTTTCGCGCGGTTCTTGAGCTGCGAGCGCTCGTCCTGACACGTCACGACCAGGCCTGTGGGAATGTGGGTGATCCGCACGGCCGAGTCGGTCGTGTTGACGCCCTGGCCGCCGGGACCCGAGGAGCGATACACGTCCACCCGCAGATCCTTCTCTTCCACACGGACGTCGACGTCCTCTGCTTCCGGCAGCACGGCGACGGTGACGGTGGAAGTGTGAATGCGGCCGCTCGCCTCCGTGACCGGGACGCGTTGCACGCGATGCACGCCACGCTCGAACTTGAGCCGGCTCCAGGCGCCGCGACCCTGGACGAAGAAGATGACTTCCTTCAGCCCGCCGACGCCGGTCGGGCTCGAGTCCATCACTTCAACCTTCCAGCGATGCGTCTCCGCGTACTTCGTGTACATACGCGCGAGGTCGGCGGCGAAGAGCGCCGCCTCGTCGCCGCCGGCGCCCGCGCGGATTTCGACGAAGACGTTCTTGTCGTCGTTGGGGTCCTTGGGGAGGACGAGCTTCTTGAGGTCCTCCTCCAGCGTCGTCTGGCGCACCGACAGCTCATCGATCTCCGCCTGCGCCAGCTCGGCGAGCTCGCGGTCGCCGCCCTCGGCGAGGATGTGCCGCGCCTCCCCGAGACGTTTGAGCACGTCGCGGTACTCGGTGAACTTGTCGACGATCTCCAGCGTGTCGGCGTGCTCCTTGCGCAGGCGGGCGTACTCGGCCGGTTGGCTGAAAATCGCGGGGTCGGCGAGGATGCGGGCGATCTGCTGCGATCGCTCTTCGATCTGGCGGAGCTTATCGAACAGCACGACTCAGCTCCGCCGCGCCGAGGGGCCGGCGCTTATTTCGCGGCCGCGGGCTGCCGCTTGTACTTGCGCTGGAAGCGCTCGACACGGCCGGCCGTGTCCATGAGCTTCTGCTTGCCCGTGAAGAACGGATGGCACTTCGAGCACACCTCGACGTGGATGTCCGGACGGGTGGAGCGAGTCTTGATGACCTCTCCGCAGGCGCAGATGATCGTGGTGTCGACGTAGTCCGGATGAATACCCACCTTCACGGCTCAGCCCTCCCTCAGGAAGCCTAACGATACCAGCGACGCCCCAGAATTGCAAAAAGCGCGGACGCTTAGCCAACTTTGAGATGTCGATCGCAAAGAACAGGATGCCGGGTCGTTCTCGGCGAGGAGGGCGGGGAGGCATCGGAGGGGGCCGTCGCGCCGGAGGCGTGCCGGTAAGTCGCCCCCTCCGAATGTCTACCCCATGCTGTGCATCGAGGCGAGAAACTCCTTGTTGCTGCGGGTGAGCTTGAGCTTGTCCAGCAGCAGCTCCATGGCCTCGACAGGGTTGAGCTGCGACAGCGCCTTGCGCAGGAGCCAGACCTTCTGCAGCTCGTCCTTCTCG
>Ga0075433_10001572_pt1 | contig 16893 bp, 15 predicted proteins | sample RhiMethybrSRZTD2_FD_75299 | JGI IMG/M metagenome (GOLD analysis project Ga0075433, IMG submission 75299) | Populus rhizosphere microbial communities from Tennessee, USA - Rhizosphere MetaG P. TD hybrid SRZTD2 | ecosystem: Host-associated > Plants > Roots > Rhizosphere > Soil | place: USA... | reverse complement strand
CGAAACGCCCGGACGGGATCTCCCATAGCTCTTTGACGCCGATGCCGTAGACCTGCGGATGGTCGGCGCGGTCGAGGCCCATGCGGCGCGCCAGCTGCTTTTGCATGGAGCCGCGCGCGCCCTCGCCGAAGACCGTCACCTTGGCGCGCAGGTCGGTGCCGGGCTCGAAGTTCGGCTTGCGCTGGCCGCGCTTGTCGATGCCCTTGTCGCCGGTGCGCACGCCCACGAGGCGCCCGTTCTCGAACAGGGGCTCGACCGCGGGCGTGCTCGTGAGCACGTAGGTGCCCTGCTCCTCGACCTTGGCGCCGAGCCATTTCACGAGCTCGCCCAGCGAGATCACGAAGTTGCCGTGGTTGCGGAGCGGCGGCGGCGTGATCGGGAAGCGCAGGCGGCGGCGCTCGGTGAGGAAGTAGATGTCCTCGCCGGTCACCGGGCTCGCGAGCGGGGCCCCCTGGCTCGCGAAGTCGGGCATGAGCTCGCGCAGGGCGACGGGGTCGAGCACGGCGCCGGAGATCGACTGGGCGCCGAGCTCGGGGGCCTTCTCGATGACCGCGATCGACACCTCGCCCAGGGCGTGGCCCTTGGCGATGTGCTCCTGGATCAGGCGGTGCAGGTGGTAGGCGCCCGCGAGGTTCGCCGGGCCCGCGCCGACGAAGAGGAAATCGACCTCGAGAACCTCGCGCTCGGCGCTCATCCGACTTTCGCGGCGCGCTCGCGCTGCTCGTGGGCCTCGTGATCGAGTAGCCGCTCGGCGTCGAGCGCGGCCATGCAGCCCATGCCGGCGGCGGTCACGGCCTGGCGGTAGACGGGGTCGGCCACGTCGCCGGCCGCGAACACGCCCTTCACCGGGGTGCGCGTGGTCCCGGGCTCGACGCGCAGGTAGCCGCGCTCGTCCATGTCGAGCTGGCCGCGGAAGACCGACGTGTTGGGCTGGTGGCCGATGGCCACGAAGACACCGCCGAACGGGCGGTCCCAGCTGCGGCCGTCCTGCGTGCTCTTCAGGGTCACGCCGCGGACGTGATTGTTCTCGGCGCCCAGCACGTCGACCACCTCGGTGTTCAGGAGCCACTCGATCTTGGGATTGGCGCGCGCGCGCTCGAGCATGATCTTCGAGGCGCGGAACTCGTCGCGGCGGTGGATGACCGTCACCTTGCTGGCGAAGATGGTGAGGAAATTGGCCTCTTCCATGGCCGTGTCGCCGCCGCCCACGACCGCCACCTCCTGGTCGCGGAAGAAGAAGCCGTCGCAGGTGGCGCACGCCGAGACGCCGTGGCCCATGAGCTTGCTCTCGTTGGGCAGGCCGAGCAGCTTGGCCGCCGCCCCGCTGGCGATGATGAGCGTCTGGCCCTCGACCGTCTCGTGGCCGACGGTGACGCGGAACGGGCGGCGCGACAGGTCGGCCGCGGTCACCTCGCCGTCCAGGAACTTGGTGCCGAAGCGCTTGGCCTGCTCCTCCATCTGCATCATGAGGTCGGGGCCCAGGATGCCCATGGGGAACCCCGGATAGTTCTCGACGTCGGTCGTGATCGTGAGCTGGCCACCGGGCTGGATGCCGCGCACCAGGAACGGCGAGCGGTTGGCGCGCGCGGCGTAGATCGCCGCCGTGAGTCCGGCGGGGCCGGAGCCCAGGATCAGGATCGGGTGAACGGACACGGTGCCTCCGAGGCGGTGGCTCTTTCGATGCAGGAGCGCCGGCAGCGTAGGACATGGCGGCGCGGGGCGGCAACGCCGCGCCCGCGCCCGCGCTCACGCTTCGGCGAGGTCGTCGTCCGGCGTGTCCGAGGGCTCGAGCTCGAGGCGCGCCACGGCGCGCACGAAATCCTCGAGGATGAGCCGCGCCTCGGCTTCCTCGTCGGCGGGCACGCGGATCTCGCCCCAGTCCTTTTGCGACCAGTCCATGCGCACGCCGGCGTAGAGCGGCAGGTCGAAGGAGACGAGCCGGGCATGGACTCCCTGGCTCTCCAGAGCCCCCTTCAGCATCGATCCCTGGACCAGGCTGGTGGTGGCGCAGAGGCGCGTCCAGCGCACGGGAACGGGCCCCTGGGGCGCTGGTGGATCGTCCTGGAGGGGCACCCGGCAGTCGCGGCAGATGACCACCTGTCGGGAGTATTCCCGACCGCACTCCGGGCAGAACGCCATGTCGGCTCCTTCGGCCGGAACCTTCGATCCTGTCATGACTTGAGGCTACCACGGGTGCCCCTCCCCGGCACGGGTCTTGCTCAATACAAGGCGGGACTCGTCACGGGAGGAATTCCATGTCCAAGTTCGGGCTGCGGGACATCTCCGATAAGCTCGGTGCCTCGGGCGATATCGAATCCGTTATCTCCTCGTACCTCAACTATTTGGAGCGCATCCAGAGGGACTGGAAGGGCGCTCTGGCGTTCTACGAGGTGTCGACGGATCGACTGGTCAGCCTCTTTACCCTGAGTGGTGATCGCCTGGTCAGCAAGGAGCTCGATCTTCCGGTCGAGGATCTGCCGGTCCGCCTGGTGCGCAAGTTCTTCCACCACGCCGTGGTGGCCCAGAACATGGGCAAGCGCTTCGTGCTCAACATGGTTTTCCAGGGCACGCCGTTCTACAAGGCCGAGCCCTCGGACCGCCTGGGCCTCCTGCCGGTCATGCCCGTCGCCAACTGGCAGTCTTGCGTGTGCCTGCCGCTCGCCGACAGCGAGGACGTGTTCGCGCTCCTCGTCCTGGCGAGCGAGAAGAAGAACGCCTTCCCGTCCAAGATGATCTCGGAAGTGCTGCCCGTGAACTCGGTCGCCGCCCTGGCGCTGGCGCAGCATCTCTATCGCACCGAGAAGGGACGCCTGCAGGAGGAGCTCAAGAACGCCGGCTCCCGCATCACCACCGAGTTCCAGGACAAGCTCTCGCAGATGTCGGAGGAGCGGGAGGTGCTGTCGGTCAAGATCGAGGATCAGGCCAAGATGATCTCCGAGCTGGTCGAGAGCATGAGCCACATGGACCAGGACTCGTCGCAGTACCGCGACGAGCTCAAGCGCGTGCAGACGGCGATCCTGGCGCTCGAGGAGCAGTCCTCGGTGGCCACCGAGTTCCTGTCCGAGGCCTATCAGCAGATCACCTCGGCGCAGTTCGCGCTCACCGAGTCGCGCGCCACCGGGCAGTTCGTGCGCGCCGTGTGCGACGTGCTGTCGCAGGAGTACGACAACGAGGAGCTGCCGGCCCTGCTCATGAACTGGATGTGCGACTACTTCAACATCGAGCGCTGCTCGCTCATGGTGCTCGACGGGCGCGGCGAGACGCTCTCGGTGGCATGCTCGCGCGGCATCCCCGAGGAGATCGCGCGCCGCGTGCGCGTGCGCGTCGGCCAGGGCATCTCGGGCTGGGTGGCGCACAACCGCAAGGCGCTGCTCGTGCGCGCCAAGGAGGACAGCGCCGTGCCCCAGTCGAGCGGCGCCGCCTACAACTCGGACTCGTTCATGTCCGTGCCGGTGGTGCACAACGACGTGCTCCACGGCGTGCTCAACTTCAGCAACAAGGCGGACGGGGCGCTGTTCGGCGATGCCGACCTCGATCGCGCGACCTTCCTGGCCACGGTGCTGGCGATGAGCCGCGAGCGCGCCACCGTGGGGAAGCGTCAGGCGATGTGGATGTAGGCTCACCGGAACCGTCGTCTCCGAGAGAACCGCCTTCCGGGCGGTTTTTTCGTGCCTGCGTCTTCGTGCCTAGGCCGTTTCCTCGAGCGAGATCGTGTCCCCCACCTGCGTGTCGGTCGAGGCCAGCACGCCGGCCGGCAGCTCCAGAGCCCCGTCGGCGCGCCACACGAGCCGCGAGACACGCCCGGGCTTGAGTCGATGGTGAACCGCGAGGACGCGGCCTTTCTTGTCCAGGAAGGCCACATCGATCGCGAACCTCATCCCGAACATGTGGATCCACTGGCAGGGCGCCAGGTAGATGCCCTCGCCATGCTCGAACGTCTCCCGGCCCAGGAGACCCCTGCGCCGCGTGGCGCTCGTGCCCGCCCAGTCCATCCGGTCCGCCAGCACCTGGTCCCGCGTCACATTCACGGCCCGCACGTCGCCCCCCGTCCCCGGGCGGCGCGGCGCGATTGACGCGCCCCGGGGCCGCCCCTACTGTCCGCGCGTGACCGGCACGACGCTCTCGCCCCTCGGGCGACGCCTGTTTCCGAGCCTCACGGACTTCCTCTTCGTCGGTCTGCTCGTCACGCGCCTCCACCCCACGCTGTTCTACGACGGCGACACGGCGTGGCATCTGTGGGCCGGATCGTGGTTCCTCGATCACGGCGTGCGCGCGATCCCCGATTCGCTCTCGTTTACGCGGGCGGGCCTGTCCTGGGCAAGCCCTCAATGGCTGGCCGAGATCTTTTTTGCGCTGGCCTGGCGCCACGGCGGCTATTTCGAGGTCGCGCTCCTGGCGAGTGCCGTGTTCGCGGGCGCGTTCGCCTGGCTCTACCGCCAGCTCGTCCGGCACACCGACCACCCGCCGGCGGCCGCGCTCGTCACCGTGCTCGCCGCACAGGCGAGCCTGGTGCAGCTCGTGGCGCGTCCGGTCGTGTTCTCGCTCCTCCTGTTCGTGGCCATGAGCCGCGTGATCTCGAGCCGGCGGGTGGCCTGGCTCGGCCCGCTGGTCACGGCTCTGTGGGCCAATCTGCATCCCTCGGCGTTCCTCGCCCCGGCCATGCTCGCCTTCTGGGCGGTGGCGCGGCGCAGCCGGCCGCTCGCCCTGGCGGCCGCGCTCTCCGGGCTCGCGCTCGGCGCGACGCCGTGGGGCTTCGGCTGGCTCCGCGACCTCGTGCCCACGGGGCAGAACCTGGGCTTCTTCCTGCGCATCGACGAGTGGCGGACGCCGGGCTTCCGCGAGCCCAGGTTCTGGGGCCTGCTCGTCTTCATACTGCTGTCGCTCGTGGCGCGTCGCGGGCGGCCGGGGCTCTCGTGGGCGGAGACGCTGTGGGGGCTGGGCTGGCTGTCGCTGGCGCTCGTGTCGGCGCGCATGTCGCCGTTCGCCGTCCTCGCCTGGGCGCCGTGGCTCGCCAGCGATCTGGCGGCCGTGCCCTGGGGGCGCGGCCTGCGCGACGCGCTGGCGCCGGTGGAGCGCCAGGTGCGCCCCGGCGTGTGGATCGCCGCGGTCACCATCGCCGCCCTCGTCGCCGGCCCGGCGCTGGCGCCGGCTTTTCCCCAGGTGGCGCGCGGCTTCTCCCCGGCGCGCTTCCCCGAGCGCGCCCTGGCCGCGGCTGACAGCGCCGGGCTCGGCCCCAAGGTGTGGAACGGCTACCTGTGGGGGGGCTACGTGTCGTGGACGCGTCCCGGCCGCTACCGCGTGCTCATCGACGGCCGCGCCGGCTTCTTCGGCGACCAAGTGCTGCGCGACTACCTCGAGGTCATGGAGCTGCGCCGCGGCTGGCGCGCCGCGCTCGATCGGCGCCGCCCCGACTGGATGCTCGTCCCGCCCGACGTGCCCATCGCCACGGCGAGCGGCTGGCGCCCGGTCTACCGCGATTCGGTCGCCGTCGTGCTCGCGCCCCGATAAAAGACGAAGCCCCGCCTCGAGGCGGGGCTTCAGGACGTTGCAGGCGTCGAGTCGCGGACTACTTCGGACCGCGCTCCTTGTTCTTTCGGGCGTTCCTCCGGGCCATGTACAGGATGAAAATCGCGACGGCCAGGACGACCAGCACCGTGGTCAACACGGGATTTCCTTGCACTCCGGACTCACCCCCTTGGCCCGTCCTTTGGGACGGGGGCTCAAGACGCCTCCTCGGATTCCGGCTACGCCCAGCGGGTGGCGGCTCGGATCCGGACTAGTTGATGCTCCCCAGCGCGCGGAACACGCGAATGAACGCGGGCGCGAGCAGGATGACGAGCAATCCCGGGAAGATGCAGAGCACGAGGGGGAACACCATCTTGACCCCGGTCTTGTGCGCCGCTTCCTCGGCGCGCTGACGGCGTCGGATGCGAAGCGAGTCGGACTGCGCCCGCAGCGCCGTGGCGATGCTCGTACCCAGGCGGTCGGCCTGGACGAGAACGGCCACGAGGCTCTGGAGGTCGTCCACGCCCGTGCGGCGGGCGAGGTTGCGCAGGGCGTCGATGCGCGCCGCACCGGTGCGCATCTCCTGGTTCACGATGCGCAGCTCGGCCGACAGCTCGGGGCTCCCGAGCTGCACTTCCGACGCCACCTTGACCAGCGCGGCGTCCAGACCCAGACCGGCCTCGACGCACACGACCATGAGGTCGAGCGAGTCGGGCAGCGCGTGCTGGATCTCGAGCTTGCGCTTGTTCGCGGCGTCCCACAGCCAGAGCGTCGGCAGGTAGAAGCCGATCACGCCCAGGGCGATGGCGAACACCAGGCGCTGGCCGGCGAACGGATTGCCGAAGGCGCTCATGGTGACGAAGAAGATGAGCGGCAGGAGCGCGGCGAGCAGGATCTTCGAGCCCAGGAACAGCGGCACGGCGTTGGCGCTGCGGTAACCCGCCTCGCTCAGGCCGTCGCGCAGCGAGTTGTCGCCCCTGGCGTTGGGCAGGAAGCCGGCGAGCCGCATGAGGAAGCGCTCGATGACTCCCGACTTGCGCACGCGGCGCTGCTCCCACCAGGGAGCGGTGGCGTCGCCGCCGAGCGACTGGAGTCGCGTCGCCACGGGGTCGACGCGGCGTGCCGCGGCCAGGCCGACGATGAACAGGGCCACGGCCCCGAACACGAGGGCGGCGGCGATGGCGATCAGAAAGTTGAGCGTCACGGCGTCTCCCTCCCTATACCCGGATGTTGACGACTTTGCGGATCCACAGGAACCCGACCACCTGCAGGATCAGGGCGATCAGAAGGAACGCCTGGCCCACCGGGTCGCGCAGGAAGCCCATCATGTAGTCCGGCGCGATGACCGAGATCAGGAAGCCCATGAAGACCGGCAGGACGGACAGGATCACGCCCGAGAAGCGGCCGTGAGCCGTCAGCGTGCGCACGTCACCCAGGATGCGGAAGCGCTCGCGGATGATGTGCGCGATGTTCTGCATGATCTCGGCCAGGTTGCCTCCGGTCTCGCGCTGCACCACGACCGCGGTGACGAAGAACTTGATGTCCACCGAGTCGACGCGCTTGGCCAGGTTCAGCATGGCGTCACGGATGTCGAGACCGAGGTTCTGCTCGTCGAACGTGTGCCCGAACTCCTCGGCCAGGGGCGACGGCGCCTCCTGGGCCACGAGCTGGAGGGCGGCCGGCAGCGACAGGCCGGCGCGCAGGGCGCTGGTCATGAGGTCCATCGAGTCGGGGAGCTGCTCCTCCATCTGGCGCGTGCGCTTGGTCTTCTTGGCCCGGACCACCATGTAGGGCACGAAGCCGGCGACGATGCCGAGGAAGAGCGCGAACAGCGGCCGCCCGAACAGGATCTGGAACAGGAGCAGCACCACGGCACCGATGACGAGCGACATGAGCACGAACGTGCCCACCTTCATCTCGACGCCGGCTTGGTAGAGCAGGAGCTCCAGGTTGCGCGCCAGCCCGGTGCCCGAGAGCATGCGGTCGACGAAGGCGATGCTCGAGAGACGGCGGTCGCGGATCAGGTCCTTGTCCGCCAGCTGCTCGGCGCCCACCATCGACAGCCGCTGCAGCTGGTCGCGGACGCGCTTCTGCGTGTCGGTCAGCGAGCCGGCGCGCCAGCCGACGATGAGGAACAGGATGGCGAGGAAGACGAGCGCGGAGGCGGCGATGATCAAGCTGTTCACGTTGGCCTCCCGCCCTACTCGAAGATGCCGGCCGGCATGTGCACGCCGGAGAGCTTGAGCCGGTCGATGAACTTGGGACGGATGCCGGTGGCGCGATACTCGCCCTGCACCGTGCCGTCCTCGGCCATGCCCTTGCGCTGGAACACGAACACGTCCTGCATGGTGACCACGGTGCCTTCCATGCCCGTGACCTCGGCGATCGAGACCACCTTGCGGCGGCCGTCGGAGAGGCGGCTCACCTGCACGATGACGTCGAGCGCGGTCGAGATCTGCTCGCGCATGGCCTTGTCGGGGAGCGAGACGCCCGAGAGCTGCATCAGGGTCTCGAGCCGCTGCATGGCGTCGCGGGCCGAGTTGGCGTGGAGCGTGGTGATCGAGCCGTCGTGGCCGGTGTTCATGGCCTGGAGCATGTCCAGCACCTCGTCGCCGCGGACCTCGCCGACCACGATGCGGTCGGGGCGCATACGAAGCGAGTTGCGCACCAGGTCGCGGGCCGTCACCTGGCCTTTGCCTTCGATGTTCGGCGGACGCGTCTCCAGGCGCACGACGTGCGGCTGCTGGAGCTGGAGCTCGGCCGAGTCCTCGATGGTCACGATGCGCTCGTCGGGCGGGATGTAACCCGAGAGGATGTTGAGCAGCGTCGTCTTGCCCGAGCCGGTTCCGCCCGACACCAGCACGTTGAGCCGCGCCTTCACCACACCCTGGAGGATCTGCGCCATGGGCTCGGTGATCGAGCCGTTGCGCATGAGATCGTCCATGGTCAGCGCCTTCACCGCGAAGCGGCGGATCGAGAGGATCGGTCCGTCGATGGCGAGCGGCGGGATGATGGCGTTGACGCGCGAGCCGTCCGGCAGGCGGGCGTCCACGTAGGGCGACGCCTCGTCGACGCGGCGGCCGACGCGCGACACGATGCGGTCGATGATGACACGCAGGTGAGCCTCGTCGCGGAACGAGATCGGCGTCTGCTCGAGACGGCCGCGGCGCTCGACGTACACCTGGCGGTGCGTGTTGACCAGGATGTCCGAGATCTCGGGGTCGTGGAGGAGCGGCTCGATCGGCCCGAGCCCGAACGTCTCGTCCTTGATCTCCTTGACCAGGCGCTCTTCATCCGACGGCGGCAGGCGCAGGTCCTGCTCGCGCAGGAGCTGGCGCACGACGCGGTCGACCTGCGTCTGCAGGAACTCGTTGTCCACCGTCTCCAGACTCGCCAGGTCGAGCCGGTCGATGAGCGAGCGGTGGATCTGCTGCTTCAGCTCTTGATAGGTGTCCTGCGGGCGAGCCTCGGGCGCGGCCAGGGCCGAACCCGGCGCCCCGTGGGACGCGGATGTGGCATTGCCCGACGGACGGCCCACCAGACGATCTTTGAGTCCCATGTTCCTCTCCTAACGCGCGCCTCGATCGCTGTGAAAAACTATCGCTTCTTGCCGAGCAGCTTGCCGAACAAGCCCCCCGACGACCGGGAATGGTTCTCCGTCACGGCCATCTCCATCCCGCACAGATCCGTCGCCATCGACCGCAGGCTGCGGGCGACGTCCGAGTCGGGATTCACCTCGTTCACCGGCGTGCCCGTGTTCACCGCGTCGATCACCGTCGCGTAGTCGTTGGGGATCTTCCAGTACACCGGGTAGTGCAGCGTCTCCTCGAGCTGGGAGACGTCGATGTCGCGGTTGGGCACGTAGCGGTTGATGACGATGCGGACCTTCTCCTCGTCGCGCAGGTAGTTGAGCTGCCGGAACACGTCGAGGCACCGGCGCGAGCTGCGGATCGCCGGCAGATTGAGCAGCGTCGTGACCAGGATGTTCCGCGCGGCGTCGAAGATCTCGAGCGACACGTCGTTGAACGAGTGGCTCAGGTCGCAGACGACGTAGGGGAACGAGCTGGTCAGGTGGCTCAGGATCTCGTGGATGCGGGCGCCGGTGACGCCCTCCATCTGCTCCGGGCGCTCCGGCTCGCACAGCACGTAGAGGCCGGTCGTCGGGTGCTTCACGAGCGTCGACTGGACGACGGCGGCGTCGAGCTTGTTGACGCCGGTCACCAGGTCGGCGAGCGTGCGCGGGGCCTGCAGGTTGAGCATGACCGAGACTTCGCCGCCGTGCGTGTCGAAGTCGGCGAGGGCCACGCCCTGCCCGGAGACCTGCGCCAGGGCGACCGCCAGGTTCACGGCCACGGTGCTCGAGCCGGTGCCGCCCTTGTTGCTGAACACGGCGATGACGCGGCCGCTGGCCGTGGTGCCGGCGCTCGAGACGCGCAGCAGGCGCTCGACCGCCTTCTTGGCCTCGTCACTGTCGATGGGGCGCTTGAGGAACTCCGAAGCACCGGCGCGCATGCTGCGCAGCACGATGTCGGAGCTCGTCTCCTTGCTGGTGGCCAGGATGGCGGTGGAGGGGAACTCGTAGTGGAAGGCCTCGACCGCCTTGATGCGGTCGTCGTCGGCGGTCAGCTCGACCATGAGCAGCGACGGCCGGAACTGCCGCGCCAGCTTCATCCCGAGCGCGAAGTCCCCGCTCTCGGCGGCGACGCGCCCTCCCGGGAAGGCGCGCACGAAGCTGCCGACCAGGTTACGGGTGGACTCGTCGCTGTCGATGATGACGAGGCTTTTGTCTTGCGCCACCGGGCCCTCCTATTGGCCGTCCGTGCGTCCATGACCTTCGGACCGTTGCCGACGCTCCTGCTCCTCGTCGGCGCCGCGCCCCCACGTCGGGAGAGGCGCGGCGCCCGAGCCGGCGGTTACCTCGCCTGCGAGGGATCGATCAACGTCAGCGTGTACACGAAGTCCCCACTCGGCTGTCCCGGGGGGCAGACCTCGCCATCCGGCGACTGCACGCGGACGAAGCGACCGACCACGTCTCCATTGGCCTTGATGGCTTCGATGAAGAAGGCCGCGATCTTCGAGATCACGATCGTCTGCTTGCCGGGCTCGAGAGGGATGCGCGGATCGTGCAAGGGGATGAACACGATGCGCGGGCTCTGGTCGCCGTACTGCGACTTGATGCACTGACAGCCATCGTCCCAGTACGCCCCCGGATCCTTGTTGATCAGCTCTTTCAGACCCTGGCTCGTGGGACCGGGCATGCGGCCGTTCTCGGTCGAGACGACGTTCCCGGGACCGAGGAGCGACGGGTTGCAGTTGGCGATGTTCCACCGATAGCGCTCGGCGCCCGTCGCCGAGTTGTCCCCCGGAATCGGGAGGTCGATCGGGTAGTACTGGCTGGAGGCCGAAGCGCCCTTCGGATCACCCGCCTTCAGGACCAGCTCGAGACCCAGGTCCTTCCAGGCGACATATCCGGTCAGGAACGGGTGATAGAACTCCTGGTTGAAGGCGCCGTCCTTCGGTCCCGCCGCGCCCTTTCCCCACTCGCTCGAGCCGTCCACGAACGGCTCCCCGCTCTCGTAGAGGTGATCGCCGTTGACGTCGGTGAACTTCTCGCGGTCCCAGCTGCCGTTTCCGGACCAGCCCTTGGATCCCGCCACCGAGAAGTCATCCCAGCGGTCGGGGATCGACCACGGCTTCAGACACTGGACCTTGCAGAGGCCGCCGGCGCGCGCGACGGCCAGAGCCGCCACGTTGCCTCGCCGGTTGGTGTTGGCCGCCATGCTGGTCTGGCCGAATGGTCCCGGAAGGGCGGTGAAGTATTGCGACACCACAGCCCGCGTCGTGCAGGCCACCATGCCGTAGTGATCCGGGTCCATGAACGCCTTGGCGCTGGCCTGCTCCACCAGGTCCACGGGCTTCACGGGGTCGTCGTTGTAGGCCCGGTTCTTCTTCGCCGTGTCCTCGGCGCGAGCTTCGATGGTCCCTTGGTCGGGCACCGGGTTCTTCAGGAACATCTCTGCTCCTGAAAGAGCCCCGGCGTCCGCCGCGTTTTGAAGCTGCGCCCGGGTGACGAGGAGCTTCGAGATATCCACGGCCAGGATGGTGAAGGCGGCGATGAAGAAGATGATGCTCGCCACCAGGATCAGCACCGATCCCGAGCTGCCGTTCAGTAGATGCCGAAACCGCCGCATGATTACGCTCCTGAATCCCCTCACTTCTTCTTTTCCGGTTCCGTCAGGCTCGGGAATTCGGGCACCTGATCGGCCGGCATGGGCCTTATGAAGCGCGGAGTGACCATCACCAGGAGCTCCTGCTCCACCGACGACTCCCGGGTGCTCCGGAAGAGGTTGCCGAGGAGCGGGATGCTGGAGAGGACCGGCGTCCTGGAGACCGTCTTCTGGCGCTCCTGCGACGTCAGCCCACCGATCACGAGGGACTCGCCCTCCCGCATTTCCACCACCGTCTCCACCCGCCTCGTGATGAACGAGGGGATGCGGAAGCCCGAGACGATGACGGCGTTGTCGAAGTCCGGACGCGACAGCTCCGGCTTCACCTTCAGGCTCACGATGTTCGAATCGATCACCGTGGGCTCGAAATCCACCTTGGCGCCGAACTCCTTGAAGAGGATCGTCACCGACGACGCGCCCGCGCCCGTGGTCTGGGCCGACTGGACGATCGGAATCGGAATCTCGCCTCCCGACAAGAAGCTCGCTGCCTGGCCGTTCACGGCCACCAGATTCGGGCTCGCCAGCACCTTGGCGACGCCGTCCTGCTCCATGGCGCGCAGAATCGCCTGCACCCGCATGTCGTTGCCCAGCGACAGATAGTCGAACGCCAGGCTCACGTTCGGTCCGAAGACCAGAGGGAACGACGGCGGCGCCACGTTTCCCGCGAAGGAACCGAAGAACCCGCTGCCTTCCAGCCGGTCGTCGCGCAGCTTGAGGATCCCGAAGTCGATCCCCCGCTCTCGCAGCTTGGTGCGGTTGACCTCGGCCACCTTCACGTTCAAGACGATCTGGTTGCCGGCGGTCTCCGCCCGGTGAACGATCAGCTCGTAGTTCGTGTAGCGGTTGCCGCGTCCCCACACGACCAGCGAAGTGATGCCCACCTTCTTGCCGAGGATCAGGACCTGGTACGGCGTGGCGACCACGACGTCCGCGACCTTGTCATCGGCGATCGAGACGGTGCCGATCGAGTCCGGCAACGTCAGCACGGCCGAGCGGCCCACCGCCACTCGCAGCCTTCGCAGCTCCTGCGCTCCCACCGGTGCCGCGAACGACACCGCGAGAACGAGCCCGAAAAGCGCGAAAGCAAAACCGCGCCCGACCCCTTTCCTTGCGAAAAGCGGGAACCTCATCAGGGACCTCCCTTGACCCAGCCTCGGTTCACGCGTGGCCCTCGCCCCTAGGGGCGGCCCGCCGCTCCTTGGCTACTTGTTCGCAGGCTCTTCGTTGCTCTTTTTCGCTCCTCTTATGACGGACGGCTTGTACGGCTCCGGCTTGACGGCCGGGGGTTGCACGGGGGCAGGCTGCTGCCGGGCGACGGCCGGCCTCGACGACCCACGGTTGACCCGCGGAGCGGGAGCCGGAGCGGCCGACGAGCCGAGAACCTGACGCGTGTTGATCGCCGCCAGCGTTAGCGTGTCCTGGTCCTCCGGATTGCGCAGCGTCAAGTGAACCTTGCCCTCGTGCATGCCGTTCGCGAGCTTCTCGGCTCCGACCGGGTCCACGAGCAACGTCACCGTCTGCATGTCCGAAGGCTTGTCTTCCTTCTCCTTCTGCTGCGTCTTCGGTCCGGCCGCGAGCACCTCCATGTTCTGGAGGATGGTCTTGGTGATGGCCTCCTGCATGCCACCGCCCTGCTGATCGACCGTCACCAGCACGTCGACGCGATCACCCGGCACGATGAAGCCGCTGACGCTCGACGCCAGACGCACGTCCACCGACGAAGCACGCAGCGTCGGACGCACCATCATGGACAAGCCGCCGCCGATCGTCGAGAGCTTCGACGAAAGAACCGCCTCACGGGCGGCCAGGAAGACCTTGGTGGTGTTCCCGAGCACGCTGTCGATGTCCGAGTAGGCGCCCTCGGGGACGCTCTCCTTCGGGAAGTTCACGACGCGCAGCTGGCTCTGGTCGAGCTTCGTGCCGTAGGTGAGGTCGGTGTTGGCGACCACCACGGGGACGAGACCCGCCGTACGACCCGCGCGGGCCGTGTTCAGCACCATGAAAATCAAGAAAGCAGCGCCCAGCCCGAGCACGAGCGCCATCACCACGAACAATCCCCCGCGATTCTGAGCCACCCTTCTCCTCCCTCAGCGGCGCGGAGCTTCGCTCCGTCGCCAACCGGGATCCGCGCCTCGGCCGGCCCTCGCGGGCCGCCCGTGATCCCACCCCGGGCCGCAGGGAAATTGGACTTCCCGGTTATCGGCCCCTGCTGTCGTCGTGTTTACTCCGACCCGCCGAGTTGCCCCGGACGGGGTCCAGCGTGCGAAAAAGCCTTCCCTGCCTACTCTTGGAACGCCGGCTGGGTCTCCATGACCGACTCCCCGCCGATCGTGAACGTGCCCAGGGCGATCTTGTTGTTGTTGCCCGCGAAAGGCGTCGTCGGCAGCCCGCCGCCCCCTCCGCCGGGGATGAAGCTGAAGTCCCGCGTCACCCGGACGCGCACACATTGGTCGGCGGTGCCCGGATCGACGAGCGTTGCCGTCACCGTGGTCCCGCCCGGGGAAGTGGTGCCCATGTTGCTGGCGTCGAGAATCCGGTTCGCCGCGTCCTCGGCCACCTGCTGATAGGTGGCGGCCGTCGACACGATGGCCGCTCGCGTCGCGTTGCCGGCGGCTTCGGTCAGGACGTTCTGGATCCACAGCGCGCGTCCGAACTCGGTGATGATGAAAGCGACCACCAGGAGCAGGGGCAGCACCATCGCGAACTCGACCAGCGACTGCCCGCGCTCCGAGGACCCGAGGCGTACGAGACGAAGAAGTCGGTTCATAAGGTCCTCCACCAGAGCGCGAGCGCCACACCGAAGGCGATCGCGACTCCGTAGGGAATACTCCAATTCGCGTCCTTCTCCAAGGTCGGCATGCCACCTTGTGCGGCTCGCCGCCTCGGATCGATCGCCGCGCCGACCAGGCTGCCGGTGCGCTGGAACGCGCGCCCCACCCGGCCGTGCAGCACCGCCCACACCAGGGCCAGCACTCCGCCCGCGACGCCGGTCAGGAGCACGGCCCACAGGGCGTCCTTCGGCCCCAGAAACACGCCCACCGCGGCCATCAGCTTCACGTCACCGGGCCCCATGCCCCCGAGCGCGAACGGGATGAAGAACAGTCCCGCGCCCACCAGGAGGCCGAGCACGGCGTAGATCAAGCCGTGAACGCCCGAAACCATGCCCTGAAGAACGAATCCGAGAAGGACAGCGGAGAGGGTCAGCCAGTTGGGGATACGCCGCGTACGCAGGTCGATGACGGCCGCGGTCGCGACGATGCCGAGCAGGATTCCTTCCAGCCAGCTCACGTCCCCGTCCCCTCAGGACCGCGTCCCTGCTCTCCGGTCCATCCGCTTTCTCCTCAGCGACCGCGCCGACCGGCGAGCGCGGTCGCCGCGGGGGCCGACAGAAGGCCCCCGCCCGACCGATTGCGACTGCTTACACCGAGGAGATGGCGTCGTTGATCTTGTTCCACACCTCGGAGATGACCGGACCGAGCGCCTGGAGGGCGACGATCGAAACAACCGCGAGCAGAGCAGCCAGGAGCGCGTACTCGATAAGGTCCTGACCCTCTTCACGCACGACCAGATTGCGAAGAAGTGCCTTCATTGCGTGTGAACTCCTTTTTTCTTGCGCGCGCCAGGCTCGCCGTCACGGGTACGGTTCGCACAGGCACAGCTGGACGGACGTCCGATTGGGAAACGGGGGTCCGTGTTCGTGGTGCGGCTACCCGAGCGCGACCCCCCGTCGCTCGAGATGGGAACACCGGGCAAGGCGGACGACCGACCGATCGACACACCCGGGCGGAGACCCAAGACCCGGTGACACCGCTGACCTACTCGTGACCTCAGCAATCCCTATGCCGTTTCCAGCCTGCTTGCGAAAGACAGGTGACGCAGCCCTAATCCGTAGAGCCACCTGCGTTTCGCCTCGTTCGCCGGAACGAGCATGCTGGGGGAATTCCCCCAGATTGCAGGCTGCCGGGCCGGATTCCCCAAGGAAGGGTGGCAATTGGCGCATTCCAAGGAGATGAGTCGAGCACGGAGACGCGAGACAACTCGCGTCCCAAGGCTGTTTCCGGTCGACTCGGCGGGGGCCCCGAATACGCCTGGACGGATCCATCGTGGATACGCTCGCAAGGAGTTAGAACCACCTCCTCGCGCGCCGGGCGAGTGCGGCGAGTTTAGCAGTCGTGTAGGACTACTGCAAGCGAGAGCGGCTCCCGGGACGCAAAGTCGTGCCGCGGCCCGAAGGGGGCTCGTCAGGGCTCGCGGGAGGCTGCGAGGAGCCCTTGGAAGGCGTCTCTAAGCCTTTGCGGGATTTATCGTTGCTTCCAGAGGCGCGGAAGCGGTTGGTGATCGGCAGGCGGCGGTCGCGACCAAAGGCCCGCGGGCTGATTCGGATTCCCGGAGGCGACTGGCGGCGCTTGTACTCGTTCCCGTCCACCCAGCGCACCACCTCGTACACCGTCTTGGGATCGAAGCCGCGCGCCACCAGGTCGTCGGCCCCCAGATCGCGCTCGACGTAGGCCAGCAGCATGTCGTCGAGGGTCTCGTACGGCGGCAGCTTGTCCTGGTCGCGCTGACCCGGCCGGAGCTCCGCCGTCGGCGCCCGCTCGAGCGTGGATTCGGGGATCGGAGCCGTCTCGCCACGCATTGCGCGCTGCACGTTGAGGTGCCGGCTCAGCGCATAGACCAGCGTCTTCGGCACGTCTTTCAGCACGGCGAAGCCGCCGGCCATGTCACCGTACAACGTGCAATACCCGACCGAGAGCTCGCTCTTGTTCCCGGTGGTCAAAACGAGCCAGCCGAATTTGTTGGAAAGTGCCATCAGCACGTTGCCGCGTGCACGTGCCTGGAGGTTCTCCTCGGTGACGTCGGGGGCGCTGCCGGCGAAGGCGGCGCCGAGCACGGAGCCGAAGGCGTCGACGACGGGCTGGATGGGCACGGTCATCATGCGGATGCCGAGGCGCTTGGCCAGCTCCTCGGCGTCGGCACGGCTGCGCTCGCTGGTCACCGCCGAGGGCATGAACACGCCGATCACGCGATCGGCGCCCAGCGCGTCGACGGCGAGCACGGCGGTGAGCGCCGAGTCGACGCCGCCCGAGAGGCCGAGCACGATGGCGCGGAAGCCGTTCTTGTCGACGTAGTCGGCGAGGCCGACGACCAGCGCCCGGTGGAC
>Ga0075433_10001571_pt1 | contig 16893 bp, 14 predicted proteins | sample RhiMethybrSRZTD2_FD_75299 | JGI IMG/M metagenome (GOLD analysis project Ga0075433, IMG submission 75299) | Populus rhizosphere microbial communities from Tennessee, USA - Rhizosphere MetaG P. TD hybrid SRZTD2 | ecosystem: Host-associated > Plants > Roots > Rhizosphere > Soil | place: USA... | reverse complement strand
AGCCGCTCCTGCAGCGAGCCCCGTACCCTTCACCTCGGATAGTGGGAATGGTTCAGGATCGGGCAGGAGGACGGCCCCGGAAGCGGATAATTCCTCCGCGGCACCGATCCCCTCCCCAAAGCCAATAGACCCCATCGACAGCCTGGTCGTTCCAGCCTGGATGGCCAAAGAACTCAAATCGCCGGATGTTGGTACTCGGCTCCGGGCTCTGGAGACCTGGGTCAAATCAGCGCCCCCAGGAGCGATCGATCCATTGATCCTCGCCTATGAAGATAAGGACGAACGGGTCCGAGCGCGGGCGATGGAGTTGATCGAGCAAGACTGGGCGCGGGCGGCTGAAGCAGTGAACTGAGGCGGGGAGCAGGATTTACAAACGGAATCGCGTGTCGCGCGAGGAGTAACGAACTGTGGCACTACCGAAGTCCGTCGGGGCCAGGTTGACATAACCAATACGATAAGAAAGGAGGTGCGGTTCCGATCGTATGTGTGTCGGTGGCATTCGCAACACATGTGGCCGTGTGAGAGGGCCGCATCGAGAGGGAAATTTGTATGAAGAAACAAGGAGACCGTTCCATGAACAAACGATGTATGTTGCGCTCCGTTCTCGGAGCAATCGCTCTATTGGCCTGGAGTCTTGTGGGCATCGTACCGGCCAGTCAGGCCGGCAATACCGTTAATTTCATTGCCACCGACGAGCCGGGATCCTGGTTCAAGTGCGTTGGGGGCTACGGCTGTGTGAATGCCGGCTCTCAGTCGCTGGCTGTCATCGCACCAGGCGATACCGTTCAGATCGACAACGGACAGGGGATCAATAATAGCGGAACGGATACCACCAATACGGTCCACACCTTCACGAGCCTGCTCTACCCCACTGGAGCGCTGCACATGCCCTTCGACCAACCAAGTGCATTCAGGGGGACTCGAAACATCCAACTCACAACGCCTGGCCTCTATGTCTTTGTGTGTAAGCTCCATCCCTTCATGCTTGCCGCGACCATTGTTAACGATACGAGCACGGACGGGTTGGACCTTGGTGAAGCCATCACCCTCATCAGCTATAACCAAACTGTCAGCATCCCGACGAGCAGTGATTTGGCCACCAGGCTGTTAAGAACCTTCTTCCTCATCACTAACGCGGCAAACTATCAAGACCACAATAGCGTCACCAATCCCAGCGGGAAATTTAATATAGCCTACCCCGCGGGCGTGCCTGTCAGGATCACTGGTGGAGCGGTCCTCGATCTAAAGACCACCTTAGAAGCACGCTATGGGAATAATCTCGATCTAGCTCAGCTGTCCGATCCCGCCAAGCCGGGCGTCGGTGAGATCTGGATTGACGCGGAGTACGAGAAAACGAAACACAAGACGAAACCCGGAACCGCCATAGCCGTCGACGCCAACACCTGGAAGGTCTCCAAACGGGTCTCCCTGCCAAATATCAACATGAACAACCCCCACAACATGTGGACCGACAGGAATCAGCTGGTCATTTATCAGACTCAGTGGTTCGGGAATGATCTGTCGGTCTTCAATCGCATTACGGGCAATCTGATACGGAACATCCCCGTCGGCCATGCCCCAGCCCACGTGATGACACGAGTGGACACAGACCAGGTGCACGTGAGCCTCAACGGTGATGACGCCGTCATCGAGCTCAACTCGTTGATCCATGGCAATTCCTTCAGCCGCCGGATCTTCACGCAGTTCCCGGGGGAAAATCCGGCGCAGCCCCATGCGCACTGGATGAGCTTCGATGGCAAAACAATGGTCACACCCAACTCGAACACCAACGACTCGACCAGGATCGATCTCGTGTCAGGCGACATCAAAGCTAAGACACCCACCGGCACGCTCCCTATCGCGAGCAGCATGATGCCCGACGCGAGCAAGTACTATGTGTCGAATTATCTCGACAGCACGATCACCTGCATCTCCATCAAGGCTCCGGCGTGCAACGATGGAGCCAATAAAGTGCAGAAGAAGAACATCGATCTTCTCCTAGCGGGGTTCCTGGGAGGAGGGAACCCGCCGCTCTCCAATTACGACCCGATTGCCGGCTTCAACGCACCAGGAATGACGCAATCTGGCGCTCTTCCGATTCAGACACCGGTTAGCCCAGACGGGAAGTATGTCATCTCGGCCAATACGCTGAGTGGGACGATCAGTGTCATCGATACGAAGACCGATACTCTGGTCAAAATCTTGCCCTGCAGCGCGGGATGCCACGGCGTGAACTTCGGCGCAAAGAAGGGCGGCGGGTACTACGCGTATGTCTCGAGCAAGTTCTCGAACGACCTGATTGTCGTCGATGTCTCCACCTTGACGATCGCAGGGCGCGTTCTTCTTGTGGCTCAAGGAGACCTGAACCATGACGGGAAATTACTGTCGTTCTCAGACGATTCGGTGACTGCCTATGCAGGCATGGGAGGCCAGGGTGTCCTGCCGATCCCGCTCGTCTACAACGGCTGGGTGCAGAATCTTCCTGTCTTCTGGAAGATCCAGTTAACGCAAGAACAGAGGCATCCATTCCCCTCGGCTGAGTAGAATCGACAGTGGTTGCACTGCCAAGGACCCGGTGAAGATGGCTCAATACCATCGCACCGGGTCCTCTGGTACTCTGGTCCTTCAATTCCGACCAATCAGCTTTGACAGCGCAAAAGCCCCTATGCTAAAGTCCGCGGAACTGTTGGGGTTCTGGTCTCTTCACTGTCCAATTTTCCTTGGAAATAGCTCATGAGGGCCACAAACTCGCACGTGATTCTTCTGATCGGCGCCGGGCCGGCAGGGATGGCAGTCGCCAGCACTCTCGCAAAGGCCGGCCATGAAGTCATCATCCTTAACCGGGACATCAAATTCGGCGGGTTGGCGGAATATGGGATCTTTCCCGCAAAACTTAAGCTCCGCGGTGGGCTCAAGAAACAGTACTGGGAATTGCTCGAACGACCGAACGTCCACTATTTCGGGAATGTCTCAATCGGCAAGGGAAAAGATCTCACGGTCGAGGAGGTCCGAAACCTCGGTGCGAGCGCGGTCATCTTCTCTATCGGCGCGCAAGGCACCAAAGCTATCGGCGTGGAAGGGGATTCGGCCAAGGGCGTATTCCACGCCAAGGATGTCGTATACCACTTTAATCGACTCCCTGGATTCGGCGATCGCCCATTTGACATGGGCAAGCATGTGGCCATCATCGGAGCAGGAGACGTGATGGTCGACATCTCACACTGGCTGGTTCGCTACAAAAAAGTGGAGCGGGTCACCGCAATCGTGAGGCGTGGGCCTGCCGAGCGAAAATACAATCCAAAAGAAATTCGAGCGGTCTGTGCCAACATGGATATGGAAGGGATCACCAAAGAGGTGGCCCGGATCAAAGATCGTCTTGCAGCCGTCGGCCAGAATCCAGCGGAAGTACTCACCAGCCTGACAGGTGAATTTACAAAATGCGAACCGATTGTCAGCGACACGAAGATGGGTTTCAAGTTTTTGGCCTCTCCGAAACGCATCCTGGTTGACGGAAACAATCAGGTGCGCGGGCTGGAGATGGAAGACAACAAGCTGGAACCGAAAGGCGACGATACCGTCGCGGTCGGACTGAAACAGTATTATGAGTTCCCCTGCGACTCCGTGATCTTTGCCGTCGGTGATAAAGTCGATGAAGCCGTCGGATTGCCGTACAAGAGCGGTACGTTCGTCACGAATCCCAATAAGACCGGTAACGATCCAGACGATGCCCTCTTCCAAGCCTATGACGAAACGACAGGTAAGATTCTCGACGGGGTCTTTCTCGCTGGATGGGCAAGGAAAGCGAGCGAAGGCTTAGTCGGTATCGCCAAGCGGGACGGGGATTGGTGCGCAGAAGTGGTGAGCCGATATTTGGCGACCAAGCAGCCCGGCAATCACACAAAGGTCGTCCTCGACAAGTTGAAGACGATCCTGAATGATCGGAAAAGCCATCCGGTGGATGTGAAGAGTCTCCGAACACTCGAAGCTGCGGAGAAGGCTCACAAGGACGCACCTGATTGTATCGGAGAATTCAAATACGCAAGCAATCAGGAAATGATCGGACTGATCGAGCGTGGGAAGGCATAACAGGCAGGCCCCATCGTGTCTAACCATCCCCCCATTTGAGTTTTTCCCTCAGCACGTCGTAGTAGTTGCTCTCAGGAAACCGGATTAAGCGGGTCCGCTGCTCCGAAGTCTGAATTACGACTGTGTCTCCCTGCGCAATTGCCACTCCCACCTGTCCGTCAAGCGTCGCCATGGCGCCGTCATCTTTACTGGTAAGTGTGACCTCAATCTCGGTGTTACCGGGCACGATCAATGGCCGATGGGTCAGGGTATGAGGGCAAATGGGCGTCAGGATCAATGATTGGACTGCTGGATCTATGATGGGGCCTCCGGCTGAAAGAGAATAGGCCGTCGATCCGGTTGGGCTGCTGATGATTAACCCGTCGCCACGCATGTTGGTCACGAACCGTCCCTGAATCGCAATCCTCAGTTCGATCATGCGGGCGAGCGTGCCCTTGTTGATCACCACATCGTTCAGCACCACCCCTTGCGCAACCGTTTCTCCAGGCCGATGAATATGGGTCCGTAGCATGAGCCGCTCATCGAGAACAAAGTCATTCGCAAATACCCGTTCGAGCGACGGATAGAGGCTCTCGAGCCGGACCTCAGTCAAGAACCCCAGTCCGCCCATGTTGACTCCGAGGATGGGAATGCCTCGTTCCCCGGCTAGTCGTGCGGCATTGAGCATGGTCCCGTCGCCGCCCAAGACCAGAAGTACATCTGCTTTGCGTGCTAACGACACCTCCTGATAGGCCGCCTGTTCACCGAGGAGAATTGCCGACGTCTTGTCCAAAACTACATCGATGCTTCGAGCCCTGAGCCAACGGACCACGTCCTGCAGCGTACTCATGGCCTCAGGAAACTTCGGCTTGGTTAGAATCCCGATACTCTTGTTTTTCATTACTAAGATCCTGCCGAGCTACGATGAAGATACCGGTGAAAAGCACGGGATTCTATCGGGAGGGTTCATTTGAAGTCAACGAACCAACAGGTGACAGAATTTTTGAGCCATCGGTTTCGTTCGCCAAAATTGATGGCTTGTGCGATTATCTCGCAGCCTTGACACCTAAAACCCTTCTAGTTAGAATTAGGCAGGTTTTTGATAGGTTTGTGCACACCGAACCGGTTATAGGCTCCCACCTAAAAGGAGGCAGGATGTTCGAGCGATTCACGGATAAGGGTCGGAAGATCATCATCCTGGCGCGGGAAGAGGCTGAGCGTCATCAAAACGACTATCTCGGAACCGAGCATCTCGTCCTGGCCATCCTCCGCGAATCAGATGGAATCGCCTTGATGATCCTCAAAAAGATGGGACTCTCGACCGAACAAATCCGTTTGGAAATTGAACGGAATCTGCCTGGCGGCGGGACCACCATGACCTTCGGGGAGATCCCCTTCAGCCCACGGGTCAAGAAGGTCATCGAATACGGAGTCGAAGAGGCCCGTCTCCTTGGACACAATCATATCGGCAGTGAACACCTCCTGCTGGGTCTCCTCCGTGAAGAGGAGGGGATTGGTGGAAAGATCCTTCGCAGCTTAGGCGCCAATCTTCTGACCGCCAGGCAATTGACCGTGACGTTCCTGCGGAAATCTGCCCCGCGTGAGCGCGACCGGAAGAGCAATACTCCGGCACTCGATGAGTTCGGTCGCGACCTGACTCAGCTTGCCCAAGCAGGGCAGTTAGATCCCGTCATCGGGCGAGCCGACGAAATCGAGCGGGTACTTCAGATCCTGAGTCGCCGTTCAAAAAACAATCCCGTACTCATAGGAGAAGCCGGGGTCGGCAAGACCGCCATTGTGGAAGGTCTTGCCCAGCGGATCATCCAGTCCGAAGTGCCGGATAATCTTCTCTCACGACGCGTCATCGCACTCGATCTCGGTTCACTGGTTGCAGGAACGAAATACCGCGGCCAATTTGAGGAACGGCTGAAAGTCGTAATGAAGGAAATCGTCCAGGCAGGAAACATCATCATCTTCATCGATGAACTCCATACCCTGGTGGGAGCAGGGGCAGCAGAAGGATCCATTGATGCATCCAACATGCTCAAGCCCGCCTTGTCGCGCGGCGAAATCCAATGCATCGGCGCCACGACTCTCGATGAATACCGAAAGCATATTGAAAAGGACGGAGCGCTGAAGCGACGATTCCAACCGATTCACGTCCAGCCGCCGAGCAACGAAGAGACCGTGCTGATTATTCAAGGGCTACGAGATCGCTATGAAGAACATCATGGCGTTGAGATTTCCGAAGAGGCGATCCTCGAAGCGGTCAAGCTGTCCGACCGATATATTAGCGACCGTTTCCTCCCGGACAAGGCGATTGATTTGATCGATGAGACAGGATCACGAGCAAAACTGCAGACATATGCGCTGCCCTCGGACCTGAAAGCGATGGAGCAGGAGCTGAAAAAGGTCTCGCGTGAAAAGGAATTGGCTATCTCAATGCAGAACTTCGAGGAAGCGGTTCGTCATCGCGAGGAAGAAGAACGGCTGCGCAAACTCCTCGATGAATCGAAACGCGAGTGGAAAAAGAATCAGGAAAAGAACAAGCCGACCATTGGAAAAGAAGACGTGGCCTATGTTGTTTCCAAGATGACGGGCATTCCCCTCTTTAAACTAGAAGAAGAAGAATCGAACAAACTGCTTCGCATGGAGGAGTTCCTCCATAAACGCGTCGTCGGACAAAACGAAGCGATCTCGGCTGTGGCCCGGGCCATTCGGCGGTCACGCGCTGGACTGAAGGACGCACGGAAGCCTATCGGGTCCTTTATCTTCCTGGGACCGACCGGGGTCGGAAAAACCGAGCTGGCAAGAACGCTGGCGGAGTTTCTCTTTAATAGTGAAGATGCACTCATTCGGATTGACATGTCCGAATACCAGGAAAAGTTCACCAGTTCCCGACTCTTCGGAGCCCCTCCGGGGTATGTCGGATATGAAGAGGGCGGCCAATTGACTGAACGGGTTCGGCGTCGGCCCTATTCAGTGGTCCTGTTCGATGAAATCGAAAAGGCCCATCCCGATGTATTCAATATCCTGTTACAAGTATTGGACGACGGAGTCCTTACCGACAGCCTCGGACGCAAAGTGGATTTCAAGAATTGCGTCATCATCATGACTTCCAATATCGGGACCAAGATGATTCAGAAGGGGGTCTCCCTCGGATTCCAGAGCACGGAAGGCGATCAGGAGCGGCATAAGAAGGAAGAAGTGTTGGGAGAGTTACGCCGATCATTCAGCCCGGAGTTCTTGAATCGGATAGACGAGATTGTGGTCTTCCATCAATTGGACAAGACACATCTCTACAATATTCTCGAGATCCTCTTGGGTGAACTCAACCTTCGTCTGCTCGATAAGGGTGTCGAGCTCGAAGTTGAGGATGACGTCAAGCAATGGTTGATCAAAGAAGGTTATGAACCGCTCTATGGAGCCAGACCGATGCGCCGGACGATTCAGCGCGCGATCGGCGACCCACTCTCCGAAGAGATGATCAGAGGACGATTCAAGGAATGCCGAAAGATCCGCGTGGTGCTGCGTGACGGAGCCCCGGCATTTATCGAGCAAGAGGCAATGGCTGGCGTCTAATATCCTGGCCCTGTACCTGCGCGACGCCATCGCATAGAGTACGATACGGCCCTTGTGGCGCCAGCGGCCACAAGGGCTGTGTTATTTGGTCCCTCGACCATGTCACGCACGTGTTATCCGCCCACTCAGGGTGATCGGCAGAGATATCAAGATGACCACTGTTGAGCGATCGACCTCCGTTTGGACACCTGGGCCTATTCTCGGCATCGAGACCTCCTGCGATGAAACGGCCGCATCGGTGCTTGCCGAAGATGGCACCGTCCTTTCGAACATTATTACATCGCAGCATGCCGTTCATCAGCGATTCGGCGGTGTCGTTCCCGAACTTGCCTCCCGTGCCCATATTGAATCGATTGAAGGAGTCTCCGCGGAGGCACTGCAACAGGCCCATCTCTCCTGGAGGGATCTCACCGGGATCGCCGTCACTCAAGGACCCGGCCTGGCAGGCGCGTTACTCGTCGGGGTTAACTATGCAAAAGCACTGGCCTACGCCTTAAATATTCCGGTGGTCGGTGTGAGCCATCTCGAGGGCCACATCGCCTCCGCCTGGTTGCAGGATCCAGCGTTTCCGTTACCCTGCGTGATCCTGGTTGTCTCGGGTGGACACACCCACCTTTACCATAAGGAGGCCAGCGGTCACTGCAGTCTTCTCGGCGCAACCAGAGACGATGCGGCGGGAGAGGCCTTTGACAAGGGCGCCCAGTTACTTGGATTAGATTACCCTGGGGGGCCAGCGATCGATCGTTTAGCCAGACAGGGGAGTCCGGATGCCATTGCATTTCCCTGTTCCTATCTCAAAAAAGGGAGTCTTGATTTTAGTTACAGTGGATTAAAGACATCTTTGCTCTATAAACTTCAAGCGATGGATGAGCAGTCTCGCACCACCCGAGTTGCTGACCTCTCGGCCGGCTATCAAGAGGCCATCGTCACCGTCTTGGTTGAGAAGGCCTTTGCCGCAGTACGGTCATCCGGAGTCCGTGCGTTGGCTGTCGTCGGAGGGGTATCCGCCAATTCACGGCTTCGCGCTCTGCTCCAACAACGAGCCATATCCGAAGACCTGCGGCTCAGCCTTCCCCCGCTGGCCTACTGTACGGATAATGCCGCCATGATCGCGGCAGCGGGGAGGCAAGCTCTGCGTGCAGGCCTCCGTGCACCCCTAGACATCGATGCCCAAGCCTCGCTGGCTTGATCCGTTGTACAGGCCGCCGCACCAACGACCATAAGGAAACGACGCCATTCCAGAAATTTACGGACAGGTCCTCGGTCTCCGCGCCGGCCAGCTCGCAATGCTTGAGCGACTGTATCGCCGACGTGTGCCCGTGGATCAAGTCCTCTCGCTTGAAGCCGCAAAAACCCTCGCACAGTTCACGCACGAGATTCGCCGTCCCATCGGACTGGTCCTGAACAGACGCGGGGCTATACAAGACGTTCTGGTCGGCGCGGGCACTGAGCCCTCACCGACGACGCTGGCCGCGCATCGTGCAAGTCCACGATCGCTGAGGGGCCTTCGCCTGATCCGCTCTCAGGTGAAGGACCAACCCCTGAGTCAAGAAGATCTCACCATCCTGGGTCTCCTCCGACTTGACATGATCGGCGTCTTGGCTGTCACACCCAAGGGCGAACCGGGATTGCTCTCGCTGGCCCATCTAAATCCACCCACGCCCCAGGGGCAGTTATATACATTGCTCAACCCCACACTGGTGCATCAATGTCCGGTGAGTTTCGAGACATTCATTCACGAACTGGAGTCCGACCTTCAACGTCAGAGCGGATCGCACACGACGGACCAGGGTCAGACCGCCATCCTCGTAAGCGCGTCGCCCAAGAGTAAGCCCGAGCAAGAAGAACGCCTCGCCGAGTTGGCAGAACTGGCATCCTCTGCGGATCTCACGGTGATCGACCGTTTAGTGCAACGCACGCACAGCGGTCAGCACCGGTTTCAGCTGGGAAGCGGCAAGCTCAAAGACGTGCTCATGCACGCCATGCAAAAAGGCGCAGACCTTCTCATTTTTGATCAAGATTTGCCTCCGGCTCAGGTGCGCGAGATTGCGGAGATTACCGACCTGACGGTGATCGATCGGACCCAGCTGATTCTCGACATCTTTGCGCAACGGGCGCATAGCCGAGAAGGCAAGGTGCAAGTCGAGTTGGCGCAACTCCGCTATCTGCTTCCCCGTCTCTCCGGTCAAGGAACGAGCCTCTCGCGCTTGGGCGGCGGCATTGGCAGCAGAGGCCCCGGTGAAACGAAGCTCGAAACAGACCGCCGCCGCATCAGAGAACGCATCGACCATCTGGAGCACGAGATTGAGGGTTTTGCCCGCCATCAAGACCAACGGCGATCACGCCGTGTCCGGCAAGAATTCCCGGTCCTCTCCATCGTGGGCTATACGAACGCCGGCAAGTCCACGTTACTCAACGCCTTAACGAATAGTCAGGTGAGCACGGCCCCACGTGTCTTCGAAACACTCGACACCACGAGCCGCAGACTGCATTTCCCCCAAGGCCGTGAAGTGATCATCACCGATACGGTGGGGTTTATTCGCGACCTGCCTAAAGATCTCCTCGCAGCCTTTCGAACGACTTTGGACGAGTTGCGCGATGCCGATCTCCTCTTGCATGTCGTCGACGCGGGAACGAAGGATCTGGACGCGCATATTGCCGCGGTCGACGTCGTACTTCAAAGTCTCACGCTCGATCAGCTTCCACGGGTCCTCATATTCAATAAATGCGATCAGCTTCCGACCGGGCAAGCGGAGGCCCTATGCCGGCGCTATGATGCGATTGGAATTTCGTCCCTCCATCAGGAGACCTTGCCCCCTCTCATCCAGCACCTTGAAGAACGGTTGGCCGCACTCGTCCCGGCGGGCGGCTCTTCCCAAAAATCGGCGGCTCCGACATTCACACTTGCATCTCGACCTTAACCAGTTGCACAATTGGCCCCCTTTGGTACCAGCCATGGCAACGAAATCCCTGCTTTCATCGGATCATAGGAAGCGTCTGCGAGCGATTGCCGAAACGCTCGAACGGACGATGCAACACCCAAAGATGGAACTCGACCATCGGTCCCCCTGGGAGCTGCTCGTGGCTACGATCCTCTCTGCCCAGTGTACCGACCAGCGAGTCAACCAGGTCACGCCATCACTCTTTCAGCGGTATCCAACCGCGACTGAAATGGCTGCGGCCAACCTCCCTGAACTCGAAGAACTCATTCGTTCCACCGGCTTCTTTAAGAGCAAAGCGAAACATCTCATCGCCTGCGGCAAAGCCGTGACCGAGCGCTTCAGCACACAGGTCCCGCGTACGATGGAAGAGTTGCTCACCTTGCCGGGTGTCGGCAGAAAAACCGCAAATGTCATACTCGGCAACGCCTTCGGCCAGCCCGGCGTCGTCGTCGATACCCATGTGAAACGCGTGGCAAAACGGCTCGGCCTGACGAAATCCGACAATCCAGACCTGGTTGAACAAGACCTGCAGCAGCTCATGCCAAAATCCCAGTGGACGGCCTTCTCCCAACGTTTGTTGTTACACGGCCGCTATGTCTGCCTGGCGAGAAAACCCCAATGCCGAACCTGTCAGGTCTACCGGCACTGCCCATGGAAAGAGAAAGGTCCCCAATGATTCGTAGTATGACCGGTTTCGGTCGACGGCAGACCCCCTGGCAGGATGGGTCAGTGACGGTAGAAATGCGATCCGTTAACCATCGTTTTCTCGAAATCGCCTGCCGACTTCCCCGGTCATTGAGCCACTTGGAAGACGCCTTCAAAAAGGCTATCCAGCAACGCTGTGCCCGGGGACGCATCGATATCACGGTGACCGTCCAAGGGGGGAAAGGCCGCACCGGAAGCGTCAATCTTGACCAACCCCTTGCGAAGCAGTACCATCACGCCCTCCGCACCCTCAAGAAATCCTTGAAGTTGAGTGGCTCCATCGATCTGGCGCTCATGGCTGGGCTCCGGGATGTGGTGTCCATATCGGATCAAGCGACGGAAGACCCGAAACTGGCAAAGACCGTTCAGCAACTGACCATGATGGCTCTCACAGACCTTGAGGACATGCGAACGCGCGAAGGAAAGGCCCTGGCCGAGGACATGCGCGCGCGGATTCAGACTATCCGAGGACACCAAACCCTCATTGCCGGACGGAGCCCTCTGCTGGCCCAGGAGACCTTTAATCGGATGAAGGTTCGTGTGGAGAAGCTGCTAGGGTCTGAAATCCCCGACCCCTCCCGGCTCTATCAGGAATTGGCGTTGTATGCAGATCGTGGCGACATTACGGAAGAAATAGTCAGATTGGACTCGCATATGATACAGTTTGAGCAGACGCTCAACCGTACAGAGTCCGTAGGCAAGACACTTGATTTCCTGCTCCAGGAAATTGGGCGGGAAGTCAATACCATTGGCTCCAAAGCTAACGATGCGGAAATTGCAGGTCATGTGGTTCAGATGAAGGCCGAACTGGAACGGATTCGCGAACAGGTCCAAAACGTCGAATGAACTCAGTCACTGCAACAAGCTCCACAGCGCCGGCCTCAGGCCAACCACGCTCCTCAACTGATCGACGGGGAATCCTGTTTATTATCTCCGCCCCCTCCGGGACGGGCAAAACGACGCTCTGCAAGCAACTCACGGCGAACCTTCCCGGACTCTGGCATTCAATTTCCTATACCACGCGAAAACCGCGGCCGGGCGAAGAACATGGGCGCGACTATTACTTCATCGAAGAACCGGCATTCCGCGAAATGATCGATCGAAGTGAATTTGTCGAGTGGGCTCATGTCTACGGACATCTCTACGGGACGCCGCGGAAAGCACTCACCGAACGGATCGATCAGGGAATTGATGTCCTACTGGAGATCGATGTGCAAGGGGCGATGCAGGTCAGGAAACGATTCGAGGACTCCGTATCGATCTTTATCCTTCCTCCCTCGATGACCGTGCTCCGGTCCCGACTCCAAACCAGAGCCTCCGATACACCGGAAGAGATTCAACGGCGACTGCACAAAGTGAAAGAAGAGGTCTGGAGCTACCGCGAATACGCCTATATCGTCCAAAACGAAGACATCACCAGATCGCTTCGCGATCTCGAAAGTATCTTTTGGTCAGAACGATTGAAGACAAAACGATTGAACATGGCCTGGCTCGAGACAAATTTCATTCTTGACGATGAACCGAAAACCGGAGATCGCAAAGATCTTCCCTAACCTAAAGGAGTACTGGATCCATGATCGACATGTTAAGACTCTTGCCACAATATTCACCGGACGAGTTTGACTCACGCCACCGGCTGACGATCGTCGCAGCCCAGCGGGCCAAGCACATTCTGCAGGGATCACGTCATGCTCCCTCGCGCTTCAACAAAGAAACGACCATCGCCCTCGATGAAGTCCTCCGGGGACAAGTCAAATATCTTGTCGGACAAGAAGCGCGTGATGCCTCAAAGGAAGCGAAGCGGGGTAAGGAAGGTGAGATGGAGCGTATCGCCGTGATGACTGGCGACGATGCCAAGGAGATCAAGAAAGAACTGAGCGTCTACGTCGACGATACCCCAGCGCCGGCCGTGCCTGAAAACGAGGAGTAATTGGTGGAAACCTCCGGCTCCATAGGGCCGATGTTGATCGGGAAGCGGGTTGTGCTGGGCGTGACCGGCAGCATTGCAGCCTATAAGGCCGTCGCGTTGCTCCGAACCCTGCTCCGTGAAGGCGCAACCGTCCATGTGGTGATGACCCAGTCGGCCACGAAGTTCGTCACCCCGCTGACGTTCGAAGTGCTTTCCGGCCATCCCGTCTCGACAGATCTGTTCGAAGCGCATCAGGAGATGAAACACTTGTCATTGCCCGAACAGGCGGATGCCATCGTCATTGCGCCGGCCACCGCCAATTGCCTTGCTAAGTCCGCGTTGGGGCTGGGAGACGATTTACTCTCGACCATGCTCCTGACGGCACAGTGCCCGCTCATTCTGGCCCCTGCCATGGACGGAGGGATGTGGACCCACCCCTCTGTGAAAGAACATGTCGGGACATTGCGGGCGAGGGGAGCCATCGTGGTGGATCCGGAAGAAGGATCGCTCGCTTCCGGACAAATTGGCCAAGGGCGCTTGGCAGAGGAAGGCACAATCCTGGCCGCGATTCAGGAGGCTCTGGCTCCACGGCGCGATTGGCAAGGGCACCGTCTGCTGATTTCGGCGGGCCCGACACAGGAACCGATCGATCCGGTGCGCTTCATTTCAAACCGGTCCTCCGGCAAGATGGGCTATGCCATCGCCGAAGCCGCCCAGGCGAGGGGAGCCCAGGTGGTCCTTGTCACCGGGCCTACGGCTATACCAACACCGAAGGGCATCGAGGTCGTACCGGTCGCGACGGCTGAAGATATGATGAAGGCCCTGTCCACGCGTCTCGCATGGTCCACCGCGGTGATCATGGCTGCCGCCGTGGCGGATTTTCGCCCCAAGCACCTTGTCTCGCAAAAAATACGCAAACAGGGACGAACCGACCAAACCCTAGATCTCGAACAAACCACGGACATCCTGGCCTCTCTCTCTGCCAAACGGACCACACAACTCATGGTTGGTTTCGCCGCCGAGACCCACGATCTGATTGCCCATGCAAGGGGCAAGCTGACAGCAAAAGGACTCGACCTCATCGTCGCCAACGACGTCACGACACAAGGAGCGGGATTCGGCAGCGATCAGAACGCCGCCACGTTGATCGACCGGCAGGGGGGGATGATAGAACTGCCGCTCATGCCAAAACGAGCACTCGCCGATGCGATCCTGAACCGGGCAAGAGAACTACTTCGTACCAGACAATCCAGTCATGCCCCCAAGCCCGTGGTGAGAGGACGCTAGCAGGCCATGGCTCAGAATCAAATCGCCACAGAGAACGCCATGGAAATCGATCGACTGGCCAGCCAGTTAGCCAAAGATCCACATTCCAAAGTGTTCATGCCATTGGCTGAAGAGTATGTAAAAGTCGGCATGTGGAAGGAAGCCGCAACCGTGCTCGAAGACGGCCTAAAATTGTACCCCGGCTTCATTACCGCGATGGTCGCACTTGGGCGTGCATACGACCATCTGGGTCAGGCCAAGCAGGCGAAGGCGATTCTCGAAGAATCCGTCAAGCTGAGTCCTGAAAACCTCCGCGCACATCGAACGTTGATCAAGATCTACACGAGCGAAGGGCTGGGTGAGTCGGCCAGGAAATCCTGCGCCGTCATCTTGGCGGTCAACCCTCGGGATGAAGAAGCCCTTTCGGTTCAAGCTGCCTTAGGCGGACCCCTCAAACGACTGCTGCAACCTCAACAGCCAAAGCCGGCACCGCCGGTCACGCACCAGGTTTCCGCCCCGACAGTCACTGTGCCGTCTGCTCCTGCTGAACCCACGGCCTCCGTCATGGAGACGAGCACTGCACCGGACGTGCCGGTCTCAAGACTGCCTGAACCAGAGATCGCTGCCACCGACCCGGGTATGACAGCAACGGAAATGCTGGTGACAGCCCTCCGCTCGCGCGATCAGACAAAGCAATCACTCGCGGAGCCTGAGATGGAACTCCCGGCACCCGACAGGGTCGAGACACCTCCTCCGTCGCCTCATGCTGAAGTCGTGGCCCAGCTGGAAAGCTGGCTTCGCACCATCGAATCTCGCCGTCACGATCGTGACAGCACAGACGACGAGTCGCACCCCAAACCTTCCTAACAGTTTTGGTGCGTTTGACCGGTCTGAGGCGGACTGCTACAATGCCGCCCGCTGGACTCCGTCCGATGAATCGTCCACGCACTTCCAGCCCGTGAACACAAAGACACATGCTACGAATACAAGTCTTACACGGTCCGAATCTCAATCTCCTCGGGACCAGGGAACAGTCGATTTACGGCACCCAGTCCCTCGATGCCCTGGACTCAGCCATTACGAAGCTGGCGAAGGAATTATCCGTGAAAGTGGACCTGCGACAGTCAAATAGCGAGGGTGAACTGGTCACCTGGATCCAAAAGGCCCGGTCGAAATACGATGGGATCATCATTAACCCGGCCGCCTATACCCACACCAGCATCGCCATCCGGGATGCCATTGCGGCAGTCGGCCTGCCGACGGTTGAGGTGCATCTGTCCAACATCCATCAACGGGAAGAATTTCGCCATCAGTCCCACATCGCGGGAGTCTCCCTTGGACAGATTTGCGGCCTGGGCCCGACCGGCTATCTGCTTGCACTCCGTGGGCTGCACGACCATCTGACCGCATCGCTGCGCAAGAAGAAAACGGCCGCGCCGGCGATATCGCGGCGGACGGCAAGAGGAGCCAGATCATTGAGGAGCCGGTCGAGTGACCGCGTACAGTCTGAAGGGAGTATCGAGTGATTTCCACAACCGATTTTCGCGGCGGCGTGCGGCTCATGGTCGACAACCAGCCGTTTTATATCGTCGAGTTTCAGCATGTGAAGCCGGGCAAGGGCGGGGCCTTCGTACGCACCAAGCTCAAGAGCTATCTGTCGGGGAATGTCCTGGATCGAACCTTCCGATCCGGAGAACGGTTCGAAGAACCGAAACTCGATGAACGGACCATGCAATTCCTCTATGCCACCGACGAAGCATATACGTTCATGGACACAGAGACCTTCGAGCAACTGACCTTCGAAAAGAGCAAGCTTGGCGATAACGCCGACCTCCTGAAAGAAGATATGACGGTGAAGATTCTGGTGTACGAACATCGCCCGATCGGCGTTGAATTACCCAACTTTATCGAACTCAAAGTCAGCGATACCGAGCCGGGTTTCCGAGGCGATACAGCCACGGGCGGCACCAAGCTTGCGACCCTCGAAACCGGCGCCACTATCAAAGTCCCTCTCTATTTGGAAACCGGGACCGTGATTAAGATCGATACCCGTACCCGGGAGTATGTGGAGCGTGTTCGGTGAGTAAGCAGAAGCCGAGCAAATCGAAGAAGGGTGGAACGCCGATCATCCTTCCTCAGGCCTTTGCCGCATCCCAGCGCGGACAGGGCGCCGGCTCACTCTCAGGACAACAGACCCGCCACATTCAAGAACTGATCGACCTCCTCAAGAAAAATAACCTGACCGAGCTGGAGCTGGAGCGCGAGGGCCTCAGAATCCGCGTACGCAACGAAGTTGACGTGAACGCGACCGCAACGACCGTCGCCGACCGGGGGACGTCCAGTTCGAGTGCGGTCACTCCCGCGCCCACCGCAAACGGCGGGAAGACCGAACATACGACCGGCATGATCACCATCGTGTCTCCG
>Ga0075433_10001569_pt1 | contig 16896 bp, 14 predicted proteins | sample RhiMethybrSRZTD2_FD_75299 | JGI IMG/M metagenome (GOLD analysis project Ga0075433, IMG submission 75299) | Populus rhizosphere microbial communities from Tennessee, USA - Rhizosphere MetaG P. TD hybrid SRZTD2 | ecosystem: Host-associated > Plants > Roots > Rhizosphere > Soil | place: USA... | reverse complement strand
CGTCGCTCGCGCTGATTGTCGCGCCTGCCGGCTATGGCAAGACGACGCTGCTGAGCGACTGGGTGCGCTGTCAAGCCCGGCCAATCAGCTGGCTCTCGCTGGACAGTGCCGACAACGACCCCGCCCGCTTCTGGGCCTATATCGTCGCCGCGCTGCAGTCGGCACTTCCCGGCGTCGGGACTGCCGCGCTCGGACTGCTCCCGCTAGAAGCAACGCGGCCCGAAGCGGCTCCGTCGGCCCTGCTCAATGACCTTGCCGGGGTGAGCAGCGCAATGAGGCTCATTCTCGACGATTATCATGTGATCGAAAACCCGTGCATCCATGCGGCGATGGCCTTCCTGCTGGAGCATCTACCACCCACCCTGCGCCTGGTGATCGCAGCTCGCGGTCGGCCACCGCTCCCGCTTGGGCGACTGCGCGCCTGCAGACGCCTGGTCGAATTGGATACCACAGCGCTGCGCTTTTCGCCCGATGAGGCAGTCACATTCCTCCAGACCACGATGAAGCTGCCGCTCGAAGCAGGCGATGTCGCCGCGCTCGTGGCACGGACCGAGGGCTGGCCAGCTGGGCTGTGCCTGGCCGCGCTGGCGCTTCAGCGCCAGGCGGATGTCACCACCGTCGTGCGCGCCTTCCAGGGCGATCACCACCTGGTCGCTGACTATCTGATCGAGGAGATTCTGCGCCGCCAGCCCGCGCCGATTCAAACCTTCCTGCTGCACACATCCATCCTCGGCCGCCTGTGCGCGCCGCTGTGTGCCGCGCTGCTCAAGGGACAGGACGGTGCAGCGGTGGACGCCAGCCAGCTGATGCTGGAGGAGCTGGAGCGCGCCAATCTGTTCCTCCTGCCGCTGGATGAGGAGCGCAGCTGGTTTCGTTACCATCAGCTCTTCGCAGATGCGCTTCGCGCGCATCTGCGCCTGCACCACCCTGAGCAGATGGCCGCCTTGCACCGCCGTGCGGCCGCGTGGCTGGCAGCATCGGGCCTCGCCTCCGAGGCCATTGAGCACGCCCTGGCCGCCCGCGACCAGGCCCTCGCCGCCAGGCTGATCGGGGAGATCGCTAACGAGCTGTGGCTGCGTGGCGAGATGGTCACCTTACAGCGTTGGCTCGCCGCGCTGCCACTTGATGCTATCGCCGAGTGCCCGAGCCTGGCAGGTATGCACAGTTTTATGTTGGTCCAGGCCGGCCACGTCCAGCAAGCTGACCTGGCTGTGCAGCAGTTCGCGCGCCAGTGGGCTGCGCAGGAGACTGTGCCCGACGAGCAGGCGGCGTTCCTGGCGCTGCTGCGTACAATCCAGGCGCTCGCCCAGGGTAGCTCACTGCCGCCGCTGCCGCCGCTGCCGGCTGATCTGAGCGAGTGGAGCGACATCGGGGCGCTGAACCTGGGCATCAGCTACGAGCTGCAAGGCGCGGTGAGGGTGGCCAGTGCCGCACTGGCATCGGCCGAGACGCTCAGTCGCGCGCACGGCCACGCGGATGTAACATTTCTGGCGACCAACTATCAGGCGGCCTGCCTAGCAGATCTGGGCCAGCTCGAAATGGCCGCCGAGCGCTATCAGCAGCTGCTCAGCCAGATGCGCTCGTGCCAACCCCTCCTGGCTCCAGTGGCCAGCTGCGCGCTGCTCGGGCTGGCGCAGATCTGCTACGAATGGAATGAGCTGGACGCGGCCGCAGAGCTGCTGGAGGAGAGCGCAGTGCTGGCACAGCACAAGCGGATGATCAGCTCGTCCGTGGGCATACCGTCCTCCTTGATGTGTGCTGTTCATCCACATCTTAGAGAACGGTTATGCTTTGCGCAAGCGCCTCCGACCGCCTGAGCCACTAGCACCATTGGTTAATACCTATACATTCCCGTTTCGAGCCCCAGCGTAACCAGACATACGTTTGATGCTCCAAACAACTCCACTTGAAGGCATAACTCGATCGTCGCTGGCAGGGCCTGCTGGTAAGGCTCGACGGCCTCTATAACGTGTTCTGTGCTGCCCCAAGAATGGTGCTCTACGCGCCGCCCTCCCCCAGGATGTGCCTTGTGCTACAACGCTGTCGCAACTATGATGAGGAGCGAAACCATGTGGCCCCAATCATTCTCTCGCGTTTTCGCGCGCCTGCTGCTGCTCACGCTGATGAGCGGCTTGCTACCTGGTGTCGCGCACAATGCCTCCTCCCCGAGCGCCCAGGTATCGCCCTCCCACTCCACATCGGCAGGCCCGGCGGCTCCTGTATCGCTGGTGCAAGACCAGGCTGTAGCTGTGCCCGCGACCCTGCCGGCGCAGCCGCAGCCTGGCCGTACGCTCGGACCGTTCCCGCTGGCATTCGTCGGCAACGCTGGCCAGAGCGATAAGGCGGTGCGCTTCCTGGTGCGCAGCCGCGGTGGCACGCTGTTTTTCAACGCCAGCGAGGCGGTCCTGGCCATACCGGTGCTTGACCCGGCGGCCCCACCCACCGAGCGCGGGCGACAGCATGGCCCACCTGCGTGGATCGGTGGCACCAGCGTCGTGCGGCTGCGCTACGACGGCACCAACGTGCGGAGCGAGCTGCGCCCCGGCGTGCCGCTGCCAGGGGTGGTCAACTACCTGACCGGCAGCGACCCGCGCGCGTGGCTGACCAGCCTTGCCACCTATGAGAGCCTGAGCTATCTGCAGCTCTACCCTGGCATCGATCTGCGCTACGATGGCATCGATGGCCAGCTCAAGCGCACCTACCTGGTGGCCGCGGGGGCCGATCCCGCCAACATTCGCTGGCGCTATGCGGGCGCGACCGATGTTCACCTGGACACGGCGACCGGCGACCTGGTCATCACGCTGCCAGCGCCGGCGGCTGGCCTCCCAGGCGCGATGCTGACCGAGCGTGCGCCGATCGTCTGGCAAGATATCGGCGGGCGGCGCGTGAGCATCAGCGTGCGTTACGATGTCGCTCCCAACGGTGCCATTGGCTTTGTGCTCGGTGCCTATGACCGGACTCAGCCGCTGACGATCGACCCGGTCCTGAGCTACTCGACCTTCCTGGGCGGGAGTGGGAATGACGAGGGCAACGCGATCACCGTCGATTCGTCCGGCAACGCCTATGTCGCCGGCGGCACCTTCTCGTCCAACTTTCCGACGGCTGGTCCGCTCCAGGGCACCCGTGCCGGCAGCGAGGATGTGTTCGTCAGCAAAGTCAGTGCGGATGGTACGACCTTGCTCTACTCGACCTACCTGGGCGGCAGTGGTGAAGATGAAGCCAACGCGATCGCACTCGACGCTTCCGGCAATATTGTGCTGGCGGGCGAGACCCAATCCACGAATTATCCGACACAGAACGCGCTGGATACCAGCTTTGGCGGCGGCACCTGTAGCGGCCATCCCTGCGAGGATGCGTTTGTCACCAAGCTGAACGCTGCCGGCAGCGCGCTGCTCTACTCGACCTACCTGGGCGGCAGCGGCACCGACGAAGGCCAGGCGGTCGCGCTCGATAGCGCTGGCCTGATCTACACCACCGGGTCGATCGCCAGCTCCAGCGGCCTGACGCTGCGGAACGCCTATGATAGCAATTTCAACGGGCTGACCGACGCCTTCGTGGTCGTGTTCAATCCGGCGCTCTCTGGCAGCGCCTCGTTGCTGTACTCGACCTACCTGGGCGGCAGCAACGACGACGAGGGCGACGCAATCGCGGTGGATAGTGGCGGTGCGGCCTACCTCACTGGCATCACCCTGTCCAGCAACTTCCCGACCAGCGCGGGCGCGCGGCAGGGCAGCTACGGCGGCGGCAGCCGTGATGCCTTTGTCGTGAAGATCGGACCCAGCGCAGCGTCGGGCAATCAGCCGCCTACCGTCGATGCCGGCCCGAACCAGGCGCTCAGCCTGCCCACCAGTAGCGCCACATTGAGCGGCAGCGCGCAGGACGATGGGCTGCCCAACGCCACACTGGTCTACACCTGGACCGTGGTCAGTGGCCCCGGCACGGTGACCTTCGGCAACGCGCACGCGGCCTCGACCAGCGCCGGTTTCAGCGCTGCGGGTGCCTACCGGCTGCGGCTCAGCGTGAGCGATGGCGCCTTCACAAGCTCCGACGACACGCTGATCGCGATCATGGGTGCCAATCAGGCACCGGTGGTCAACGCCGGCCTGGACCGGACGATTACGACGACCCTGACGATTCTGCCGCTGGCCGGCACAGTGCGCGACGATGGGCTACCGCTCAACCAGATGCTCAGCTTGGCCTGGTCGAAAGTCAGCGGGCCAGGAGCGGCGACCTTTGGGACGCCCACCCAGGCACAGACGACCGTGCGCTTCAGTGCCATCGGCACGTATGTCCTGCGGCTCACGGCCAACGACTCGGCGCTGAGTGGCAACGACACGCTGCAAGTCCAGGTGACCGCAGGCAGCGCCCCGGTCACTAACCAACCGCCTACTGTCGATGCCGGGCCGGATCGGTCCGTCACGCTGCCCACACTCTCGCTGACCCTGGCCGGCAGCGTGAGCGACGACGCGTTGCCCAGCGGTATGCTGACGAGCGCCTGGAGCCTGGTCAGTGGGCCTGGCACCGTCACGTTTGGGACACCGAGCCAGGCCAGCACGACGGCCACATTTAGTACGGCCGGGCAGTATGTGCTGCGCCTCAGCGCCAGCGACGGCACGCTGAGCAGCAGCGACGATGTGCGTGTTATACTGGCCAGTTCGGGGTCGACACAGCCCGGCGGCGTGTATGTGACCGGCCACGACCCGGATGCGCACGCCTTCGCCGGTCAGAACAACGCGGGTGCCCAGCACATCCTACAGCGGGCGATCGCCTATGTGACCTTCGGCGCGTCCCAGCTGCAGCTGTTGGTGGTCACTGACCGCAGCCCTGGCGTGGAGCCCTGCGACCCGCTCAATGACCTAGCCAGCGCCGGGTTCAGCAGCGTGACGCTGGCCGACGCCGGCTCCGGCTCGCCGGGGGTGGCCAACCTGGCCAGTGTAAACTTCAACCTCTATGATGCGGTGGTGGTGGCATCCAGCCCGGCTGGCTGGCTGCGCCAGAGTGAGCTGGATATCCTGAACAGCCGCGCGGCTGATCTGCGCGCCTACATCAACGGCGGCGGCGGGCTGGTGGTGCAGAGCGAAGAGACCCAGAGTTCGCCCTACCTGGGCCACGACCCGTATGGTTTCCTGCCGTTTGTGGTCAGCGCGCAGTCGCTCTCGCAGTCGGAGACCGGCAATACGCTGACGGCCGCCGGCCTAGCGCTGGGCTTGACCAGCGCCGATATCAACGGCAACTTCTCGCACAACATCTTCCTGACCACCGGTGGGATGGATATCATCGACCGGGATGCCCAAAACGGCATCCTCAGCCTGGCGATGCGTGGCAAGAACCTGAATGTGAGCGGGGTGGGCAATCTGCCGCCGGAGACAGGCGCTGGGCCGGATCGGCTGCTGACGCTGCCCAGCACCAGCCTGGCCTTGAGCGCGGCGACGCTGGACGACGGGCAGCCGCTGACCGGGACACTGACGACCACCTGGAGCCATATCAGCGGCCCCAGCACGGTGACCTTCGACAACATTCATCAGCTCGCGACCACGGCGCACTTCGGCGGCGCGGGCACCTATACCATTCGCCTGACCGTCAGCGATGGGCTGCTCAGCAGCAGCGACGATCTGCGAATCACCGTGCAGGCCGCCGCGCCATCGTCGCCGGCGATTGGCCTGCCATTGGCCATTCCAGGTTGGATCAAGAGTCCACTGAATCGCAGCACCGTCAGCGGGCAGGTGCCGATCGTGCTCACCGATACGGTCACACTGACCACTGGCACGCTGGACTACTGGCCGGCCGACAACCCAGCGGCAGCGACGACACTGGCAGCGAGCGTCTCGGGCAGCGGCGGCACCACGCTGGCCACACTCGACAGCACCACGCTCGCGAACGGCTCGTATGTCATCCGCCTCATCGGCCAGGCTAGCGACGGCACGACCCTGGCCAGCGGCGTCATGATCACGGTGGTCGGCGAGAACAAACCGGGACGGGTACGCTTCGAGGTGACCGACCTGACCGTACCGCTGGCCGGGCTGCCGATCACCGTCGGGCGCATCTACGACAGCCTGGAGAAAGGGCGCCGCGGCGACTTTGGCTACGGCTGGTCGCTGAGCATCGGTAGCCCGCGTCTAACCATCGACCCGGCCAATAATGTGACCGTGACGCAGCCAAACGGCCAGCGGGTGACGTTCTACTTTACACCGGCCTCCTACGGTGGCGTGTTCGGCTTTCTCCAGGAACCAACATACACACCCGAGGCAGGGGTCTACAGCAGCCTGACGGCCAATGGCTGCCCGATGCTGGTAGCGGCGGGCGGTCAGTTCTGGTGCTTCCTGGATACCGTCGCCTATCAGCCGACCACCTATACCTACACCGATCCGTATGGCCGGGTGTTTGTGATGGGTGTGGGCGGCCAATTGCAGTCGATCACCGATCTGAACCAGAACACCCTGACCTTTGGCCCGACCGGCATCAGCAGCAGCGCGGGTGGCGCAGTGTGAACTTCGTGCGCGATGGGCAGGGGCGTATCACGACTGTCACCGACCCAGCCAGCAAGAATTACACCTATGTCTACAGCGCCACCGGCGATCTGGGCAGCGTGAGCCTGCCGGGGGTGGCCACGCCGATCCGCTATGGCTACGACGCCAGCCACCTGGTCACCAAAATCGTCGACCCGCGCGGCCATGCGGTAGCTACGGCCACCTACTATGCCGATGGGCGGCTGAAGGACGAGACTGACGCGGTCGGCAATAAGACCAGCTACGCCTATAACCTGACGAGCAATACGACGACGACGACGTACCCAGACGCGGGCGTGCGCACGGTGACGTATGATGGCTACGGCAAGACCCTCAGCGAGATCGACCCGCTGACCCACACGACCGTCTATCAGTATTACAGCGACCACACTCTCAAAACGCGCACCGACGCACTAGGCCACACGGCCACCTATACCTACGATAGCAACGGCCACCCGGCCACGGTGACTGGGCCGCTGAACGCGACCAGCACGACGCTGTACAACCAATACGGCGGCCCGACCAGCCTGATCGACACGATCGGCATCACCCAGACGATCGCGTACGACGCTAGCTTCATGCCGCAGAGCATCAAGGATAAGCTAGGCACCCGATCGAGCTTCAGCTTCGACAGCCACGGCAGCTTGAAGACGCTCACCAATGGCAGCGGCAAGACCACCAGCTACGACTACGACCCGTATGGCAATACCACCAAGGAGACCGATCCGCTCAATCACGCCACAACTTTTACCTACGATCAGATGGGGCGCATGCTGACCAGCATCGACGCGCTGAACCGCACGACGCGCTATGGGTATGACGCGCTTGGCAATACGGTGGTGATCACCGATGCGCTCGGCTTCGTCACAAAATATACCTACGACGACAGCGGCAACAAGCTGACCGAGACCGACGCGCGCAATAAGACCACCACCTACATCTACGACAACGCCAACCGCCTGACCAACACCCGCTTCGCCGACACCAGCGCGATTACCTATACCTACACCTTCCGTGGCGACACGGACACCGAAACCGATCAGCTCGGCCATGTGACCAAATATATCTATGACAAGGTTGGGCAACTGAAGACGATCACCTACGCCTTCGGCACACCTGACGCCGCGTCGGTCAACTACAAGTATGACGAGATTGGCGAGCGCACCGAGGAAACCGACCCACGCAGCAATACGACGATCACACACTACGACTATAATACGACGCTGCACCAGAAACAGGTCACCGTCACGGCCCCGACTCCGTTCAACTATGTCACGACCACGACGTTCAATGCCGCCGGCCAGCGGCTCAAGCTGCTGGATGCCAATAACCACCAGACCAGCTACCAGTACGACGCGCGGGCTGCTCACACTAACGACCTATCACGACAGCAGCACCAGCCAGCAAAGCTATTACGGCGATGGCAGCCTGCAGAGCCGTACCGACCAGGCCAATAAGACCACCAACTACACCTACTACGATGATGGGCAGCTGCACACCGTCACCAATCCCGCCACCGAGACCACCAGCTATGGCTATGACAACGTCGGCAATCTGACCAGCATCTTGGACGCGAATAGCCATACCACCTCGTTCCAATACAATGAGCTGCACCAGCGCACCAGGCAGACCCTGCCGATCAGCTCAATCTTCGCGACCTACGACTATGATCCGAATGGCAATCTGTGGCACGCGACCGATTTCAACGGCAAGACCACGACCTATGGCTACGACCCGCTGAATCGGCTCAACAACATCGCGCCGGACGCCACGCTGACCGGCCAGACACCAATTGGCTTCAGCTACTACCCCACCGGCCAGCGCAAGAGCATGACCGACGCCGGCGGCACCACCACATATAGCTACGACGCGCGACCGCCTGACCAGCAAAGCTGCACCGCAGGGCACGCTGAGCTACACGTATGATGCCGCCAGCAACGTCAAGACCTTGCGCTCCTCGCACACCAACGGTGTCTCAGTCGACTACAGCTACGACGAGCTCAATCGGCTCAAGACCGTGCTCGACAACCGCCTGACTGCCGGCGCCAATACCAGCACCTACGTCTATTCGCCGACCAGCACACTCAAGAGCACCACGCTGCCCAACGGTGTGGTCACCAGCTACGGCTACAACACGCTGGACCGGCTCACCAGCCTGCTCACCAAGAAGAACACCACCACGCTGGCCAGCTACAGCTACACGCTGCGAGCGGAGGGCAATCGCAGCCAGGTGGTGGAGTTGGGCGGGCGCACGGTGGTCTATGGCTATGACAACGCCTACCGCTTGTCGAGCGAGACCATCAGCGGCGGCTCGGTCAACGGCACGATCAGTTACGGCTATGACGCGGTGGGCAACCGCACCAGCCGCACCTCGACCGTGGCGGGCATCCCAACCGTGGCACCTTCCACCTACGACGCCAACGACCGGCTCAACGGCAACACCTACAATAACAACGGCGACACCACGGTGGCGGGCGGCATCACGTATGGCTACGACTTCCGCGACAAGCTGACCAGCGCCACCGGTGGCATCGCCATGCTCTACGACGGCGATGGCAATCGGATCTCGCAGACGGCTGGCGGCACCACCACGCAGTATCTGGTCGACGACCTCAACCCGACCGGCTACCCGCAGGTGGTCGAGGAGCTGGTCAGCGGCGTGGTGCAGCGCAGCTACACCTACGGCCACTCCCTAATCAGCCAGACCCAGGTCAGCGGTTCTCCAACCACCAGCTTTTATGGCACTGATGGCCTGGGCAGCGTGCGCCACCTAAGCAATACGAGCGGCACCAAAACCAATACCTATGACTACGACGCCTTTGGCACCATAATTGCCGGCAGCACGCCCACAGCGAACAGCTACCTGTTCACCGGCGAGCAGTTCGACGCCAACCTGGGGCTGTACTATCTGCGCGCACGGTATTATAATCAAGGGGGCGGGCGGTTCTGGTCACGGGATACGTCAAAACTTGTTCCCGGAACTTCGCGAGAACTGAATCGATACGTTTACACAGCCAATGATCCGGTCAATGCTATCGATCCGTCGGGTCGCAACTTGGCCGAGCTGTTTGAACAATTCAAACTGGATGTTGCCCCAGTATTACACTTTGTTGGTAGGACCGGATGGGCTATTAGATCAGGGCTGAATGGGCCTGAGATCGCTCTAAGAGCCAAGTTCCTGGTAGCGATTCTAACAGGCTTGGAAGGATATACTGCCGAAGGTGAGCTTGTTGACGTAGGTGAAGAGGTCACCATTGCTCTGGGAAATGTTAGTCAAGAGGGCGGGGACATTACAGAGGTGATTGCAATCAATGGTGGCCGGTATTATCAAATGGCCCGCGATGCATTGATTGCGGAAGGTATACCTGCAAACAGAATCCTCGAGCTTCCCGAAGAAGAACCATATCTCCACGCTGAGGAAGTGATCAAATCTTGGGCAGATGCGGCAGGTTATGATCTAGAAGCCATTGGTATCTCAAATGTAGCTGGACCATGCCCACCATGCAGAGCAATGCTTGATCAATCCCAAATACCGGCGTTTTGGCTAAAGGTGTTCATACCACCGAAGTGGCGATGAGCGCTAGACATTATCGAAAATGGACATTCTCGACCCCGGAAGTCTGGATTGAGATTATTGGAATGCTATGTTCCAGACTTCCAGGATTCCTGTAAGATCTTGTAATTTCATACCTCTGGAGTCTCGAAATACGCATACCCTGCCGTGATGCCAATGTGGCGGAAGCGTTCCAGCGCGTTCACTGGTGCCAGTTCGGCCTCCCAGAGTCTCGCAAGGATACGCCTCATACGACGGCCTGGATGGATGGGTCTCGCGAGCTGATTTCTCCTAACCGCAGCCTGACGCCGAAAACGCTCGAAGTCAGGGGTATGATTATTTCAGGACTCATGGGGTACGAGATTACAAGCACTTACATTCCGACAGAGCTTATTCCGAGAAGTCTGTCAGTTGTGTTTAGTAACGATTTCGGTAATTTCATTATACCGCTACGCCCTATTGCTGGCTGTGTTCAGTAGTGTCGTGGTATACTGCATGTGGCTGATAATAAATGCCAGTTACTCACATCGTGGAGGATATTCATGGTGTTGCCAGCCGTAGTAACACAACAGATTGAAAAAGCACTTATTGCCCTGCAAATCCATCCTCAGCAGACCCTTATGCCTATCGAGCGGCTCGCTATCTACGATGCCTTTGGATTTCGATCCAATTTGCAGGAACAACGCGTGCGTGCCTATCTCGCACTGATAACTGCCCAACGGGTTTTGCCGCTCTGGCAAGTGGCATTTCCTTCAGATGATATGCCAAAGCGTATGTTGGTATTAGCCGAAGGTGTACTCCGCAGGACGGTTGACACAGAAGTAGCTGCCAGGGAGATGGCTGATGCCTGGTATCATCATCCTCAGTCAGGCGATAGCGAAGAGTATGTTCTCTGGCACATCTATTGTGCTGGTGAGGCTGCATTGAATGCGGTATCTGAGGCTTTAGGCAAGAACCCACTGGCAGAGCGTATTCAGGATTACACAAGCGCCAATCATAAAGATCCGATCTATATCAAAGACGCCGAAACTATTACGGATAATGATCTTGTATATGGTGTGGCTGATACGGCATCATCGGCAGCTATAGCGTATGCTGGACGTATAGATGGTGGTGACGGGTATCTTATTGATTCACCATCTGATCCTGAGAAGCGCCGGGAATTCTGGGAATGGTGGCTGACCGAAGCCATTCCTCAGGCCTGGGAACTGGCTGCGGAGCAACCTCAGGGCTCTTTCAAGTATTAATAGATTGGCCATTGAGGGACGATTGCGAGTATGATTGTGTTGCTAAGCAATCAGCTGAATGGAGGTCCTCAATGGATACGCCACAGTATCGCGCATTAGTCGATATCTTCAGGCGTGTGCCGACCCGCACAAGAGCAAGGGTCGTCGCCACCACTGGACCATTCTGCTCAGCCTGATCGCTGCGCGATGGCCAGTGCCTGTTGCACCCCCGCCGCGATTGCCCGCTTCGTCCACCACCAGCACGACGATCTGCTCGCAGCGCTCCCGCCGACGGTTACCTGCTTGCCCTCTGAAGCCACGCTACGGCGTACCTTGGCTGCCCTGGATGTCGAGGTGCTCGAACGCGAACTGCGCGACTTCCTCGCGCCGCCCGCCGCGCCCGTCCCACCCGACCCCAGCGCGCCCGTGCAGCTGCACGGGCTTGCGCTCGATGGCAAAGCCATCCGTGCTGTTGGACGCGATGGACATCCGTGCATTAGGCGCTCTCGGGCGTGTCCACGACTCCACCGGCGTGCCAGTCTACTCGCACATCTCCTCACGAGCTGACCATCGCGTGTCGACGACGCGGTGGGCAACCGCACCAGCCGGAATTCGACGGTGGCGGGCATCCCAAGCGTGGCACCCTCGACCTACGACGCCAACGACCGCCTCAACGGCACCAGCTACAACAACAACGGCGACACCACCGTGGCGGGCGGCGTCACCTACGGCTACGACTTCCGCGACCTGCTGACCAGCGCCACCGGTGGCATCGCCATGACCTACGATGGTGATGGCAATCGGGTCTCGCAGACGGCAGGCGGCACCACCACACAATATCTGGTCGACGACCTGAACCAACTGGCTACCCGCAGGTGGTCGAGGAGCTGGTCAGCGGCGTGGTGCAGCGCAGCTACACCTACGGCCACGCCCTGATCAGTCAGACCCAGGTAAGCGGTTCCCTGACCACCAGCTTTTATGGTGACGATGGCCTGGGCAGCATGCGGCGCATCCTGGCCGATACCGACATCCGCGGTATTGTCGACAAAATCGGGCAGGTGGCTAAGCTCGGCGCACCATTGAGCCCCCATATCTGCATCACACCTTCGCGACCGCGCTGCTCGACCCGGCGGCGTATGGTGTGTCACGGTCGCTGCTGCCGCTGATCGCCATCCAAGACCTGCTTGGTCACGCCGACTCGGCGACCACCGCCATCTATACCAAAACCTCACCGTCCGATCTGGCCTGCATGTTGGGGAGAGCGATGATTGAGCAGGAGCAGCTATGACCGCGATCCAGGACACCACTTACCCACGTATCCGCAGCAGTCTGACCATCCACGAACTGGCGGAGATCTACACCCCCTCGATCGCCGAGGTCGCGCATGCTAAACGATCGACACGCGGCGCAAGACCACAGCTCGGCTTCCTGGTACTGATTAAGACCTTTCAACGGCTTGGCTATTTTCTCCCGCTCGCGGACGTGCCGCCGGTCATCGTCAGCCATATCGCCGACGCTGCGGGCCTGAACGCGACCGCCACTGATCTGGCGCGCTACGATGCCTCGGGTACGCGTCGGCGGCATCTGGCCGCCATTCGCGCGCTGCTCCAGGTGCAGCCCGACGGCCCAGCCGCCCGGTATGCCCTGCGCACTATGGGCAAGGCCGCCCAGACCAAAGATGCGCTGGTCGACCTGATCGATGTGGCGATCGAGGAGCTGGTGCGCCAGCGATTTGTGCTGCCGGCGTTCGATACGCTGGACCGGGTGGCCCATCGTGTCCGGCCCTTCACCCAGCGCGGGTTCTATCAGCGGGTGTTTGAACGGCTGGATGCGGCGGCGCTGGTGGCGAGCGGGTCAGCGAGGGCGGCGCACCTAACCTGGAACGCCGAGGATTGCCCGCTAATATCAGCTGTTGTGAGCTAAACTTCCATCCGCGCCTGCTGCGGCTCGTCGCCGTCTAACGGGAATTTGGGCGGTGGGCCGCCGCGCAATGCAGCATCGAGCAGCTCACCGATCGCCAACTGCGCCGCCCATTCTCGCAGATATGCCAGATTCAACGTGTTCCCTTGCGTCGCCAGCACCGACTGCACATCGCTCCATTGGCGATCCAGAACGCCCTGCGCCATGCGGTACCATTCCAGCTTGAGCAAAACTATATCCTCGGGGCTGACAAAGAACGCCTGACGCTCTGGGTTGATCGCGATCGTCTGTGGAATGCGCCGGGCGAATTGCGCCTGCTCATAGGGCCGACCAGTGGCCACGAACATGTCGATGCGGAAAAAGCTCGTGCGATGCACCAGGTTGAAGCTCGCACGGTGGAGCGGGTCATCACGCAGCGTCGGTGCCAGCGCGATCGCCTCATCTATCGCATCGAGTTGGACGAAGAAATCGACTTCGAGCCGCGCGGCCAGGGCAGCTACTTGATGAGCAGGCAGAGCAACCAGGATATCGGCGTCGCGGGTCGCGCGCGGCTCGCCATAGGCCGAGCTGGCGAATGAGCCGCCGACACAATACAGGATGCCGAGCGCCTCCAGGGTGCCAGTCACCAAACCAAGCACCTCAGCTGGCTGCATGCTCGTCCTCTGGCAGCGGCCCATACACACGCACAGCAAGCTCGGCACCGAGCCAGCGCTCCGCCAGGCGGCGCTGCAACTGCGCCTCGGAGGCGCGCGGATAACGCCGACGCAGATCGCTCAACGCCAGCGTCTTGAGCGTTTCGTTGAGCTCATGCACATCGGCGAGCTTCTGCCATACGGGTGTCGTGCGCCAATGCTGGGCCAGCAGTGCGGCGACCTCCGGAGCGACATCCGACATCGGCGAGGACATGAGCTGTCTCCTTCGCGAACACACGCGTATACAGCAGTACAGCGAGCCAGCGGCGGACACTATTATAGCATGTGGGCGGGCGTGCGAACGAGAGCGACTCCAGCCCTCCAGGGAAGCACGCAGCTGTTCCAACAGTGGCAATGGAAACCCTGGCCCAGTATCTTCGATGCGAAGTCGGACATATCCATCACCAGCCTGCGCTTTGAGCATCTCGAAGCGCTTCACCACGCCGAAGCCTACACTATGCTGCTCGACCTGGCGCGCACGGAGGCACCGATCAGTGAGGCAACCATGCGGAAGCTCCATGCGCTCGTGATGCGCGATCTTGTTGACACGCCGGGACAGTACCGGACGAGCGCCGTGTTCATCAGTGGGTCGGAGTATCGTCCGCCGCATCGAAAATCGGACGCGTGCAGGTGGTCTGGCACCGCCCGTTGAAGGCACGATCAAAACGGTCACGCTTCGACGCGCCCGACGGATAAGTGGTACGCATCGTTTTCGGTTGAGCTTGAGCCGAAACGTCTGTCGCCATCTGCTGAAATTGTGGGTGTCGATGTCGGGCTGATCTGGTTTGCCACGCTGTCGAACGGTGAGCAGATCGACAATCCGCGCTTCTACCGCACGGATGAGGCTGACCTGAAACGTGCTCAGAAGTTGAAAGATGCCGCCAAAACTGCACAAAAGTGGGATGAGCACCGGCATCGGAAAAAGGCGCTGGCGCATATTCATGAGCGGATAGCCACCCAGCGGAGCGATTTCGCGCACAAGCGCAGCCGGGAGTTGGTCAACGCCTACCAGGTGATTGTGTTTGAAGAGCTTGAGCCACAAGCAATGGGCAAGAGCCGCGGGATGCGCAAAAGCATTCTGGACGTGGCATGGAGTCAGTTCATCAGCATGACGCTCAGCAAAGCGGCAGAAGCTGGCCGAACGGCCATTCTGGTGAACCCGCGCAACACGTCGAAGATATGCTCTCAGTGTGGTGAACTGGTGCAGAAGAGCTTGAGCACGCGCACGCACAGCTGCGCGCAGTGCGGGCTGGTGATGGAGCGTGATGCGAATGCGGCGCTCAATATCTTGCAACGGGGGCTCGAAACACTCCGATTGTAAGGCTGTGGACTGGGGCGGCAGTCCCTTGAAGCCCAAGCCCTTTGGCTTGGGAGCCGTCACGCGCGATGGCTATCCGGTCGCGCTGCTGCTGGCCAGTTGGCGCCCCCGCTATATCCGCGCACTGGAGCAGGCGCATCAGGGCCAGTACAGCCCGCTCGTGAATATCATCGGGCGCGCGATCGAAGCAGGACTGGATATGTTCCTGGAGGCGTGCGCCGCTATCCCGGAAGTGCTGCAACGTCCGCTGCGCGAGATCGCCGAAGCGTGTGCATGGGATGCCGACTATCTTGGCTGGCTGCTGCGCCAAAGGCGTATTTGCTGGGCAGAAGCGCGGCGGGCGCTGGTACACCTCGGAAGCAGCTGTGCGACGCTACCAGCAGGAGGTGGCGAGTCGGGACATTCCCGTCGGTCAACCACGCCGGCGAGCGGCACCTGACACCTAATCCTGCGGTACTTGGCAGTATTACGGGCGGACGAAATCCGCTCCTTTCATAGATCAATCGAGTTGAGCACATTATCGGTGAAACGACGACCACGCCGAATGTAGCGCTTGACCGAGCGCATGTGGGTGTGCCCGGTCTGGTCCATGATCGCGTTGTCAGTTGCCCCCGAGCGCGCAGCCTCGGTCGCCAGGCCGCTGCGCAGGCTGTGGCCTGAGAAATCATTGGCGTCGGGTAGGCCAGCCCGCGCGGCCGCACGCTTGGTGATCCGTGCGACACTGCCGGGGTCGAGCCGACCTTGCCGAACCGTCTTGCCGCCTTTCGCCACTCCGCGAAAGATCGGCCCCGCGCTGATGCCAGCCGCGTCGAGCCAGGCGCGCAGTGCGCGCACTGGGCAGGTGTCGCGGTGCTTGCCGTACGAAATCGCGAGCTCGCGCCGGGTGATTTGGCGTTGAGCGCGTAGGTGGCAGCCTTGCGCTGGTCCTCGGCGCGGATCAGATCGACCGCTGCGGTGCGCGTGAGCTCGGTCATAAGTCGCCTCTTGTGGCAGGAAGATTACGCCCGATAAGTGAGCGTTCGTGAGCACGACAGCACTTTCCTGCTGCCACTCCTCCCAAACCTGACCGTCTGCGACATACCCAACATTGCCACGTTCGCTATGCCATTTCAAGGCAGGCGCTCAAGCGCTCGGCCAGCACCTGGACGTGCGGCGGGCGGATCATGCTATAGTGATCGCCCGGAATGGTATGCAGCGCGACGCCTTGCGTAACGAATGCGTCCCATCCCAGCAGCGCATCCGGCGACTCTTCGGTGAGCTGCTCGCTGGCGCGGAAAAGTGCCACACGGCCCGCATAGGGCTGCGCTTGGTAGTGCCGCGACGCCTGAATGTTGGCCGCAAAGACCGCCAGCGCGCGGCGCACCTGCGCTTCGTCGATATCTGGCGGCAGCGCGTCTGCGGCGCGCGCCTGCTCCAGCACATACCCCAGCCGCTGCTCTGGCACGATCCCGCGCAGCTCCTCCAGCGTCAGCGACGACGTTTTCCCGACCATCCGCCCCAGATCCTGCGCGAACCCGGCCAGGAGATCGAGTTCATCGCTTGGTGGCGTGGTTTCGGGCAGCGGTGCCCAGCTGTCGATCAGCGCCAGCAGTGCGACGAGTTGCCCCTGCGCGCGCAGCTGCTGCGCCATCTCGAACGCGACCAGCCCACCGAACGACCAGCCACCCAGCAGGTACGGCCC
>Ga0075433_10001568_pt1 | contig 16902 bp, 12 predicted proteins | sample RhiMethybrSRZTD2_FD_75299 | JGI IMG/M metagenome (GOLD analysis project Ga0075433, IMG submission 75299) | Populus rhizosphere microbial communities from Tennessee, USA - Rhizosphere MetaG P. TD hybrid SRZTD2 | ecosystem: Host-associated > Plants > Roots > Rhizosphere > Soil | place: USA... | reverse complement strand
TCGTAGGGATACGCGCAGATCAATCGCGCGCCGTCGTTCGTGACCAGCACCTGGTCTTCGAGCTTGACACCGAACGGCGCGCCCGGCTTGCCCGCATAGCACTCGAGACACAGCACCATGTTCTCCTTCAGCTCTCGCTTCGGCATGATGCGGCGCGGGCCGCGCGTGTCGTCGGGGTACGGAATGCCGGGACCTTCGTCCTCGAGCCCCGCCTGGTGCACCATCGTCGGATAGCGCTGCGCCGCATACGCGTCCGGCAGCCGCGGCGCCCGGCGCGCGAACTCCTCGAACGTCACACCGGGACGGACGAGGTCGAGCATGCCCTGCACACAATCGTAGGCGACGCGATAGGCCTCGCGCTGGTCCGGAGTCGCGACGTCGCCGCAGAGAAACGTGCGCGAGATGTCGATGACGTACCCCTCGACGCCGTTGGCGTCGGTGTCGACGCCGACCAGATCACCCGACATGATCGCCTTGTCCTGCGCCTCGGTGAGCCACGGATTCGTGTTCGTTCCGGACGCCACGAGCCGCGTGAACAGCCCCTCGCCGCGCCGGCGAAGGAGCGCATCGCTCAGCACCGCGAGCAGCTCCCACTCGCGGATCCCAGGACGGATCGCGGCCTCGAATTCCTCGAGCATGGCGTCACCGATGACGCCATTGAGCGCGAAGAGCTGGACCTCTTCGGGAGTTTTCACCTCGCGCGCGTCGACGATCGCGGGTCCGACGTCGACGATCGCGATGCCTTCCGCCTGCAGCGCCAGGAAGCCGACGGTGTCGAGCTTGTCCACCGCCAGCCGCTCGCGCTCGAGTCCCAGCTCGCGGAGCGCGTCGCGAATCGAGCGCGCCCATTCGCGGGCCTTGTCGTGTGCGGCCACGCCGCCGAAGCGCCACGTGTACGCGGGACGCACGTCGCGCACGAGCTTGCGTGAGACGTGCATCGAGCCCGAGTATTCGAACAGCATCGGCGTGCCCTCGGCCGGCACCAGGCAGTAGCGAGCGAACGTTCCGGCCGTCCACACCGACATCACGTCCACGCCGGTCGCATAGCGGATGTTGGGCGTGCCGTACAAAAGCGCGACCGGGAAGTCGTGACGGGCGAGCATCGTCTGCAGCCGTGCCAGGCGGCCGGCACGCAGCGCGGCGAAGTCGATGGCATCGAGGGTCGGGACGGCGGGCCGGTCGACGGTGGGTCGCAAAGACATGGGCGAGAGGATAACGCAGGCCGTCGTCGTCGGCGTTTGTGGTATATGGTGCCGTCATGCCGAAGACCAAGCGAACGTACACCCCGTCTCGATCGGCGGCTAAGAAGCCGCTGGGCTTGCTGGAGCGGCTTGCCGCCGGCCCCGTCATCTGCGCCGAGGGCTACCTCTTCGAGTTCGAGCGGCGCGGATATCTCCAGGCCGGGGCATTCGTCCCGGAGATCGTGCTCGAGCAACCCGCCCTCGTGGAGGGCCTGCACCGCGACTTCGTCCACGCGGGCTCCGACGTGGTGGAGGCGTTCACGTACTACGCCCACCGCGCGAAGCTGAAGATGGTCGGACGCGAGAAGGATCTGGCCAAGATCAACCGCGCGGCGTTGGCCATCGCGCGCAAGGTCGCGCGGAGCACGGGCACGCTGCTCGCGGGCGACATCTGCAACACGAGCATCTACGGCGCCGACGAGCCCGCAACGCACAAGCAGGCCAGGGCCATCTTCGACGAGCAGGTCGGCTGGGCGGTCGACGCCGGCGTGGATTTCATCGTCGGCGAGACGTACGGGTGGGGAGGCGAGGCGCGGCTGGCGCTCGAAGCGATCAAGCGCTCCGGCAAGCCGGCCGTGATCACGCTGGCCGTTCCGCGCGAGGGGCGGATGCGCGACGGATGGACGGTCACCGAGGCGTGCAAGCGGCTGCAAGACGCCGGCGCCGACGTGGTCGGGCTCAATTGCGCGCGCGGTCCCGCCACGATGCTGCCGCTGCTGCGCGAGGTGCGCGCGGCGGTCAGCTGTCCCGTCGCGGCGTTGCCGGTGCCGTACCGCACGACGGCGGCGGAGCCCACGTTTCAGAGTCTCAGCGATCCGACCGGCCGGAGCCCCGATGGTCGGCCGTTTCCGACCGCGCTCGATCCGTTGCTGTGCAGCCGCTATGAGATCGGCGAGTTCGGCCGCGCGGCGTTCGACCTCGGCGTGCGTTACCTCGGCGTCTGCTGCGGCGCCGGACCGCACCACATTCGAAGCTTGGCCGAGGCGCTGGGTCGGAAGCCGCCCGCGAGTCGGTATTCTCCGGACATGTCCAAGCACATCCTCTTCGGCACCGACAAGCGTCTGCGTCAGGACAACCTCGAGTACGGTCGCCGCAACTACCGCTCGGCCTCGCCCGCGTCCGGCTGAGCGGCGGAGCGCGCGATGGCGCGTTTCTTCGTCAAGCACCTCGCGTTCCTGCTGCTGACGCTTCTCGTCGTCTCGTTTCTCGTCTTCACGCTGAACGAGTTTTCTCCCGGCGCCGTCGCCCGCAAGATCCTCGGCGCGTACGCGACCCAGGAGCAGGTGGATCTGCTGACCAAGCAGATGGGACTCGATCGTCCGCTTCTGGTGCGTTACGTCGACTATCTGCGCGCGGCTGCGTCGGGCGACCTCGGCTATTCCGCGCGCTACAAGGTTCCCGTCAAGGACGTTCTCGGCAAGCATCTGGTGAATACCGCGCTGCTCGCGGCCATCGCGTTCGCGTGCATCGTTCCGCTGTCGATGCTGCTCGGCGTGGCGGCGGGGATGCGTGAGGGCTCGCGGCTCGACCGCGCCATCCTCATGCTCAGCACGGTCGTGGCGTCGATTCCGGAGTTCGCGCTCGGCGTGTTCCTTGTCAGCGTCTTCGTCGTGTGGCTGCACTGGCTGCCCGGCACCGCCACGCTGGTCGCCGGCGGCGGCTGGTCGGCGGCCTCGCAGCTCGTGCTTCCGGTTGCCGTCATCGTGCTCTTCGATGCCGGCTACGTCGTCAGCATGATCCGTGCGTCGATGGTGGAGGTCATGCAGCGGCCCTACATTCGCACCGCCGTTCTGAAGGGCTTGCCATTCCGCCGCGTCATCCTTGGCCACGCGGTCCGCAACGCCATGCTGACGCCGATCACCGTGATCATGCTGCAGATCAACTATCTCGTCGCCGGCGTGGTGGTTGTCGAGACGGTGTTTGCCTATCCGGGGTTCGGTCGGATGATGCTCGAGGCCACGCTCTTCAAGGACATTGCGCTCATCGAGGCAGGGGCGCTGGTCGCGGTCTTCCTCGCCGTGACCACCAACATCCTCGGCGATCTCGCGTACATCGTCCTGGACCCACGGATTCGCGTGTAGGGTCCTATGAGCACGCCGGTCATCGCCGACGTCCTCTCTGCATCGCCGCCGGCCACCACGCGGCTTCGCCCGCTCGCCCGGTGGAGGCGGCGCATTGCAGTTCTCGGCGCCTCGCGACCAGCCGCGGTCGGCCTCGCCATCGTTCTCGTGTGGATCGTGCTCGCGATCCTCGCGCCAGCGATCGCGCCCTATGCTCCCAACGCCAGCGATCTGACCGCGCTGGGGCACCCGACGCCGTCGCGTGCCCACTGGCTCGGCACCGATCACCTCGGGCGCGACATCATGTCGCGCATCCTGTGGGGCGCGCGGCCGGTTCTCGTCGTTGCCCCTCTCGCCGTGCTGGGCGCGGCAGCGCTCGGCTCGCTGCTCGGCCTCACGGCCGGCTATTACGGCCGCTGGGTTGGCGTGGTGATCACGCGCGCGTGCGACATCGTGCTCTCGTTTCCCGTGATCATTCTCTACATGATCATCCTGGCGCACTTCGGGTCCTCGGCCTGGAACATCATCGGTGTGCTCACGCTGACCAAGGCGCCGATCATCGCGCGGATCGTGCGCGGCATGACGCTGGATCTGCGCGAGCGCGAATACGTCGCCGCCGCCAAGATGCGCGGCGAGTCGGCGCTCTACATCATGCTGGTCGAGATCCTGCCGAACGCGCGCGGACCGCTCATTGTCGACATGTGTCTGCGTACCGGCTACAACGTCATCATCATCGGCGTGCTCGGCTTCCTCGGCATCGGTCTGCCGCCTCCGGATCCCGACTGGGGCGGTATGGTCAAGGACACGTACGGGATGATGATGGTGTGGCCGCACATGGCGCTGTTTCCGTGCGCGGCGATTTCATCGCTCGTGGTCGGTTTCAATCTGCTGGCCGTCGGGCTGCGGGAGCTCGGCCTCCGTGACTGACGCGCCGCTGCTCGACGTTCGTCATCTCGCGGTCGTGTACAGCACGCGCGCCGGCGAGCTGCCTGTGATCCCCGACTTGAGCCTGTCGCTCGATGCCGGCGAGGCCCTCGGGCTCGTGGGCGAGTCCGGCTGCGGCAAGTCGACGGTCGCGTTGTCGATCGTTCGCTACCTGGGACGCGCTGGCCGCATCCGCGGCGGTCAGATTCTCTTCGAGGGCCGCGATCTGACGACGCTGAGCGACTCGGCGCTGCGGGCGATTCGTGGCCGTCGCCTCGCGATGGTCTACCAGGATCCGATGGCGAGCCTGAATCCCGTCATGACCGTCGGCCGGCAGCTCATGGAAGTGCCGATGATCCACGAGGGCGCGAGCGCGCACGCGGCCCGCGAGCGAGCGATCGCGATGCTCGGCGAGGTGAAGCTGGCGGATCCGGCCGGAGTGATGGAGCGCTATCCGCATCAGCTCTCAGGCGGTCAGCAGCAGCGCATCGTCATCGCGATGGCGCTCATCGCCGGCCCCGCGCTGCTCATCATGGACGAGCCGACCACCGGCCTGGACGTCACCGTCGAGGCAGCGGTGCTGGACCTCGTGCGCGAGCTGCGTCAGCGCCACCGCTCCGCCATCCTGTTCATCAGCCACAATCTCGGCAGCGTCGCGCGCGTGTGCGATCGCGTCGGCGTCATGTACCGCGGCGAGATTGTCGAGCAGGGCACGGTACGCCAGATCTTCGCCAATCCGCGCCACCCGTATACGCGCGGGCTCCTCGATTGTCTGCCCGCGCTGGGCCGGGACAAGCGCCAGTCGCCGCTCGTGCCGATTCCGGGCCAGGTCGAATCTGCGATGTCGCGTCCGGTCGGCTGCGGATTCGCGCGTCGCTGCGCGCACGTCGAGAGCGGCCGCTGCACCGCGGGACCGATCGCCGCCGTGATGGTGGACGGTGAGCCCGAGCATCGGGTCGCCTGTGTGCGTGCCGGCGAGCTGCCGCGCTGGCGTCGCCGTGCGAGCGACGTCGCGCCTGTGGAGCGCGACGCCGACGCCGGCCCGGTCATCGACGTTCATCACCTGACGAAGGTCTACGAGCCGCGGCGTCGTCGCCGCCGGTTCGGTCGCGCCCGCCCGTCGATCCGCGCGCTCGCCGACGTCAATCTCGCGGCGGTGCGCCGACAGACGCTCGCCATCGTCGGCGAGTCGGGCTGCGGCAAGTCGACGCTGGCCAAGGTGCTGAGCGGCATCGAGGTGGCGACCTCCGGCGGCGTGACGCTGGACGGCGTCGAGGTCGGCTCGCTTGCCGTCGACGCCCGTAGCGCGGCGTTGAGGCGCAAGCTGCAGATGGTGTTCCAGAATCCCGACAGCACGCTGAATCCCAGCCACACCGTCGGCTACGCGATCGCGCGTGCGCTGCGGCGCCTGCGCGGCCGCGCACCGGTGGACGTCTCGGTTGGCGTCGCGCGGCTGCTCGAAGTCGTCAAGCTGGCGCCGGGGATGGCGGCGCGCAAGCCGCACCATCTCTCCGGCGGCGAAAAGCAGCGCGTTGCCATCGCGCGCGCGCTCGCCGGCGATCCCGATGTCATCGTCGCCGACGAGCCGGTGTCGGCGCTCGACGTGTCGGTGCAGGCAGCCGTCATCAATCTGCTCAACGAGATCCAGGCCGCGCACGGCACCACGCTCGTCTTTATCTCGCACGACCTCGGCGTCGTCCGCTATCTCGCCGATCACGTCGCCGTGATGTATCTCGGCACGGTGGCGGAGGTCGGTCGGGTCGAGCGCGTCTTCGCGCCGCCATACCATCCGTACACCGAAGCCTTGCTGTCGGCGGTGCCGGTGCCCGATCCCGATCACGACGTCGCGCGCATTCTCCTGGAAGGCCCGGTGCCGCGCGCCGACGAAATCCCACGCGGCTGTCCGTTCGCGACGCGGTGTCCGCGGCGCGTGGGCGCAATCTGCGACGACACGCCGCCGCCTCTGCAGCAGCTCGCTCGCGATCTCCGGATCGCCTGTCACATTCCCGGCCCCGAGCTCCTGCGGCTGCAGGCACCACTTGTCGGCCCACCACCTGGTCGACGATGATGGACGCCGCATGACGACATCTGGCGCGGCGGTGGTGATCGTGGGTGGCGGCGTCACCGGACTCAGCGCCGGCTGGTGGCTGGCGCGCGATGGCGCCGACGTGCTCGTGCTCGAGAAGGGCATCGTCGGCTGGGAGGCGTCGGGCCGCAACGGCGGCGGCGCCACCCACGTCTACAGCCCATTCGGACTCGAAGAGCAGCGGCTCTGGCCGCAGATGGATCAGCTGCTCGGCTATCCCACCGAGCACCAGTCGTTCAGGATCGGGGTGGCGCTGAGCGAGGCGCAGCTGGCGCTCGCTAAACGGTGGGCGGAGATCGGCGAGGCGCGCGGCTTCCGCTGGGAGCTGCTGGATCGCCGACAGCTCAAAGAGCTCGTGCCGATCGTCGGCGACAGCGCGATCGGCGGCACGTACTTGCATTTCGGCGGGCACGCGAATCCGCAGCGCACCGTGCAGGCGTACGCGTGGGCGCTGCAAGATTGCGGCGGGCGGATCCTGCAGCACACGACGGTCACGGGGCTCGTGCAGCGCGGCGGCCGCGTGACCGCCGTGGAGACGACACGCGGAACGTTCGGCGCCGACGTCGTCGTCGTCGCGGCGGGACCACAGACCGGGCTTTTCGCCGACATGCTCGGCATGACGCTGCCGCTGGCGCCCGCGAGGGTGGAGATGATCGCCACCGAGCCGATTCCGCTCATGCGTGTCGGCGGCGTGGCCGGCAACGGGCTCTACGGTCGACAGACGCTGCGCGGCAATCTCGTCTACGGCGGCGGCCCGCACGAGTGGATCAACGTGCCCGACATGGCGACGCCGGAGCATCGCAACACGCCGCTCGTGCGCAATCTCGGGCGGCGCCTGGCCGAGCTGTTCCCGGGCGCCGCACACGTGCGGATGATTCGCGCGTGGAGCGGCCTCGTCGAGAACACGCCGGACGGGCTTCCCGTTGTCGACCGGCTCGCCAATCCCGACAACGTGGTGATCGCGACGATGTCGAGCGTCGGCTTCGGCTTGTCGCCCGCGTCGGGCCGGGCCATCAGCGAGCTCGTGCAGCACGGCCGCTGCTCGTTCGCCGATCTCGGTGCGCTGGCCCTCAGTCGCTTCGCCGACACGCCCCATGACTGGCGCGAGCGCGTCGGCTGGGTCGCGACCCGCGCAGAAGTCGAGCTGGCCGCGGGAGGCGACGGCTGATGCGCGGCGTCGACCGCCGTTCGCTCACGGGCAAAGGGCCGCGGGCCGATCGCCACGTGCCGCTGATCGTCGTCGGGGCCGGAGCGGCCGGCATCGCCGCCGCCGTCGAGGCCGCGCGCAGCGGCGTCGAGACGCTGCTGATCGACGAGCATCCGGTCGACAACGACATGATGGCGATGGACGTTCCGCTGTGCTTCGGGCAGCGAATGCAGCCGGCCGTCCGCAACCGCGCGCTGATGCTCGAGCGCATCGTCGAAACGAACCCGGCGCTGGCGACCGCGCACGAGGCCGGCGTCGACGTGCAGCTCGGCACGTACGTGTGGGGCGCGTTTGTCGCTGGGCCGACCGTGCAGGAGCTGCCGGCCCCGATGCTCGGTCTCGCCGACGAGCGCCGCTCGTGGCTCGTGAGCTATGACCGCCTCGTCGTGGCGGCGGGTGCGCGCGATGTGCTGCTGGGCTTCGCCGGTTGGGAGCGCGCAGGAACGCTCGGCGCCAGCGGCGCCGCCGCGCTGCTGACTCGATACCGCGCGCTGTCGGCGCGACGTCTCGTCGTGATCGGCTCGGGAACACTCGGCCTGCACACGGCGGCGCTCGCGCTCGATCACGGCATCGAGGTCGCCGGCGTCGTCGAGGTCGAAGACGGGGTGCGCGGCGATCACGCAGCGGCGAAAGCGCTGGCCGAGCGCGGCGTCCCGTTGCTCACGGGCCATACGATCCGGGCGGCGCGCGGGCGTGTCGGGGAGATCGAATCAATCGTGCTCGCCGCCGTGGATGCCGACGGTCGTCCCATCGGCGGGCGCGACCGGGAAATCGCGTGCGATGCGATGTGTCTCGCCGTTGGCCTCGTCCCGAGCGTCGAGCTGCTGCATCTGGTCGGCGCGCGGCTGCGGTTCGACGGCACGCTCGGCGGCTGGGTGCCCGAGATCGACGCATCGATGCGCACGAGCGTGCCGAGCGTCTATGCCGCGGGCGACGGCGCCGGCTTTCACGAACGCATGCTCGGCGCGCCGGAGATCGCGCGCGAGCAGGGCCGCGTCGCCGGCCTCGCCGCCGCCGAATCGCTTGGCGCGCTCGACCGCCGCGAGGCCGAGCAGCGTCGTGGTCCCGCTTCGCCCGCCATGCCGCCGTCGACGGACGTGTTCTCCTACTGGCAGACGTGGCTGCGGTCACTGATCGAAGCGGGGGGATGGAACGTGAACGCCTGTCAGTGCGAAGAGGTGACGCGGCGCGAGCTCGTCGAGACCCGACCGCCGCGGTATCTGGGATGGGACTCGCCGCAGATGCAGGCGCGCGACCTCGGCACGCTGCTGCGCGACGGCCCACTGAACCAGGATCAGATCAAGCGGCTCACCCGAGCCGGCATGGGGCCGTGCCAGAGCCGGCGGTGTCGCGAGCAGGTGGGGCTGCTGCTCGCGCAAGCGGCGGGCATCTCGGTGGAGCAGATTCCGTTGCCGACGTTTCGGCCGCCCGTCCGGCCGCTGCCACTCAACGTGCTGTGGCCCACCGACGAGCCGAGCGCCATGCGGGAGGATTGGGTGGGCTGGTTCGGCATCCCGACGCAGTTCAGTCCGCACTGGGAGCCCGGCATGGTCCTCGACGAGCCGACCGCCCACGCGCGGTTGATCATGAGCGACGAGTGACGGACGTGCCACGCAGCGCGGATGTCGTGATCGTCGGCGGTGGCGTCCACGGCGCGAGCCTCGCCTATCATCTGGCGCGCAAGAAGGCCGGTCGCGTGCTGCTGATCGAGAAGAAGTTCGTCGCCTCGGGGCCGACCGGGCGCTCGACGGCGCTGGTGCGGCGCTTTTACGCCATGGATTTCTTCACGCGCACGGCGAGCGCGGCGGCCGAGATGTTCCGGCACTGGAAGGACGTGATCGGCGGCGACGGCGATCCGGGATTCCAGATGGTCGGCATGCTCGCTCTCGTGGGCCCCGACACGGCGCCGCGCCTTCGCGAAAACGCCATGCACGCCCAGAAGCTCGGCGCCCGCGTCGCGCTGGTCTCGCCGACCGAGGTCAAGGCGCTCGTGCCCGCCGCCAACGTTGACGACGTCGCGCTGGCCTCGTATGAAGCAGAGTCGGGCTACGCCGATCCGTCGTCGACGGCCAACGCGCTGATCAACCGCGCCCGCGAGCTCGGCGCGACCATCGTGCAATACCGCGAGGTCGACGCGATCCGCACGGCCGGCGGCAAGGTGGTCGGCGTGCGGTCGGAGGGCGTCGACATCGACGCGCCCGTCGTTGCCAACTGCGCCGGCCTCTATGCGGATCGGCTCCTGCGTCCGCTCGGCGTCGAGATCTCGATCAAGCCCGAGCGGCACCAGATGTGTTTCTTCCGCCGCCCGGGCGAGTTCGCCGCGCACCCGGCGATCGCCGACCTCGTGCTGATGACGTATATGCGTCCCGAGCACGGCGACCTGATGATCCACGGCAAGCTGTCCTACGACGAGATCGTCGATCCCGATCACTACAACGAAGGCGTCGACCCCGATCAGATCGTGAAGAATGCCGAGCTCATCGCGCATCGCTTCCCCGTCATGGAGCACGGGCTCGCCATGGGCGGGTACTCAGGGCTGTACGACGCGACGCCGGATCATCATCCCGTGCTGGGCGCGATCCCGGAATACGGCGGGCTCTTTGCCGACTTCGGCTGGAGCGGTCACGGCTTCAAGCACTCGCCGGTGATCGGCGACATCATGTCCGACGTCATCATGCACGGTGGCGCGGCGGGCTACGACCTCACGCCGTTCCGCTGGACGCGCTTCCGCGAGAACGATCTGGTGCCGCCGGCGCGGTGGAACGCGGAGCCCCATCCGAAGCACCGTCTCTGACGCCAGGCCGCGAGGGCCGCGGGACCTCACTTCGTGTTCGATTCGCAGTTCGGGCGGTTCTCCGAGTAAACACTGTGGCACGTGGATGGCGCACCCGGTTCTGCCGGCTTCCAGCCGAGCGCCTCGAGGCACTCGACGTAGTTTCGGTCCAGCTCCGAGGGTCCGAAAAAGCCCACCGTGACGTGATGAGCGTCCAGGTAACAGACGCGGTGATCACGCTGGAAATCCTGAGTCGTCCGGCTCGCAGGAAGCTCCCAGTAGCGATAGGCTGGCGGCCCGCACGCCGTTGATATGAGGGCCGTAAAAAGACAGGCGACCGTCGCCGTCAACCGCACCATTCGGCCGTGAGCCGCGAAACTCTTGCGCGTCCTCGGTCTACGTCGTGATCGCGAGCTGGTGGCCGAAGATGTAGGCCGACGGGTGCGCCTTGAACCCCTGCACGCGCTTGTCGTGGAACGTGAAGATCGCGCGCCACACGGGCTGCACGATCGGACCGTCCTCCTGCAGGATCTTCTCGAGCTGGGCCATGATCTCGCGGCGGGCCACCACGTCGAGCGTGCCCTCCGCCATCGTGAGCAGGCGATCGAACTCCGGGTTGGAGTACTTCGACTCGTTCCACGGCACGCCGGTCCGATAGGCGAGCGCCAGGCTCATGACGCCGAGCGGTCGATGCGCCCACGTCGTGAAGCCGAACGGCGTCTTCGTCCACACTTCCCAGTACTGCGTGGACGGCATCACGTTGATCTTCACGCGAATGCCGGCTTCCTTCCACTGCTCGACCATCGCCTGAACGGCGAGGAGCTCCCACCCCGGCTGCGGCTTGCAGGCGATCTCGGTGTCGATGCCGTTTGGATAGCCCGCGTCGGCGAGCAGGCGCTTGGCTTTCGCAACGTCCCGCGTCATCGGCGGCAGCTTGGCGTACTCGGGATGCACCGGGCTCACATGATGGTGCTCACCGGCCTGACCCAGGCCACGGTGCGCGATTTGTACGATGACGTTCGAGTCGATCGCGTAGCGCAGCGCCTGGCGCACGCGCTTGTCGTCGAACGGCTTGACCGGCTGCACGCGCGCGGTGGCGGTGTAGGCCGTCGTCACCTGGTACATCTGCACGTGCGGGATCTTCTGCAGGGCGTCGAGCTGGACGATGTCGGCCAGGTAGAGGCCGTCCACCTGCTTGCTGGCCAGCGCGCTGACGGCGGCGGCCGGGTCGTCGCCGAGGTCGATGAACTGGAGCTCGTCGAGATACGGCCCGCCACCCCAGTAATCCTTGCGCGCCTTGAGCACCTGGCGTCGTCCGACTTCGCTTTCGACCAGCGTGAACGCGCCCGTGCCGTTGGAGCCGACCTTGAACTCGCCGTTTTCGGCCGGGTCCATGATCAGCAGCGGATAGTGGAAGAGCTGCTCGGGCACCGCAAGCTGCGCCGTCTTTCCGTTGAGGCGGACGGTGTACGCGTCGACCTTCTGGATCGCGTTGGCGTCCCAGAGGCGCACCGATTTTTTGGCGTTGCCCTTGTCGTCCTTCTCGCCCGTGTCGTACTCCTCGAGCAGGAAGCCCTTCATCAGGCCGACCGTGGACGAACCGGTCTTCGGATCGAGCACGCGCTTGAGATTCCAGATCACGTCGTCGGCGGTGAACTGGCGGCCGTTGTGCCACTTCGCGTTGCGACGCACGCGCAGCGTCCACGTCTTGAGATCCGGGCTCGCCTCCCATTTCTCGACGAGGCCTGGCCGCGTGATGTTGTCGGGCCCCGTGATCGTGAGGTAGTCGAGGACCTGGCGTGCCGAGTTCGCGGACTCGATCCAGCTGTAGGTGTGCGGACTCTTGAGGTCCTGGCAGCGCATGCCGAGGCGCAGCGTTCCGCCGCGCGGCAAATTCTGCGCCGCCGCGGCCGGCGCCAGCGCCTCGCCGGTGATCGTGCGCACGGCCGCATACGCGGCCGTCGTCGACATGCCGAGCAAGGTCGAATAGCGGAGAAATTCCCGGCGATCGATCAGTCGTTCGGCAAGCTGCCGCTTCAGGGTCGGAATGAGAGCGTGCTCGTGGGCATCGCGCATCGTCGGCACCTCCGTCGTCTCGCGGGGCGGCGACAGTGTCGATGGCAGGCGTCGCATTGTCAACCTCCGCCGTGCGCGGCAGTGGCCGCGCATCTTGCGACACCGCGGCTCGAGTTCGTGTAGGCTCGGGCCCGGGGAGGCGAAGGAGGGTCTATGCGTCGGGTCACGGCCACGGTGTGGCTCCTGCTCGGGCTCACGGCAGTGGCGTCGCCCGCCCGGGCGCAGATTCCGCTGCCTCAAGATACGTCGCTCACGCTCGGCGGGCGCGTCTGGGTCACGACCGGCTACAGCACCAACAGCACCGCGCTGTCCGAGCTTCGATGGCGGGGAGTGGACAGCGTCGTTCCCGAGGTCAATGCCGACTTCGTCTGGAAACGACTCGTGGTCCTGAGCTCGATCGGCGGCGGGGTGATCAAGCAAGGCGTGCTGATCGACGAGGACTTCAGCGACACCGACCACAACATCCGGTTTTCGCGGACGCGCTCGGACACCGACGACACCGGGCTCGTCTACGTCAACTTCGACGTGGGCTACCGACTGCTGAAGTGGGGTGACGCCCAGCAGCCCGGCTTCCTCGATACGCTCGCCGGCTTTCAGTGGTGGCACGAGCGCTATGTCGCGTTCGGCGTCACCTCAGCCTTCCCGGCCGTCGTCCCGACGCTGCCGTCGAGCGCAAAGGTCATCACGCAGGAGTGGAACTGGTACAGCTTTCGCCTGGGCGCGCGCACGCAGGTTCCGATCATCGACGGACTCAGCGCCAAGGCGCGCGCGTTCGTCATTCCCTGGTCGAAGAGCGTGATCGATGACACGCATCACCAGCGGAGCGATCTCTTGCAGAACCCGAGCTTCCACGACGAAGCCGACGGCGGCGTGGGCGTTCAGATCGACGCGGGTCTGATGTATCGCGTCTGGCGCGGGCTGTCGGTCGAGGCGGGCTTCCAGTACTGGTGGGTCAAATCGGGCGAGGGCACGTCGACGGCGCACACAACGACCGGCGACGTCAACGGGCGGCTGCTCGAAAACAAGACCGAGCGCTACGGTCCGTATTTCGCGGTGCAGTATCGCTTCTGAGCCCGATTGCAGGAGGGACGCATGAGCGACACCGGGTACAAGATCGTCGGTGCCATTCTCGTGGCCGCGCTCGTCGTGGACTTCGCCTGGGTCATTCGCACGGCGCTGAGCGTGCATTGACGCTCGCGCGCCGGGCGTGACCGTCAGCGCCCGGCGCGGAGCACGCGGCCCGGGAAGGCGCCGGTGTGGCGGCCGTGGTCGAGCACGACCTCGCCGCCGACGACGACATGATGGACACCGTCGGCGCCCTGCACGCGCCGCGGCGTGCCCGAGGGACCGTCGCGCGAGATCTCGTCTTCCTTGACGCCGATCGTCGCCGGATCGAACACCATCAGATCGGCCGCGAGCCCTTCACGGACGAGGCCGCGATCCCGCAGGCCCATGATACGCGCCGGTTGGAACGTGTAGCGACGGATCGCGTCCTCCAGCGTCAGCAGTTGCCGCTCGCGGACCCACTCGGCGAGCACCCAGCTCGATTCGCCCGCCGTGCAGAAGTTCGTGTTCAGGTGCGCGCCGGCATCCGATTGCGACGGAATCGCGTGACCGGTCTGGACGAACTCGGCCAGTGCGACGTCTTCCGCGGGCGGTCGTGACTGCAGCTGAAACTCGGTGTCGAGCTTCTCTTCCAGTGCCAGATCGAGCATGACGTCCGCCACGTGCTTGCCCTGCTCGGCGGCGAGCTCTGTCAGCGCGCGCCCTTCGAAGGCGCGGTTCTTCGGCAGTGCGGCCTTCTTGACCACGATCGAGGACCACTTGATGAACCGTCCCAGCACGCCCGGCCGGCGGCGCTGACGCTTGTCCGCCCACTCGCGCAGCTCGGCGCGCTTGGCCGGATCGGTGAAAGCGGCGAGGCGCTCCTCGAGCGGCTTGGCCATGACGACGTCCCACACGTCGAGGTTGCTGAAGAACGTGGTCTTCTTCAGCGTGAACCGCGGGTTGAACGGGATCGCGCGCAGCAGCGCCACGAGCCGGGCGCCCTCGCGCGTCGACGCCTCGACGCGCTCGCGCGGCGCCGCGTCGAACGTCAGGAAGAACACCGGCCGGCCGCTGGCGCGGGCGACGTCGGTGAGATGGGCGTGGTCGGCCTCGGTCGGCGTGGCCGCGCCTTTTGGAAGAATTTCGATGATGCCGCGGTTGAACTCGGCGAGCGTGCGGCCGAGGGCGACACGCTCGTCGTCTGCGGCCAGGCGCGTCGGCACCGGCTCGCCCTTCGGGCCGGCGTGGGTCGGCGAATCGGTCGTGCTCCAGCCCCAGGCGCCGGCCTCCATCGCCGCGCGCAACAGGTTTTGCATGACGGCGATCTCGTCGGCGGTCGCCGGCCGTTCCCAGGCCGCCTTGTCCATGGCCGACAGCCGCAGCGGGTTGTGGCCGACGAGCGGCATCAGGTTCATGCCGAGGCCGATGTCGATCGCCTTGAGGTATTCGTCGAACGTCTGCCACGTCCACGGCAAGACGGCGCTCAGGGACCGTACGGGCAGATCCTCGACGCAACAGAACGTGGCGAGCATCGCCTCGCGATGCTCGGGGCGCAGCGGAGCGAGGGTTAGTCCGCAGTTGCCCATGAGCGCGGTTGTGACCCCGTGCCAGACGGACGACGTGCAGAGCCGATCCCAGAACGGCTGCGCGTCGTAGTGCGTGTGGAGATCGATGATGCCGGGCGCGACCACGAGCCCGTCGGCATCGATCGTCCGCTCGGCCGTCGTGCTCACCCGACCGATCTCTACGATCGCGCCGTCCTTCACCGCGACGTCGGCGCGGTAGCGCGAAAACCCGGTGCCGTCCACGACCATGCCGCCCTTGATGACCAGGTCGTACGCCATGTCTGTCCTCGCCGGCGCCGCTCAGCGCGCCTTTCGCCCGACCGTGAGCCCGAAGCGCTCCTCGACCACGTGCGTGACGCCCGAAAAGTCCTGCCCAGGCCACTTCGCCCTGGCCGCAGTGTACGCCGCCAGCGTCTCTTTGAGGATCGGCATCCGTTCGAGGTCGGCGCCGGCCATGCGCGCCGCCAGCGAGACGTCCTTGTTCATCAGCTCGACCGTGAACGTGGCGTCGAAGTTGCCTTCGGCGACGCGCATGACGCGGCGGTCGAAATAGGTGGAATACGCCATGCCGCCGCCCTGCCGAACGACCTCGTAATAGGTCTGGAGATCGACGCCGAGTCGTGTGGCGAGCGCGAGGGATTCCGCGACGGCGACCGCGTTGACGGCGCCCAGCGCGTTGTGCAGGAGCTTGATGCGATTGCCGGCGCCCGACGGACCGACGTACATCGTCAGGCGGCCGATCACGTCGAGCAGCGGCTGTACGGTCGTCAGCGCGGCGCGCTCGCCGCCGACCATGAAGAAGACCTCTCCGCTCTCCGCCTGCGGCGAGGAGCCGAGCATCGGAGTGTCGAGGTGCGTGACGCCTCGATCACGCGCGGTCGCCTGGATTTTCTGCGAGGTCTCGGGCGTGACAGTCGAGCAGTCGCAGGTCACGAGCCCGGCGCGCGCGCCGGCCAGCACGCCCGCGGGACCGAGGTAGGTGTCGAGCACGATCTCGTCGTTTGGCAGCGCGCTGAGCACCACGCTTGCGTGGCTCGCCACGTCGCGTGGTGCCGGGTGCACCGTGACGCCCGAAACCGCCGCGGCGCGCTTGGCGGCGTCCGGCGAGATGTCGTGCACGTGCACGCTCCATCCCGCCGCCGCCAGGTTGCGGGCCATGGGAAATCCCATGCGCCCCAGTCCGATGAAGCCGACCTCGCCCTTCGCCATCGGTTCGTCCTCCCGAAGGGCGAGCTTAACGCGTCAGGACGCCTTGCGCTGCTCCACCCGCCCCTGCTCGCGAATCAGTGGGCGTGCGCGCCGGGCAGCAGGCGCTCGAGCAGCGCGCGCATCTCGCCGCTGTTCCACTCGCGCGCGCCGAGCGCCATCCCGACGGCATTGCCGCCTGGCTGCACGACGAACGTCGCGGGCAGGCCTTGCACGCGCCAGGCGCGTGACGCGGCCAGATCGGCGTCGAGAAGAATCGGGAACGACAGGCCCAGCCGAGTCACGTAAGGCTCGATGAGCGGCCGCGGAGCACCGCGGTCCACCGACACCGCGAGCACCACGAGTCCGCGCTCGCGATAGTCCCGCCAGAGCGCCTCGAGCGTCGGCATCTCGAGCGTGCACGGCTCGCACCAGGTCGCCCAGAAGTTGACGATCACGAGGCGCTCCCGATGCTCGTCCAGCGCCGTGACACCGCCGCTGAGCCGCGGCAGTCGCAGCGGCGGCGTCCGGTGGCCCTCGCGCAGCTCCGTGACGCCGGCGCGCTCGAACGCATCGAGCGTCGGCGGGTGTGCCGCATGATGGCCGCCGTCCACGCCCGGGCGACGAACGGGCAGCGCCCACACGAGACCGCCGACGAGCACGATCGCCAGCGCCCCACGCACGAGCTGCGCGCGGCGGCTGCCGCCGAGCAGCGTGCTAGACGCCCAGCTTTTCACG
>Ga0075433_10001565_pt1 | contig 16925 bp, 13 predicted proteins | sample RhiMethybrSRZTD2_FD_75299 | JGI IMG/M metagenome (GOLD analysis project Ga0075433, IMG submission 75299) | Populus rhizosphere microbial communities from Tennessee, USA - Rhizosphere MetaG P. TD hybrid SRZTD2 | ecosystem: Host-associated > Plants > Roots > Rhizosphere > Soil | place: USA... | reverse complement strand
AGGATCAGGATGGCGTGGGTCGGTTGCCCGCGCGATGTCGAGAGGTATTCCATCGCGTGGTAGGCGCGGAAGATGTTCGAGTGTCCGTCGACGACGTAGAGCGCCGGGCGCCGGGTCATTGTAGCGGGGTCCGCGAGCCCGGCTCATCCGGCAGGTGGCCTGCGCTAGATGCGGAGTGGCTGTGTAGCGGGGTCCGCGAGGCCGGTTCGTCCCGCAGGTGGCCTGCCCTGGATGCGGAGTGGCTGCGCTCCGCGTTCAGCGCGTCCTCGTACGCTTCGCGCACGGCGCTGGTCGCCTCGCGATAGGCGGTGAGAAACGCGTCGCGCGAAGCGAAGCCCAGCGCGGCGGCAACGCGCGCGGGCATCGGGCCCGCCAGCTCCAGCGTATCGGTCGGTCGCGCGCCGAGCAGGCGCAGCGCCGTGGAGACGCGACGCAGAAATCGATGGCGGGCGATCAGTGCCTCGGCGCCGGGCAACACCCCCAGACGCCCCAGCGCGCCGAGCGCCGCCGCCGTCGAGGGCGTGCGGACATCGTCGTGCGCGGCGCCGTAAACCAGCTGCAGCGCCTGCGTCAGGAACTCGACGTCCACCAGGCCGCCGCGGCCCAGCTTGACGTGCCATCGGCCGCGCGTCTCCTTGCCCAGCTCGACCTCCATGCGCCGACGTACGTCGCGAATCTCCTTGAGCGCTCCCGCCGGCAGCGGAGCGCCGTACACGAGTCGAGCGAGCGTGGCGCGGACCCGCCGCGCCAGCGCCCGATCGCCGAGGAGCGGCCGCGCGCGCGTGAGGCTCTGCCGCTCCCAGAGATCGCCGTGCTGTTCATAGTACCGTTCGAGCGCATCGACGCCTGCTGCGAAGCCACTGCCCTTGCTGCCCGGGCGCAGCCGCAGATCCACCGGAAACGCGATGCCCGCGGCGGTGATGTCGCCGAGCGCGCTGGCGAGGCGCTCGACGGCGCCGCTATAGAACGTGTGCGCGTCGACGCGCTCGCGTCCGTCGGTCTCGCCCTCGCTGGTCGCGGCGTCGGCGCGGCCAAACGTCACGAAGACGTCGAGGTCCGAGCCGGTCGTCAGCTCGCGGCCGCCGAGCTTGCCCAGACCAACGACGACGGCCGGGATGAAGCGGCCCCGTTCGTCGCGCGGCACGCCGTGCCGCTCGACCTGCGCGCCGAGCGCCATCGCCCATCCGGCAGCGAGCGTCGCCTCGGCCAGCGCCGTCATCTCGCGCGCATACGCATCGACCGTGGTGACACCGAGCAGATAGCGCCAGACGACCGTCAGCTCCTGCGCCTGCTTGATGCGGCGCAGACGATCGCGCTGCTCGGGCGCGGCGACGCCTGGAGCGAAGACTGGCGCGAGCGCGGCGCGGAAATCGGCGCGCCGGCGCCGGCCCTGAAGCACGGCGGGATCGGCCAGCGAGCTCAGGAGCTCGGGCTGCGCGACGAGCAGCTGCGCGAGGAGATCGCCGCCGGCGCAGAGCCTGACGAGGCCATCCAGCAGCTCGGGCTGCGCCACGAGTAATTCCACGTAGCCGGCGCGCGGGCCAGCCGCAGCCAGAAAACGCTCGAACTGATTGAGCGCCTCGTCGGGATCGGGGCTCTTCCAGCACGCGTCGAGCAGCGCCGGAATGAGCCGCGTGAGGGCCGCCCGCAGCGTGGCCGGATACGGCACGAGCGGCCGGCCGGCGACGATCATCCGGAGATTTTGTAGCGCGCGCTCCGGATCGGCGAAGCCGGTGGCGCTCAGCGCCATGCGGCTCGGCAGCCGCGGCCGCGCGGGTGTGTCCGCTTGCCGCTCGCCGAAGAACTCGCGGAACGCGTGATGAACGTCGCGCGTCACGGCGCGGTGCTCGGCGCCGAAGCGGCGCGCGGCCGCGCGCGGCGGCGCGTCGATGCCGACGCGGCGGGCGAGACGGCCGAGCTCGATCGGATCGTCCGGCAGCGTGTGGGTCTGAAACTCGTGCACGATCTGCAGGCGATGCTCCACGGTGCGCAGGTGGACGAGCGCGTGCGAGAGCCGCCGCCCGAGCTCAGGCGCCAGGTACCCGCGCTCGGTCAGCCGGAAGAGCGCTTTGAGCGAGTTGCGCTCGCGCAGCCAGGAATCGTCGCCGCCGTAGAGCAGCTGCAGCGCTTGCACGATGAACTCGACCTCCCGGATCCCGCCGCGGCCCAGCTTGACGTTGCGAGTCGACGCATCGGCGTCGCGGCCGCGCAGCGTCCGGTCGATCTGACTCTTCATCGCGCGAATCGCGGGCAGGACCCGCTCGTCGACGCCGGGCCGATAGACGGTCGCGGCCGCCCAGTCCATGAACCGCGCGCCGACGTCCTCGTCGCCCGCGCAGATGCGCGCCTTGAGCAGCGCCTGACGCTCCCACAGCTCCGCGCGCTCGCGGTGATAATCGGCGTAGGCGTCGAGCCGCATGGCGACCGGCCCCATGCGGCCCTCGGGACGCAGCCGAAGATCCACGCGGAACGCGTAGCCCTCCTCGGTGACGTCTTCGATTCTCGCGACGAGATCACGGCAGACGCGCGCGAAGAACGCCCCGTTCTCGAGCCGTCCCTCCGGGCCGCCTGCCGTTTCCCCCTCGGCGCCGTAGACGAACATGAGGTCGACGTCGGAGGAATAATTCAGCTCCTCGCCGCCGAGCTTGCCCATGCCGACGACGGCGAGGCCCGTCTCGCGCCCATCGCCATCGAGCGGCGCGCCGAAGCGGGCCCTCGCGTCGGCCAGCGCATCGGCCGCGGCCTGGGACAGACACGCGTCGGCGAGATGCGACAGTTCCTCGGTGGTGACGGCGAGGTCCGCGTCGCCGAGCAGGTCGCGCGCGCCGATGCGCAGCAGCTGGCGGTACTTGAATCGACGCAGCGCGTTCGTGCGCGCCTCGCGTGTCATGAACGGCCGCACCGCCTGGGCGACGTCCTGCGCGAGCTCCTCGGCCAGCCACGGCCGCATGGTGCGCGGCTCCAGCAGCCACGCGAGCGTGCTCGGCCGCCGGCGCAACACGTCGGCGAGAAACTGGCTGGCGCCGCCGACGCGCACCAGCAGTGCGGCGGCGCCCGGATGCACGTCCAGTGTGCGGAACAACACTGCGCGATCGACGGCCGCGGCGTAACGCTCGAGGTTGTTGAGCGCCATGTCCGGATCGGGCGCCGCCGCCAGCTCGGTCAGCAGCCGCGGCAGCGCCGGCGCCAGCAGCTCGGCGTCGTGCGGCGTCGGCGTCAGCGCCTCGAAGTTCGCGGCGGCCGCGGCGGGGTCGGCAAAGCTGGCCCGCCGCAACGCCCGAGTGAGCGCGACGCGACTGGTCAGCGTGACAGACTCAATCAGACAGCCTGCTCGCCGGTCTCGCCCGTGCGGATCCGAATGGACTGGTTGATCGGCAGCACGAACACCTTGCCGTCGCCGATGGAACCCGTCTTCGCGGCGCCGACGATCGTGGCGCTGACCTTGTCGACGAGGTGATCGGGCACGACGACCTCGATCTTCACCTTGGGCAGGAAGTCGACGGTGTACTCCGACCCGCGATACAGCTCGGTGTGGCCCTTCTGGCGCCCGAAGCCTCGCACCTCGGTGACGGTCATCCCGATGACGCCGATCTCGGTGAGCGCCTCCTTCACGTCGTCGAGCTTGAAGGGCTTGATGATCGCCTCGATCTTCTTCATGGCGTCACACCTCGTCCAGGATGGGCAGCATCAGCGCCGAGACGTGGCTGCTGATGCGCTTGAGGTTGGTGAGAACGTCGAGGTGGATCTCGGACGTCTCGATGGACTCCGCGAGGCCTGCGCGCAGGCGCCCCAGGTGGGATTCGCGTAGCTCCCGCTCGCGCATGCGCATGAAGGGACGTTGATCCAGCACCTCCTGCGCGAGCGCTCGGTCGTTGGCGGCGAACGCGGCGATGGCGCGCTCGAGGTTCTTGGATACGAGGCCGTGGAACTCTAGTATTTCCGCCCAGCCCGGCTCCGAGAAGCGGCGCGCCTGATACAGCTTCTTGCGCGCCAGCTCCATCAGATTCTTGTCGACGATATCGCCGATATTCTCGAGGTTGCCGATGAACGAGATCAGACCGATCTCCTTGCGCGACAGCTCCGGCCCCATGGCGTCGCGGCCGAGCCGCGCCAGAAACAGCTTGATCTCCCGCTCCAGGAAGTCGGCCTGGTCGTCGCGCTTTTCCACGTCCTCGAGCAGGGCCTGGTTGTCGGTCCGGAAGACCTCCATGGTGTCGCGCAGCATACCCTGCACGACGTCGGCCATGCGCAGGGCCTCGCGCGTGGCCTGCCCGAGCGCCAGTGAGGGCTGATCCAGCGCGCGCTCGTCGAGATACCGCGTGCGAAACGGCGTATCGCCCGTCTGATCGTCCGGCACGAGCGCCTCGATGGCGCGCGCCGCCAGCGGCGTGAAGGGCAGAAAGACGAGGCTGATCCCGAGGTTGAAGAACGTGTGGGCGTTGGCGATCTGCCGCGCCGGGTTGGACGCGCTCGCCGCAACGATCGTAGTGAACGGGCCGAGGAACGGCAGCATCAGCGCGGCGCCGAGCAGCTTGAACGCGATATGGGCCACCGCCACGCGCTTGGCTTCGGCCGTCGCGCCGATCGAGGCGGTCAGCGCGGTTGCGCAGGTGCCGATGTTGGCGCCGAGGACCATGGCCACCGCGCCGTTGAGGCCGATGAGCCCCTGGCTGGCCAGGGCGAGCGCCACGCCGAGCGTCGCCGCGGAAGACGCCACGAGCGCGCTGAAGACGGCGGAGACGAGGATAGACATCAGCGTGTTGCTGGAGACGGCCTCGATGAGCTCCATAGCCAGCCGGTTATCGCGCAGCGGCGCCACGCCATCCAGGATGACTTTGAGTGCGAAGAACACCAGACCCAGCCCGAAGATCGCCTGGCCGACGTCCTTGAGGACGCGGCGCCCCACGAGAAAGGTGATCGTGAAGCCGAGGCCGACCAGCACCAGCGCGTAGTCGGTGATCTTGAACGCGATGAGCTGGACGGTGAACGTCGTACCGATGTCGGCGCCCAGGATGATGCCGAGCGTCTGACGGAAGGTCATGAGCCCGGCGCTGACAAAGCCGATCAGCATCAGCGTCGTGGCCGCCGATGACTGGATGATCGCGGTCACCGCGGCGCCCGAGGCGACGGCGATCAGCCGGTGCCGCGCCATGCCGGTGAGTAGTGAGCGGAGGCGTCCGCCGGCGGCGCGCTGCAGGCTGTCGCCGCTCAGCCGGATGCCGTAGAGCAACAGCGCCAGGCCGCCGAAGAGCGCGATCACCACCGCCGTCACGGCGCGCGCTCTCCGCCGACGATGGAGGCGCGAACGTGCGTGGCGGTGGCGAGCGTGTCCGGCAGGTGCGCGGTGTCGTTGAGCGACACCAGACGCGGCGGCCGCACCACCGTCAGCGACGCGTTGTCGACACGCAGCCGCCAGAGCGCGTTGAACGAGCAGCCCAGCAGCGCGCACGCATAGACGCTGATCACACCGCCGTGCGCGACTACCAGGACGTCCTCGCCGTTGGGGTGCAGGGCGCTGATGCGATCCATCGCGGCCCGTACGCGCGAGCTCACCGCGTCGAGCGGTTCACCTCCCGGCGGCGGGCAGTCGTGGGGCGCCAGCAGCCAGGCCCGGTAGGGATCCCCGTCGCGGGCGCGCACCTCGTCCACCGTGCAGCCTTCCCACTCGCCGAGGGACAGCTCGCGCAACTCCTCGAGCGGCACGAGCGGGACGCCGGTGCCGGCCAGTGCGACCTCGGCGGTCTCGCGCGCGCGCCGGAACGGGCTGACGTACGCGGCGGCCAACCGATAGCCGCGGAGTGCTGTGCCCAGAGCCTCGGCCTGCGCGCGTCCGCGCGCGGACAGCGGGATGTCGGTGCGTCCCTGGAAGCGGCGTTCGGCGTTCCAGACGGATTCGCCGTGGCGCGCGAGCAACAGCCTCACGTGTCCGCTGTCCCGGGGGATGCGGGCCGATCCTGGCGGTTGGCCGCGGTCTCACGCGCGGCGCGCAGGCGCGCGAGCGTCTCGTCGCGGCCGAGCAACGCCAGGACGTCGAAGAGCGGCGGTGACGCGGTGCGCCCGGTGACCGCCAGCCGCGTGAGCTGCGCCAGGTCGACGAGCTTGAGGCTCATGGCGTCCACCAATTGTCGGTAGAGCGCCTCCAGCGCCGTTGCGGCGAACGGCTCGACCGCCGCCACGCGCTCGATCAGCACGCCGAGCCGCTCGACGCCCGCGGGCGTGAAGAGCTTGGCCGCCGCCTTGGCCTCGTACTCACGCGGGCGCTCGAAGTAGAAGCGGCCGACCTCCACGAGCTCGCGCAGCGTGCGGCCACGCTCACGGAGCGTATCGAGCATGCCGACGAAGCGTCCGGCGTCGGCTGGCGGCGTCAGCCCCACCGCCCGCACGAAGGGCGCCGTCAGCGCAGCCAGCCGCGCGCCGTCGATGGTCTTGATGTACTCGTGATTCAGCCACTCGAGCTTGGTCTGGTCGAAGATCGCGCCCGACGACGACACGTCCTTGATGTCGAACCGCTCGATCAGCTCGCGCCGCGTGAAGATCTCCTGATCGCCGCTCGACCACCCCAGGCGGGCGAGGTAATTCACCATCGCCTCGGGCAGCATCCCCTGCTCGCGATACGCCTGCACCGAGGTCGCGCCGTGACGCTTGGAGAGCCGCGTGCGATCGGCGCCCAGAATCATGGAGACGTGCGCGAACGCGGGCACGGGATAGCCGAACGCCTCGTAGCAGAGCACCTGCTTGGGCGTATTCGAGAGATGGTCGTTGCCGCGAATCACGTGGCTGATGCGCATGTCGACGTCGTCGACGACCACGCAGAAGTTGTACGTCGGCGTGCCGTCGCTACGCACGAGGATCCAGTCGTCCAGCTGCCGGTGGTCGAACGTCACCGGCCCATGGATCAGGTCTTCGACCACCGTGGTGCCTTCATCGGGAATGCGCAGCCGCAGCGCGCCCGACGTGAGCCCGAGCGTGCGGCAGCGACCGGAGTACCGGAACGTTTCGTTGCGAGCCTGGGCCTCCGCGCGCTCGGCCTCGAGCTGCTCCGGCGTGCACGCGCAGTAGTACGCGCGGCCGGCGTCGAGCAAGCGCTGCGCGTGTTTACGGTAGAGCTCGAAACGCTCGGTCTGTCGGTAGCCCGGCGCCGGCGGTCCCTCGTCCCAGTCGAGCTCGAGCCACCGGAGCGCATCGGTGATGAAGTCGATGTTCTCGTCGGTCGAGCGTGAGCGGTCGGTGTCCTCGATGCGCAGAATGAGGACGCCACCATGGTGGCGCGCGTACAGCCAGTTGAAGAGCGCGGTGCGCGCGCCGCCGACGTGCAGGTGACCGGTCGGGCTGGGCGCGAAGCGCACGCGGACCTGGCCCGGCATGGACTAGTACTTCGCGAACAGCCGGCCCCACCCGGTGTCGGCGAACGCACGGATGCGCGCGCGACCGATCGTGGGGTACCAGAGCAGGTCGTGATACACGTTCGACGCGAACGGCGCCCACACCATGAGCGGCGAGTGCAGCAGCAGCCGCTTGAGCGGCTTGAGCGGGCCGCGGCGGATGAGCTGATCGCCCCAGATCACGAGGCTGCGCGACGTCTTGAAGCCCATGCGGGTCGCGGCGGCGTCGACGTCGCCCACGATCTCGATGTCGCGCGGATCGGCCACGCCGAGGCCGCGCTCGTGACACATCGCGAGATAGCGAATCGACAGCGGATCGAAGCCCATGATGCGCGCGGCGATCGCGTCGATGGCCACCTGGTCGGCGGAGGCGAGGATCAGATTGCCCTCGCGCGGGATCATCGTGCGGGGGCCGGCCCCGTCGCCCATGACGGTGCCGTCCATCACCGCGAAGACCGCCGGATGCAGCTCGCGCTGCATGTACATGAGGTCGACCATCACCTCGTGAATGAACTCGTGCGCGTAGTGGCGGACTTCTTTGAGCAGGCCGCCGAACGAGTTCTTGACCGCGCCGGTGGTCACCGAGTGCCCGTGCGTTTTCACGGTGGGAAGGTGGCAGACGTTCTTGCCGACGTACATGTTCGGGATCTCGATGCCGTCGGGGAAAATCTGGTTCAGCTTCAGCAGCGGGCTCTTGAATCGGTGGACGGTCCACTCGACGTCCGGCAGCGGTGTGAACGAGAGACCGTGGCGCTCGAGCACGCCATACCACCTGTTGTTCAGGCATCCCACCACCGGATTCGTGACGACGGTCTTGTTCTCGACCGGGAAGATGCGGCGACGGTCGTAGCCATCCTCGAGCAGCGCAGTGGCGATCCCGTCGACCTGCCACGGCTGGCTCGAGCACGCGGGGAAGTACTTCGTCCACGACAGGTTCAGCTTGAGGATGAGGTCTACGTCCCGCGAGAGCACCTGGTCGTACTTCACCAGGCGAATGAGTCGGCCGTAGTCGGCGACGACGGTGTCGGGACGTGTGCGGAGGATCGCGACCTGACTCTTCACGATCGTCTCATTCTACTACTGCGCGTGCGTACCGTAGATGATCAGCACGACGGCGACGATCCAGCACGCGGTGTTGATCAAAAGCGCGCGGTCGTTGAGAAACAGCTCCGAGGGATTGCCGCCCAGCTGCCGGCGGTACAGGAGATAGAGATAGCGGAAGATGCCGTACAGGACGAACGGCAGCGTCGCGGGAAGTAGCTGGGTGTGGAATTTTGCCACCGTCTCCGGCGACATCGTGTACAGCGCGTAAGCGGTCACCGTCGAGGCGGTGACGACGGCGATCATCTGATCGAGCAGCCCCGCGCTGTACTCGGCGAGAATCGGCCGGTGGCGCGCGGCCTCGGCCCCGAGCGCCAGGTACTCGTGCCGTCGCTTGCCGAGGGCGAGGAACAGCGCGCTGAGAATCGTGCAGATCAGCAGCCAGCCGGAGATCGCCACCTGGATGGCGAGCGTTCCCGCGAGCGCGCGAAGGACGAAGCCGACGGCGACGGTCAGCACATCGACGATGACCACGTGCTTGAGCCAGGCCGAATACGCGGACAGCAACACCACGTAGGCCACGGCCACGAGCACGAAGCCGAGCGAGATCCGCGTGGCCGCCGCGAGCGCCACGACCACGAGCCCGATCGCCACGCCCAGGGCGAGCCGCACCGGCAGCCGCCCGGCGGCGATGGGCCGCTCGCGCTTCTTGGGATGTAGACGATCCTTGTCGCGATCGGCCACGTCGTTCACCAGGTAGATCGCTCCCGACAGCGCGCAGAAGATGGTGAATGCGCCGAGCGCCGGCCAGAACGAGTCCGTGAACAGGCGCTGCCCGAAGACGAGCCCCGCGAACACGAAGAGGTTCTTGACCCATTGCCGTGGGCGCAACGACACCAGGACGGCAGCGAGCATCAGGCGTGACGCCTCACGAGGTCGTCAGGCTCATCCGATGGACTCGCACGCGCGGCGGACGGCGGCGATCACGCCGTCGACCTCGGCCTCGGTCATTTCCGGAAAGCATGGCAGCGACAGCACCTCGCGCGCGGCCCGGTGGGCTTCGGGCCAGCGGCGCTCGCCGTCGGCCGCGAACAGCGGCTGATCGGGGACGGCGCGCGGGTAATGCACCGCGGTGCCCACGCCGTCGTCCGCGAGGCGCTTGGCGAGCGCGTCGCGCTGGGCATGGCGCACCGTGAACAGATGGTAGACGTGACGCGCGCCAGGCCGCTCGACGGGGAGCCGGAGCGGCAGCCCGGCCAGGCCCGCGTGATAGCGGGCCGCGATGTGCCGCCGCCGGTCGGTCCACTCCCCGAGGCGTCGGAGCTTCACGCGCAGCCACGCCGCCTGGACTTCATCGAGCCGCGTGCAATAGCCGAGCTCCACGTGATGGTACCGACCGGTGTCGCCATGGTGGCGTAGCCGCCGGATCCGATCGGCCACGTCGTCGCGCGTCGTCAACACCATGCCGGCATCGCCGCAGGCCCCGAGGTTCTTCGTCGGATAGAACGACAGGCACGCCGCGTCGCCCCAGCCGCCGAGCGGGCGATCGCCCCACGTCGCCCCGATGGCCTGGGCGTTGTCTTCGAGCAGCGCGAGGCCGCGCTCCCGCGCGAACGCGCTCAGACGGTCGATGGCGGCAGGATGACCATACAGATGCACCGGCATGATGACCTTCGTGCGCGGCGTGAGCGCGCGGGCAGCCGCCTCGGCATCCATCGTGAGCGTGTCCGGCTCGACGTCGACGAAGACGGGCGTGGCGCCGGCCATGGCGATGGTCGTCGCCGACGCGACGAAGGAGAACGCAGGGGTGAGCACTTCGTCGCCACGCCCGACCCCGAGCGCCGTAAGCGCCAGCCGCAGCGCATCGGTGCCCGAGCCGACGCCGATCGCGTGCCGCGCGCCGCAGAGCTGAGCGAGCTCGGCCTCCAGCGCCCCTCCCTCGGCGCCGAGTACGAACTGGCTGCTGTCGAGCACGCGCTCCGCGGCGGCCATCAGATCGTGCTTGAGGGCGACGTGCTGACGGGTGAGGTCCAGGAACGGAATCATCGCGTGCGTCCTCCGTCGATTGCGCCCAGGCCGACGCGGGTACTGAGCGGAGCGCCCACGCCGAGGAGGTTGAGTGTGAACCGGACCTCGTCATCGCGTTGCTGTCGGCGGATGTATTCCATGGCGAGCGCCCAGCATTGCCAATGCACCGCCAGCATCAAATGGTTTTCTGCAAACGTCTCGTGACGCAGGTCCCAGTTGATGCTTCCCTGTGCGGTCAGCCAGGGCCATGGGTTGACGCTGAAGCCGCCCTGCAGGAAGGTGAACTTTGAGGGATTGCTGATACTCAGGCCGAGGTTGACCTGGCCGCGGGGGATCGGCGTCGAGAGCGTGGTCGTGGCTGACGGGAAGTTGTGAGCAATGGGGTCGTACGTCACATCGCTGCGCAATTGCATGCCCGGGTTCGGCGCGACGATCAGGGTGGCGAACGCATCCTGCCACTGATTTCTGCGCAGGTCGTACGAATTCGCGACCGCGAGCCGGAACATCTCCCAGCGCACTGGCTCGCTGTTTGCCAGCGCGACCGTACGTCCGCGAATCCGATTGGTCAGCGCAAACGTGACGAGGTTCGTGTCCTGGATGTCGTCGAGCGGCGGCGTCCACTGCGGGAGCTGGTTTTTGTCCTTGCCGACGATCCACGTGTAGTTCACCCGTGGCTCGATCGTGTGCAGCATGGCATCGACGTTCCAGAAGCCTCCGGTGTCAAACACGCGCGACAGCTTCGTCTCGACGTCGGTTCCGGCTTCGATCAGGCGCCGCAGACGGGGGTCGTCGCTGGTGGTCTCGATGAGCCCGTTCACGCCGGGCGCCTCGTGTACGGCGATGACGGTGCGGTCGTATCCGGTAAGGCGCCCGCCCACGAACGGCGACACCGTGATCACACCGACGGGAATCGGCCGTAAAACCTGCGGATGCAGATCGATTCGATCGCCACTGGAGCCGAGCTGGCGGACAAAATGGGTCGCACTGCCCTCGAACTGCCACAACATGCCCGGCAGATCATGCAGTGGCTGCGGCGTCCCGACGGCGTGGATGTCGGGCAGACGCTGCAGCTCGACGTGCTGGCGCGTCGTGAGGTCTTGATAAAAGAACAAGTTACTGTACACGTTCCACGCGTCCCAGTTCCGCGTGAGGAAGATATTGGACTCCACACGTTGCGAAGTCCGCTGTGCGAGATCTTCGCCGTAGTCGCTCAACACCTTGTCGTCGGAGACGCCGCTGACGTCCGCCTTGAGCCAGGTGCGCGGGCCCAGATTCCAGTCCTGCCGCGTGGCGCCGACGAAGCGCGTCGAGCCGTGCTTGAACGATTCCTGCATGAAGAACCCGCTGAATCGGCCTCGCTGGTTGTCCGGCAGGATGTAGCGATACTCGAAATTGAACCCTTCGCCGAGGTTCGTGTACAGGATCGGCGAGAAGAGAAGATCCTGGCTGTCGCCGATGGCCCAGAAAAAGGGAACCTCCGCGTACGCGCCCTTGCGGGAAGAGTATCCATACTTCGGAAAGAGGAAGCCTGTCTGGCGCTCGCGACGAATGGCCGCGGCGAAGAATGGCAAGAACGGAAACACCGGGAGATTGCGCACCCAGAACGATGCGCCGGTGCCATAAATGAACTCGTTGAGGTCCGCCGTGCCGTCGCGGAAGCGTATGGCCCAGTCCGGCGGATCGGCCTCGCACGTCGTGAACACGCCCTGCTTGACGCGATAGACACTCTCGCCGAGCCTGTCCATGCGCTCGCCAGAGATGCGGTAATACGGTGCGGTTTGTGCCTGAGCCTCGTAGACGACCCCCGTCCCCGTTTTTACGTTGTACTCGATGCGCTGACCAGTCAGCTGATCATCACCGTCGTAAAAGATGATGTGGCCTTGCGCGACGGCATCGCCCGTGGCGCGATTGAGCTCGATGCGATCGGCCATCAACCGCGTGGCGCCCTTGATCAGCTCGACGTTGCCGGTGGCGATCAGGAGGTTATCGGGGCCGACCTGCTCGAGCTGATCGGCGATGACGGTCACATCACCGCCGGAGGTTCCGATCGTGACAGGAGTCTGAGGCGCTTGCGCCTCCGCCGTCGCCACGCCCAGGACCAGGAGAAGCCCCGTCGTGGCGCCGATGAGTCGACGACAGAGATGCGGCCCGTGTTGTCTCAGACGTCCTCGTCAGAAAAGGAGGCTCATGCTATCAGCGGACTTTTCGATCGGGCAAGGCTTATCCCCCCCTGCGATTCGCAGCACGTCGCCGAGGAGCGACAACGATCCTGCGACACAAAGGATGGGGGTTCGCGGTTCCCGCGCGGCGAGTGCTAGGGCCTCACGGGCCGAGGCGGCCTGCTCGACGGCCGGGCCCTCGGGGACAGCCGCGCGGAGCGCCTCCGGCGTGGCGGCGCGCGGACTGGACGAGGCGGTGAGGATCAATCGCCGCATCCGCGGCGCCAGCGCCGCGAGCATGCCGACCGCGTCCTTGTCCCGCAGCGCACCGAAGACGAGCGTGATCGGCGTGTCGCCGAACCACTGGGCGAGCGAGTCGGCGAGCGCACGCGCGCCTGCGGGATTGTGCGCGCCGTCGAGCACCACCACGCGGTCACGCGCGTGGAACACCTCGAACCGTCCCGGCCAGCGCGCGCGCGCGAGCCCCTCGCGGGCGGCGGCATCGCCGACTCCCAGCACGCGCGCGGCAGCGAGGGCCAGCAGCGCGTTCGACGGCTGATACACGCCGAGCAGCGGCAGCTCGAGCGCGTCCAACCGCCAGCCGGGCCCCGCGCAGTCGATGACTTGGCCGCTGGCGTGCCGCGCGCGGACGACTACGCTCAGCTCGCGTCCTTCCATCAGCAGCGGCACGCCGACGGCCGCGGCCCGCGAGATCAGGACGTCTGCGGCCGCGGGCGCCTGCGCCGACGAAACGGACACGCCGCTGCGGATGATCGCGGCCTTTTCGCCGGCGATCTGCGCCAGCGTCGAGCCGAGGACTTCCGTGTGATCCAGGTCGATGCGCGCGATCGCTGTCACTGCCGGCGCGCCGACGGTCGTGGCGTCGAGCCGGCCGCCAAGGCCGACCTCGAGCACCGCCACGTCGACCGCTTCACGAGCAAAGTAGTCGAGGGCGAGCGCGGTGGTCGCCTCGAACATCGTCGCATCCAGCCGCGCGACGAGCGTGGCGATCGCGTCGTAGCCGTCGGCGACGTCGTCCTCGGCGATCGCTTCGCCGTTCACACGGATCCGCTCGCGAAACGAGACGAGGTGTGGCGAGGTGTACAGACCGACGCGGCGGCCGTCGGCACGCAGCGTGGCCGCGAGCATCGCCGCCATCGAACCCTTGCCATTTGTGCCGCCGACTTGCGCCAGCGTATATCGGCGCTCGGGGTTGCCGAGCGCCTGGAGGAGCGTCTCGATCCGCTCCAGGCCGGGGCGCATCCCGGCATGCTCGCCGCCGCGCAGGGCGAGGAGCCGGGCGACCGCCTCGGCGTACGTCATGCGCGCTCGGGCGGGTCGTTCGGCTGGTCGGCGAAGTACGCGAGGAGACGGCGCAGCGCCTCCTTCAGATCTCGGCGCTCGACGACGAGATCGAGCTGCCCGTGCTCGAGGAGGAACTCGGAGCGCTGAAAGCCCTCGGGCAGCGGCTGGCGGATCGTCTCGGCGATGACGCGTGGCCCGGCGAACCCGATGAGCGCGCGGGGCTCGGCGAGGATGACGTCGCCGAGCATGGCGAAGGACGCCGTCACACCACCCGTCGTAGGATCGGTCAGCACGGACAGGTAGGGCAGGCCGGCTTCGGAGAGCCGCTCGAGCGCGGCCGACGTTTTGGCCATCTGCATCAGCGAGAGAATGCCCTCCTGCATGCGCGCGCCGCCCGAGGCGGACACGATGATCACGGGCAGATGCTTGTCGATCGCGAGCTCGATGGCGCGCGTGAGTTTTTCGCCGACGACCGACCCCATGCTGCCGCCGAGATAATCGAACTCGAAGACGCACAGCACGGTCGGCAGCCCGCCGATGCGAGCGACACCCGTGACGACGGCCTCTTCGAGCGTCGTCTTCTGGCGCGCGGACTTCACACGATCGCGATACCGCTTGGAGTCTTTGAAGTTGAGCGGATCACCGGGCGTGAGCCCCGTCTGCCGCTCCTCGAAGCTGCCGGCGTCGACCAGCAGGCCGATGCGCTCACGAGAGCCGATGCGGAATGGATAACGGCACTTGGGACAGACGCGTCCACCGCGCTCGACCTCCGCGCGGTACACGATCTCCTTGCACGAGTCGCACTTGATCCACAGGCCTTCGGCGATGTTCACCTTCTTCGGTGTTCCCGCGGTCTCCTCGGGCTTGCGACGAAACCACGCCATCAAGCACTCCTCAAGGGTGCCTTCAGGGATGCGATGAGATCGCCCACGCGCTCGATGAGCGCTCCCGTGCCCGCATGCTGCTCGATCGCCCGCACGATGGCCGAGCCGACGATGACACCGTCGGCGAGCCGGCCGACAGCCGCCGCCTGCTCGGGGCTGGACACGCCGAAGCCGACACACAGCGGCTTGGTCGTCACGAGTCGCAGCGTGCGGATTTGCGCATCAAGCTCCTTCGGCAGCTCGCGCCGCTCGCCGGTGACTCCGGTGAGCGAGACGACGTAGATGAAGCCGCGCGCCAGCCGCGCGATTGCCTTGACGCGGGCCGGCGTCGAGGTCGGCGCGACCATCTGGACCAGGTCGAGGCCCGCCGGCTCCGCCTCCGCGCGCAGCGGCTCACACTCTTCGTAGGGCAGATCCGGCACGATCACGCCGTCGGCGCCGGCGTCGACCGCGGTGCGCGCGAAGCTCTTGAGCCCGAACGCGAGGACCGGGTTGTAGTACGTCATCAGCGCGATCGGCACGTTCACCTGCGCGCGCAGCGTTGCGACCGTCTCCAGCACGCGCGGCAGGGACGCGCCCGCGGCGAGCGCGCGCGCACCGGCGCGCTGAACCACGGGGCCGTCGGCGAGCGGGTCGGAAAACGGCACGCCGAGCTCGATCACGTCGGCGCCGCGGCGCTCGGCTTCGACCACGAGCCGCTGTGTTTCCGCCAGGGACGGATCGCCAGCCATGACGTAGGCCACCAGCGCGCGCTCGCCGCGGGCGCGCAGCCGCGCAAACGTCGCGTCGAGCCGAGTGGTCAAATCGCCATCCCCAGCGCCTTCGCGACGACGTGCACGTCCTTGTCGCCGCGGCCCGAGAGGCCGACGACGATGACCTTCGAGCGCGGCAGCGTCTTGGCCAGGCGCATCGCGTGCGCGACGGCGTGCGCCGATTCGAGCGCCGGCATGATGCCCTCGAGCCGCGTCAGCGCCTGGAAACCCTCGAGCGCTTCCTCGTCGGTGATCGACACGAACTCGAAGCGGCCCGCATCCTTATAGTAGGCGTGCTCGGGGCCGACGCCGGGATAGTCGAGGCCGGCGGAGATCGAGTGCGCGACGGCCACCTGGCCGTCGTCGCTCTGCAGCAGATAGCTCATCGAGCCGTGCAGCACGCCGACCGCGCCCGCCGCCATGGACGCGCCGTGCTTGCCGGTCGCGATGCCACTACCACCGGGCTCCACCCCGATGATTCTCACGCGGCGCTCGGCGATGAACGGATGGAACAGCCCGATGGCGTTGCTGCCACCACCCACGCACGCGACGACGACGTCAGGTAGCTTGCCGAGCGCGCGCCGGGATTGCGTCTTCGTTTCTTTGCCGATGACGGTGTGGAAGTCGCGCACCATCATCGGGTACGGATGCGGCCCGAGCGCCGAGCCGAGCAGGTAGTACGTCGTGCGGACGTTGGTCACCCAATCGCGTAGCGCCTCGTTCACGGCATCCTTGAGCGTCTTGCTGCCGGACTCCACGGGAATGACGCGGGCGCCGAGCAGCCGCATGCGGAAGACGTTGAGCGCCTGGCGCTCGATGTCCTCGGTGCCCATGTACACCTCACACTCGAGCCCGAGCAGCGCCGCCGCGGTGGCGGTGGCGACGCCGTGCTGCCCGGCGCCCGTCTCGGCGATCACGCGGCGCTTGCCCATGCGCGCGGCGAGCAGCGCCTGGCCGAGCACGTTGTTCACCTTGTGGGCGCCCGTGTGGCAAAGATCCTCGCGCTTGAGCCAGATGCGCGCGCCACCGCAGTGTTCGGACAGCCGCGCCGCGAAGTAGAGCGGTGTCGGCCGGCCGGCGTAGTCGGCGAGCAGTCCCGCGAGTCGTCGCTGAAACGCGCGGTCGCGGCGGGCGGCGGCGTACGCGCGCTCGAGCTCGATCAGCGGCGCCATCAGCGTTTCGGGCACGAAGCGCCCGCCGAAGCGACCGAAGTGACCCTGCGCGTCGGGCAGCGTCTTCACCGGACGGCCTTGGCTTCGGCAATGAAGCGGCGCACTTTGTCGGGATCCTTCTTGCCCGGCCGCGCTTCGACACTCGAGACCACGTCGACGGCGTGCGGCCGCACGATGCCAACGGCGTGCGCGACGTTGTCGG
>Ga0075433_10001563_pt1 | contig 16931 bp, 16 predicted proteins | sample RhiMethybrSRZTD2_FD_75299 | JGI IMG/M metagenome (GOLD analysis project Ga0075433, IMG submission 75299) | Populus rhizosphere microbial communities from Tennessee, USA - Rhizosphere MetaG P. TD hybrid SRZTD2 | ecosystem: Host-associated > Plants > Roots > Rhizosphere > Soil | place: USA... | reverse complement strand
CCCTCGGAGACGGAGACGCCCATCTGCGGCATCACGACGTCGATCGCTTGCGTAGTCGCCACGGCCCTCTCCTCCTAGTACTCGGCCAGTTCCTTGAGCCCTGCCGCCACGTCCGCGACCTGCGGGATGAACGCCTTCTCGAGCGGCGGCGAGAAGGGCACCGGGGTGTCGGGCGCGGCGATCCGCTTGACCGGCGCGTCCAGATCCTCGAAGGCCTCCTCGGCGATCGTCGCCGCGATCTCGGCGCCAAACCCTCCGGTGCGAGTGTCCTCATGGAGGACGAGCACCTTCGAGGTCTTCGCCGCCGTCGCGAGCACCGCCTCCTTGTCCCACGGGATCAGCGTTCGCAGGTCGAGGATCTCGACCGAGACGCCGTCCGCGTCGGCGATCTGCCTGGCGGCTTCCTCGGCCGTGTAGACCATCGCCCCCCACGTGATCACGGAGACGTCGGACCCCTCCTGGTGCATGCGCGCCTTCCCGAACGGCACCTCGTACCGCTCGTCCGGAACCTCGCCCTTGATTCGGCGGTAGAGGTGCTTGTGCTCGAAGAAGAGACAGGGGTTCGCGTCCTGGATCGCAGTCGCGAGCAGCCCCTTGGCGTCGGCCGGCGTGGCCGGGCAGACCACCTTCAGACCGGCGATGTGCGCGAACGAGCTCTCCGGGTTCTGCGAGTGGAAGGGGCCGCCCGAGAAGCCTCCGCCGGACGGGAGCCGGACCGTGATCGGGATCGGCGTTCCGGCGCGATAGCGCTGCTTCGCGGCCACGGTGACGAGGTGATCCCACGCGCACGAGATGAAGTCCGCGAACTGCATCTCGGCGACCGGACGCATGCCCATGATCGCCGATCCCGTGCACGCGCCCAGAATCGCCGTCTCCGAGAGCGGCGAGTCGATGACGCGCCACGCGCCGAACTCCTCCTGGAACCCGAGCGTGACCTTGAAGGCGCCGCCGTAGACGCCGACGTCTTCACCGATGACGAACACCCGCTTGTCGGCTCGCATCTCCTGCCGGAGCCCGTCGGAGATCGCCTGAAGGTAGGTGCGCTCCGCCATTACTTGTGGTGCGGCGTGTCCAGCTCCTCCTGGGAGGCGAACACGCCGTCGGTGACCGTCGACGGGTCGGGGAGCGGCGACTCCTCGGCACGGCGGATCGCGTCGTTCATGACGCGCTTCACGTCGCTCGTGATCTCGTTCTCCTCGTCGTCCGAGAGGTCGGCATTCTGATGGAGCCAGGTGCGATAGCGCTCGATCGGGTCGGCGCGCGCCCACTCCTCGAAGAGCTCACGCGGGACGTAGAAGGCGTCGTCGTGCACCGCATGGCCTTCCATGCGGAGCGTCAGGCACTCGACCAGCGTCGGGCCGCCGCCGGCGCGCGCCTTCTCGATTGCTCGCCGCGTCTCGCGGTAGACGGCGAGGACGTCGGTGCCGTCGACGACGACTCCCTCGAAGCCGTACGCCTGCGCGCGATCGGCGACGTGCTCGGTCGGGTAGCCCAGGTACGTCGGCGTCGAGTACGCCCACTGGTTGTTGTCGCAGATGAAGACCACCGGAAGGCGGCGGACGCCCGCAAGGTTCATCCCCTCGTGCGTATCGCCGCGCGCGGCCGCCCCCTCGCCGAACCAGCCGAGCGCGACCCTCGGCTCTTCGCGAATGCGGAACGCGAGCGCGCATCCGACTGCCACGGGCAGCATCGCCGGGAGGTGGCTGACCATCGCGATCAGGCCGAGCCGGGAGTCGGCCATGTGGACGTTCCCGTCCTTGCCGGCGGTCGGCCCGTCGGCGCGACCCATGTACTGGGCGAAGATCCGCCACGGCTCCACACCGCGCGTGACGTGGACGCCCATGTCGCGGTGCAGCGGAGTCCCGACGTCTTCGGGGCCCATCGCGGTTGCCACGCCGACCGATGCCGCTTCGTTGCCGCGGCCCGTGTAGAACGAGCCCGGAATCTTTCCCTGCTTGTAGAGGATGTGCCCGCGCTCCTCGATGCTCCGCGTGACGAGGAGGTTCCTGTAGATGCCGAGGAGATCCTCACGATCGAGACCCGCCTCGTGGATCTCGCGCAGCGAGGTGACGGGCTCTGCTTCTCTCGCAATCGCCATGCAGCTGCTACCCCCGGTCGGGTTACGTCGCTCGATGAACTCTAGCCGCTCGAGCTGCTGCCACCTCTACGATGGCGCTCGTGGGCAAGGCCGCGGACTGGCTACGCGAGGAGCGTCGGAAGACGCTCGGCGACTGGGTCGCGTTCTGCCTCGAATGCGGCTACGCCCAGCGGTACTTCGACGACTCGGAGGGCGAACTTCCCCGGCGGTGCCCGCAGTGCAGCGGTGAGATGCGCTCGCGGTGCCCGTCCTGCAACGCGCGCTTCAGCTCGGTATTCGCGGTGACGTGCGAGGTCTGCGGTGCCGAGCTCCGGCCGGCCGAGCTCTTCGGCGTCCGGATCCGGAAGTAGCTAGCGGATTTCCGAGAACCGGATCACGGTCACGGTCGCCTCTTCCGTGATCTCGCGGTTGTAGAGCTGGCTGAGGAAGGTCGCCATCTCCTCGGGGCGGCGGATCTCCGGGTTGTCGTGCTCGATCTCGCGCGGTGAGAGCTCGCCCAGCGTCTTGACCTCGATCTTGTCGATGACGGCGTCGAAGACCCGTTCCCTCGGGCCGAACCGGTTGCCCACGAGCACCTGCACGACCATCCCTTTCTTGTACTTGCCCGCCTTGTCGCCGAGCCGGATCGTCGCCGTCTTGCGCCGAGTCCGCAGCTGGTCGGCGACGAGTGGCGAGTAGAAGTTGAGGGCGTACATAGGATCAGTCGTCACGAGCCTGCGGCGGCGCAATCATAGAGCCTCGTCTTGCAGCACGGCTAGTGCCCGCTCCGCCATGTCGCGCTCGCCGCGGTAGGCGAGTAGCCCGGGCGCGTCCTCGAGCGGCAGCCAGCGGACCTCCGCGACCTCGTGGGCGTACTGCGGCTTGAGCGCTCCGATGCGCCCGCGCGTGTAGCGGAGCAGGTAGAAGCTCACGACCTTGAAGATCCGTTCGCCGGCCCAGGTGTACACGTAGCGGATGTCGCCGAGCTTCACGACGAGCCTCCCCTCGGCACCCGTCTCCTCCGCCACCTCGCGGATCGCCGTCTCGTTGGGCTTCTCGCCCCGGCCGATGTTGCCCTTCGGCAGCGCCCACAGGCCCTCCGGTTTGCCTGCGGGTCGGATCGCAGCGAGGTACCAACCACCCCGGAGCCGCCTGGCGAGCACGCCGCCGGCCGAGAACTCGCGTCGCACGGCGAGTTTGTAACACAGTCCGCCGGTGTGAAGGCCGCGCGACCGGTGAAGTCGCTTGCAACCGGCGAAGCTCCGGGGCTATACTGCCTTGGCACTCAGAGAGGGAGAGTGCCAGACCCTGTCACAAAGTAGAAAAACCCACAGCGAATAGGAGGGTTGCGCATGAACTTGCAGCCTCTTGGCGACCGACTCATCGTCGAAGTCCTCGAGGAAGAGGAGACGACGGCGAGCGGGATCGTCTTGCCCGACACGGCGAAGGAGAAGCCGCAGCGCGGGCGCGTCCTCGCGGTTGGCCCTGGGCCGCGCGACGACGATGGCAAGTACATCCAGATGGACCTCGAGCCGCAGGACGAGATCATCTTCTCGAAGTACGGCGGCACCGAGGTGAAGATCGGCACCGAGGAGTACCTGATCCTGCGCGAGTCGGATGTGCTCGCGAAGGTCGTCGGTGACCGCGAGCCGGCTGGCGCAGCGGCCTAACTCAGAAGGGATACGGAGGTAGCGAATGGCTCACAAGGAGCTCAAGTTCAATGAGGACGCGCGCCGCTCTCTCGAGCGCGGCGTGAACATCCTCGCCGACGCGGTCAAGGTCACGCTTGGTCCGAAGGGTCGGTACGTCGTGCTCGACAAGAAGTTCGGCGCGCCGACGATTACGAACGACGGCGTCACGATCGCGCGTGAGATCGAGGTCGAGGACGTCTTCGAGAACCAGGGCGCACAGCTCGTGCGCGAGGTTGCGACGGCGACCAACGACGTCGCCGGCGACGGTACGACGACCGCGACGGTCCTCGCTCAGGCGATCGTTCGCGAGGGCCTGAAGAACGTCGCCGCCGGCGCAAACCCGATGGCGCTCAAGCGCGGCATCGAGAAGGCCGTCGACCAGGTCGTCGACCACCTGAAGGAGCAGTCGAAGGAGGTCAACGGCCGCGAGGACGTCGCCCGCGTCGCCACCATCTCCGCGCGCGAGCGCGAGATCGGCGACAACATCGCCGACGCCATCGAGAAGGTCGGCAAGGACGGCGTCGTGAACGTCGAGGAGGGACAGACCCTCGGTCTCGACCTCGAGTTCACGGAGGGCATGCAGTTCGACAAGGGCTACCTGTCCCCGTACATGGTCACGGACGCCGAGCGCATGGAGGCGGTCCTCGAGGACCCGTACATCCTGGTCGCGAACCAGAAGATCGGCGCGGTCAAGGATCTCCTTCCGATACTCGAGCAGGTGATTCAGGCCGGTCGGCCGCTGCTGATCGTGGCGGAGGACGTCGAGGGCGAGTCGCTCGCGACGATCGTCGTCAACAAGCTGCGCGGCACGTTCCAGGCCGTCGCCGTCAAGGCGCCGGGCTTCGGTGACCGCCGCAAGCGGATGCTCGAAGACATCGGCATCCTCACCGGATCCGAGGTGATCACCGAGGAGATGGGCCTCAAGCTCGAGAACACGAAGCTCTCGCAGCTCGGTCGTGCCCGCCGCGTCGTCATCGACAAGGACTCGACGACGATCATCGACGGTGCCGGCGAGGGCGAAGGGATCAAGGCCCGCATCAAGCAGCTGAAGCAGGAGATCGAGAACACCGACTCCGACTTCGATCGCGAGAAGCTGCAGGAGCGGCTCGCGAAGTTGGCCGGCGGCGTTGCCGTCATCAAGGTCGGCGCCGCGACCGAGACCGAGATGAAGGAGAAGAAGCACCGCGTCGAGGACGCCGTTCAGGCGACCCGCGCGGCGCTCGAGGAGGGCGTTGTCGCCGGCGGTGGCGTCGCGCTCCTGAACGCCGTCTCCTCGATCAAGCTCGACGATCTCGAGGGTGACGAGCGCACAGGCGCGTCGATCGTGATCCGCGCGCTGGAGGAGCCGATCCGCCAGCTCGCCGACAACGCCGGTCTCGAGGGATCGGTCGTCGTCAACAGCGTTCGCGAGGCGAAGCCGGGCCACGGCCTCAACGTCGAGTCCGGTGACGTCGAGGACCTCTTCTCGGCCGGGATCATCGATCCGACGATGGTGACCCGCTCGGCGCTGCAGAACGCAGCCTCGATCGCGAAGAACATCCTCACGACCGAGGCCGTCGTCGCTGAGGCGCCGGAGAAGACGCCGGCCGCGGCCGGCATGCCGGGCGGCGGAATGCCCGACATGATGTAACTGCCCGTTCTCGGGTCCAGGGGAGGGGTCGGCAGAGCCGGCCCCTCTTCTCTTCTGAAGCGATGAAACTCAAGCCCTACAGCCCGCGCCCGGTCGCTCCGCTCGGAATCTGGGCCTCAGAGGGCTGGCGGTTGAAGGAGTACTCGATCGTGTACGGGCGGGCGCAGGCCCGGCCTGAGCTGGTGGCTGCCGCAGAGTCCGTCATTGCCGGTGTTTTGCCGTCGCCGGCCGTTACGCCAATGCGATACGGCGTCGGGTTTCTGGGCATCCATGACGGGCGCGGTGGGAACTTCGTGTTCGTGGACTGGTGGGAGCAGGAGAACGAGCTCCACCACCACGTCTTCTTCTCGACTAGCGACGAGCCGGCCGAGCTGCGGCCGTGGGCGTCGGACGATCCGATCGCCTGCGTCTGGGATCTCAGCGTCGTCGCGCACGAGCGTGCGGCCTGGATCCGCCATGTGCTGGCAGCCGAGGAGCCGGACCTCGACGACTACCTGGCGGACGTCCTGTCCGGCTCGGTCTAGCCGACTTCGCCGAGTACCTCGGCCACGAGCGCCTGGAAGTGGGCGATCAGCTGCTCGGAACGCGGCATCAGCACGCCGCCTGCGAGCACACCTGATCTGACGCCCCGCTGGACTCGCTCGACCAGCGCCCGATCCTCGGCGCCGACCTGATTGTCGAGCTCCATGTATCCCTCGATCCATTCGTCGTCGACGTCGGGGGCGAAGAAGTGGTCGAGGAAGCGGTAGGTGTGCTCCGGAGCCGTCGGAATCACCGGGCCGATCGAGAGGTTCGGCCGTCCCGGCATGACGTTGATGAGCGTGTTCGGAAACACGTAGTGGAACTGTCCCCGCGCCACCTCGCCGACGGCGTTGTAGATCCCGCCACCTCCGTTGCGAGGCTCGCCGTACTGGCTCGAGAACCAGCGCTCGGTCTCGAGCGAGTACGCGTCGGGCGCCACGTCGATCGCCTGCGAGAACGATGGGTGCGCGACCGAGCAGTGGTAGCACTCGAGGTAGTTCTCGCAGCACACCTTCCAGTTCGCGTCGTACTCGACCTCGACGCGGTTCCGGAACGCGAGCCGGTCGAGCTCGATGCCGTCGTCCGCGATCAGGGCCGGAAGCGCGCCGAGGTAGTCGCCAAGCGGCGGCGCGTCGAGATCGGGATTCGCAAAGACGAACGGCCCCCAGGTGTCCACTTGCACGGGCACCAGGCCGAGCTCGTGTTTCTCGAAGCCCGGCTCGCGGTCGCTCCGCGGCGCTGCCCGGAGCGAGCCGTCGAGGCCGTACGTCCATGCGTGGTAGGAGCACTGGATCGTCTCGCGTCGCCCCGTTCCTTCGACGAGGATCGAACCGCGGTGCCGGCACACGTTGACGAAGCCCCGGAGCTCGCCCTCGCGGTCGCGAACGAGCAGGACGGGAACCCGTCCGACCCGCGTTGCGACGAACGAGCCCGGCTCGGCGAGCTCTCCGACGTGGCCGGCGTACTGCCAGAACCGTCCGAAGATGCCCTCGTACTCCCGCCGCAGGACGTCGGGATCCGAGTACCAGCTCCACGGCAAGGTGCCGCTTCTCGACGCCGTCGCCACGCGGCTGACTGTACCGTCGCCAGGGGAAGCGGGCGCCAAGGAGGGACGATGACGCAAACAGGGTTCCGGATCACCTACGCGACGCTGAGCGCGGACGACGAGCGCGTGGACGCCGAGTTCGACCGCGGCCTGGAGATGGCGGCGGGCTGGCTCGGTGGGCGCCACGCCTCGCTCGTCGCGGGCGAGGAGCGCGCCGGCAGCTCGTCGTACCGGACGTCGTCGCCGATCGATACCACCCGAACGATCGGGGAGTTCGGAGTCGCCGGCCAGAATGACGTCGACGATGCGGTGCGGGCGGCGCGCGAGGCCGCCTCCGGTTGGACCGGCGCGGCGTGGCAGGAGCGAGCCGGGGTCCTCGACCGCGCGGCAGACCTGATCTCGGAGCGCCGCAGCGAGCTCGCCGCCCTCATGTGTCTCGAGGTCGGAAAGACGCGTCTCGAGGCGCTCGGTGATGTCGAGGAATCCGCTGATCTGATCCGCTACTACACCCACCAACTCGCCGAGTCGGACGGGTTCGTGGCGCCGATGCAGCGGCTCTCGCCAAGCGAGGAGACCGTGGACATGCTCCGTCCGTACGGCGTGTGGGCAGTCATCAGCCCGTTCAACTACCCGATGGCGCTGGTCGCCGGCCCGGTCGGTGCGGCACTCGCAACCGGGAACACGGTCGTGGCGAAGCCGTCGGAGATCGGTGCGCTCTGCGGGCTCAAGGTGCTCGAGTGCTTCCACGAGGCAGGCGTTCCCCAGGCAGCGCTCTCCGTCTTGACGGGTCCAGGAGAGGTGGTCGGCGCGGCGCTCGTCGAGCACGGCGGCGTCGACGGCCTCACGTTCACGGGGTCAGTCGAGGTCGGAACGGGTATCTACCGACGCTTCCCGAAGGCGTATCCGAAGCCCGTCGTCTGCGAGATGGGAGGGAAGAACCCTGTCGTCGTCGCAGCCTCGGCCGAGCTAGACACGGCCGTCGAGGGCACGGCCCGTTCGGCCTTCGGGCTTGCGGGTCAGAAGTGCTCGGCCGCCTCACGGGCGTACGTCGAGGACGCCGTCGCGGATGAGTTCCTCGAGCGTCTCACAGAGCGAGCGCGAGGGATGGTCGTCGGGGACCCGACCCGGAAAGAGACGTTTGTCGGCCCCGTGATCGACAGGAGTGCGGTCGAGCGGTTCGAGCGTGCCGTCGACGAAGCCACCAATCGCGGGGAGGTGCTTGTGGGCGGCGGGCGCCTGGTCGGAGAGGGGCTCGAACGCGGCTACTTCGTCGAGCCGACGGTCGTCGGCGTGCCGGACGACTCGTGGCTATGGTCGACCGAGCTGTTCTGCCCGCTCATCGCCGTCCGGAGAGTTGCCGACCTCGACGAGGCGATCGACCGCTCGAACGCGACGCAGTTCGGGCTCACCGCCGGCTTCTTCGGCCGCGACGAGCGGAAGATCGCCCGCTTTCTCGACCGGATCGAGGCGGGCGTCGTCTACGTCAACCGCCGAGCCGGTGCGACCACCGGCGCCTGGCCGGGAGTGCAGCCCTTCGGCGGTTGGAAGGCGAGCGGCACCAACGGCAAGGCGGGCGGAGGCCCCTACTACCTCCATCAATACCTTCGGGAGCAGAGCCGGACGATCGTGAGCTGAACGGCTCATTCGCCGAGCCGTCGGTGCGCCTGAAGCAGCTCGAGCACGTCGTCGTGGGGGATTCCGCGGACGAGCCGGCCGTATCTCCCGACCACGTCCGGCGCGGCCCACAAGGCATTGAGGGCGGCCTCCTCGGTCGCGTCGACGACTGCCGGGAAAACCTCATTGAGCGCGCGGTCGGGGAGCGGCTCGGCCCTGGCGGCGTCTCGTTGCCGCCGCGCGCCGGTCGAGAGCGCGAGGAAGATCTCGCCGCTGCCGTGGTGGGCGACCGACCCGATGCGTCCGAGACCGAGCCCTGCCCGCCGCGCGACGCGCTGCAGCTGGTCCGCGCCGAGCCGAGCGTCCGTGGTGACGAGGACGATGCAGCTGCCGGCGCGGCTGCGCGGCCCTTCCTGCGCTCGGAGGAGCCGGCCGACGGGCACGCCGTCGAAGCGGAGATCCTCGCGGTCCCCGAGGTTCACGAGCGCCAGCACACCCACCGTCGCGTTCACACCCGGGACGATCCGGCTGGCCGTTCCCACACCCGCCTTCCAGCCGAACGCGCTCATGCCCGTGCCGGCTCCGATTGCGCCCTCCGGAACGGGGCCGCCTTTCGCGCCCGCGACCGCCAGGCCCGCATCGCTCGACTCGACCTGGACGACGCGCGGGTCGCTCAGCCCGCTGTCGTCGCATTCCGCAACGACGGGGATGACGACGTCCTCGACGCCCACGCGAGGATCGGCACCGACCGCGGCCGCGACCGCCCCGTCGTAAATGCGACCGACCGCCATCGTCGAGGTGAGGTAGACCGGGGTCTCGACGAGTCCCCACTCGGCGGCGGCGAGAAAGCCGGTCATCTCCCCCGCCCCGTTGAGCACGGCACCCCCGGCCGGCACCGGTTCCCCGAAGAGGCTTTGCGGATCACCGGGAACGATTGCGGTGACGCCCGTGCGCGCGATGCCGCGGCCGGCCGGCGGGTCGGGCTCATCCCGCCAGACGGTCACGTGGCCGACGGTGATCCCGGGAACGTCTGTGATCGCGTCGGCGGGCCCAGGATCGTACCCACCGATCCGGAGACCGAACTCGCGAAGCCGCGGGCCGCGTCGATCCGGGAGCGCGCCGTCCACGACCCCGAGCCTAAACACCGGCATGGTGAGGGGGCGGCTTTGCCGCCCCCTCGGATCTGCGTTGTAGTTACGGCGTTGGGTCGGGGTACGACCCGCCGAAGATGTCGGTGTTCCCGAACATTGGCGGGCAGTCTTGCTGCGGCGCCGGTGCGGCGATCGGCGTCCCGTCGGCGATCGATTGCCGGTAGGCGTCGATGGCCGGGCAGTCCGCAGCGTTGCGCACGTCGTTCCAGACGAGGACCCCGAACGTGTCCGTCGCCGCCGCGTAGTTGTAGTCGCCGAGGAATCCTGCGACGAGGTTGTTCTGGCTCGAGCCGCGGGAGTCTCCGACCGGTGCGCGGTGGAGCGTCGTGAATGCCGGTGCCGGCGACACGTCAGCATGGCGCACGACGCCCTGCATCGGCCTCGGGTTCGCCGTCGTCGATTGCCACGGCTGCAGGAACGCGTCGTACGTCAGATAGAGATCGCTCCCATGAGGCGAGATCGCGATGGCGGGGAACATCGGTCGGTCAGTCGGTTCCGCACCGTTGACCGGCGGAGTCCAGCTGAGACCGTGGTTGAAGGACAGCCGCACCTGCGCCTTCTCGTTCGGTCCCGGGTTCGTGGTGGACGGCGTCGGGCCCTCGGCGTACGTGAGCGCGATCGTGTTGGGCGCGCCGGTGCCGGACGGAGCGCCGTTCGCGATCGAGACGCTCGGCGTGACGCCGTCGCGGGCGCCGGCGATGCCGTCCATCGTGGAGCTGCCGGAGTTCAGCGGGTCCGGGAGGCCCGTCGGCACAACCGCAGTCACGAATCGTTCAGGCCGCTCGAACGTCTTCCCGCCGTCGAACGAGCGGAGCATGAAGATCCCGAACTGCTTCGTCCGCTTGTCGGTGCCGTCCCAGAACACGTACACGGTTCCGTTGCTGTCCGTGTCGACCTGGCAGTCCTGCCGTCCGCTGATGATTCCGTTGTTGACGGCCGTCGAGAGCTGGCGCGACTTCCAGGTGTTACCGCCGTCCGTCGAGACGTTGAGGACGATCGGCTCCGGGAGGGCGTTCGGGGACTTCTCCTGACCTCGGAACGCCGCGTTACAAACGTAGACGTTGCCGAAGAACGGGCTCGACTCGGCATCGTCGACTGCCAGCTGCTCGTGGTCGGAGAACAGGGCCGCGTTTTGCTTCGAGACGATCACGGGCGGCATCCACGCGTTCTTGGCCCCGAATGCAGCCGCCTGAGGATTGTCGGTGCGTGAGACGGCGATCGCCTCGAACCCCTTGATGGTGAACTCGGACCGCTCGCTCGAGAAGTTCGAGGTCAGGTTCGCGTAATAGACGCGCGGGCCGTTCGACCAGGAGAACGAGCCGTCCGGTCCGGGCCTCGGGCCGATCCCGACCGCCGGGTCGCCGTCGGAGACGAGGCCGTTCTCGAAGTACCACGGCAGCGTGCCGATCGGTCCGAAATGCGCTGAGCATGTATCGCCTGGCCCAGGCGCACCGAGGCAATCGCGTGCCGTCCAGCCGGTGTAGGTCGGCTGGACCCACGTGGTGCCGGAGTCGAAAGAGAAGTACACCCCCGACCCACCGACCCCCGGCGTGAACGGGCAGGTGTTGTCGGCCGCGACGTTGCAGGCCTCCATGTCGATGTTGTCATTGGCGCCGGCGACGACGAGGTTTGGATTCGCCGGGTTGATCGCCACGGCCGGCTCGTTCTGCTTGTTCTGCGAGAACGGCGCGGGCGGACTGCCGATCGTCACGCGCGTATCGGGGTTGAATGCGAGCGCGCTCGGCACGACGATGATCGCTGCCACCGCCGCGGCGGCCAACCACAGCCAGCGCGCGCGCGCGAAGAGCTCGTTCATGAACACCTCCTGTCGATGAATCCAGACGAGCGGCACGGTCCTTCCGCCTCGCCCGAAACGCGAAACCCGCGCTGGTAACGACTAAAACCCGTAGCGCTGTTCCTGCCGGAAGTCCGCGTCGTTGTGGTAGCCGTAGCGCTCCCAGAAACCCGGCTGGTCGTGGGCCAGGAGCTCGAGGCCGCGAAGCCACTTGGCGCTCTTCCAGAAGTACTTCGTCGGGACGACCAGACGAAGCGGCCAGCCGTGATCGGGCGTCAGCGGCTCGCCGTCGGCCTCGTACGCGAGCAGCGCCTCGTCCTCTTCGATCGCCGCCAGCGGCACGTTCGCCGTGAAGCCCTGCTCGGCGTGCGCGAGGACGAATCGCGCGGTCGGTCGGGGCCCGACCAGCCTCGCGATCTCACGCCAGTGCACGCCCTTGAAGGTCGCGTCGAACCGGCTCCAGCGGGTCACGCAGTGGATGTCGATCGTCACGTCACTAGTCGGCAGCGCTTGGAGCTCGTCCCAGCTGAGGGTGATCGGGTTCTCGACCTCGCCGAACACACGGAGCTCCCACGTGGCGAGGTCGGTCCTCGGCACCGTGCCGGCGTGCAGCACCGGCCACTTCTCCGTGAGGTACTGGCCGGGCGGCAGTCGCGCGGCGTCGTAACCGGCGTCGAGCACCTTCTGCTCGGCCTTCGACCGGAAGAGTGCCATCCCGTTTCTAGACTATCTGCGGTGGTTTACGTGACCTTCCCGGCGTTTGCCCGCCGCCCGCGCGGCTTCGTCGGCGTGCGCGGGCCCGACGCCGCGGGCTTTCTCCAGCGGATCGTCTCGAACGACGTCGAGGCGCTCCGGGCCGGGGAATCGTGCGACGCGCTGTTGCTCACTCCCAAGGCACGCGTGATCGCGCCGCTCCGCATCCTCCGCCGGGCGGAGGACGACTTCCTGCTGCTCACCGAGCCTGAGCTGGGCGACACCGTCCAGGGCCGGCTCCTTCGTCTGCGGTTCGCGGCCAAGGTCGAGATCGATGTCGAGAGTCACGACTCCTTTGTGCTGTTCGCCGACGAACAGCCTTCGGGTGTGTTCGTCCCGGCGCCGGACTACGCCAGGACCGCATGGGAGGTCATCGATGGTGTCCCGCCGCCGGAAACGGCTCAGCTGGCGGACGACGAGCTCGAGCTGCTGCGAATCGAGGCCCGGACACCCTCCTTCGGCCGGGAGATCGACGACCGCGTACTTCCCGCCGAGGCGGGCCTGGTCGAGCGTGCGGTCAGCCTGACGAAGGGTTGCTATCCGGGGCAGGAGCCGATCGCGCGTTTGCACTACCGTGGACGCGCGAACCGCGGTCTTCGTGTGCTCGCGCTCGACGCCGACGAGCTCCCTGCTTATGACGCGGAGCTTGCGTTCGACGGCAAGGCGGTCGGCCGCGTGACGAGCGCGGCGCGGCGCCCTGACGGAGGGTTTCTCGCGCTTGCGTTCGTTCGCCGCGAAGTACCTGAGGACGCCGTGATGGAGGTCGGCGGCGGCGGCACGGCTCGGCCGGCGGAGGTTGTGCGCCCGGCATGATTCGAACATGCGACCTCTGCCTCCGCAGGGCAGCGCTCTATCCCCTGAGCTACGGGCGCGTTGGCGCCTAGCTTAGCGGCTTCCCGGTCAGGCTCGGACGCGCGCCGCCGTTAGTCGCGCCAGCGGTTGGTGATCGGCGTCCGGCGGTCGCGTCCGAAGGCCTTCGGTCGGAGCTTTACCCCGGGTGGCGCCTGCCGACGCTTGTACTCGGCGCGATCGATCATCGCGATCGCCCGTTCGACGAGATTCCTGTCGAATCCGTCCCCAGTGAGCTCCTCGCGTGAGCGGTCGAGCTCGACGTACTCCTCGAGGACGCGGTCGAGTTTCGAGTAGGGCGGCAGCGAATCCTCGTCGAGCTGGTTGGCGCGAAGCTCGGCGCTCGGTGCTCGCTCGATGATCGACGCGGGAATCACCTCGCGGCCCGCCCGGTCGTTCACGTACCGGGCCAATCGGAACACGTCCGTCTTGTACACGTCCTTGAGCAACGCGAAGCCGCCGGCCATGTCCCCGTAGAGCGTCGCGTATCCGACCGAGAGCTCCGACTTGTTGCCGGTCGCGACCAGGAGCCAGCCGAACTTGTTCGAGAGCGCCATCAGGAGGACACCGCGTGTTCGGGCCTGCAGGTTCTCTTCGGTGAGGTCGCGTTCGCGGCCGCCGAACGCGGGGTGCAGGATCTCCTCGAAGGCGGTGATCGCCGGCTCGACCGGGAGCTCCAGGAAGTCGGCGCCGAGGCTTTCTGCCAGGCGGGTCGCGTCATGGCGCGTCGCCTCCGAGCTGAACCGCGACGGCATCGAGACGCAGTGGACGCGCTCCCGTCCGAGCGCCTCGACGGCAAGCGCAGCGGTCAACGCCGAGTCGATGCCACCCGAGACGCCGACGACCACCTCGCGGAAACCGTTCTTCTCCACGTAGTCGCGCAGGCCGAGCTCGAGGGCCTGCCGCATCTGCTCCACGTCGTCGAGCAGGGGCGAGATCGACGCCGCCGCTCGTCCGTTGCGGGATCGGGCCATCGGCTGTGCTTCGATCGTCTCGACCGCCGGAAGCGCGCCGCGATCGCGGGCGAGAGCGCGCCGGCGGACGTCGCGAAGCCGCCGACCGACGGCGATGGTCGGATCGACGTCCACGACGAGCAGCGCCTCCTCGAAGCCCGGCGCGCGCGCGAGGACCCGTCCGTCGTCGTCGAGGACGACCGAGTGGCCGTCGAAGATCAGCTCGTCCTGCCCGCCGACGGCGTTGCAGAACGCGACGAAGCAGACGTTGTCTCTCGCGCGGGCAACGAACATCTCCTCGCGCTCGCGGTCCTTGCCGAGGTGGAACGGAGAGGCCGAGAGGTTGACGACGAGCTGTGCTCCGGCGAGCGCGAGGTCCGTGGCCGGCGGGCCGGGTTGCCACATGTCCTCGCAGATCGTGACCCCGATGAGGACATCCCCGAGGCGGACTGCGACAAGGTCGTCTCCCGAGGCGAAATAGCGATCCTCGTCGAACACGCCGTAGTTGGGCAGAAAGCGCTTCCGGTAGATGCCCTTCACCTCGCCGTCGGCGCAGACCGCGCAGGCGTTGAAGAGGTCGGTGGCGAAGTGCGGGGTGCCGACGAGCGCGACGAGGCCGCGCGCTTCCCGCGCGATCGTCTCCAGCGAGCGCTGCGCCGCGCGGAGGAAGCCGGGCCGGAGCAGGAGGTCCTCGGGCGGGTACCCGGTGACCGCCAACTCCGGGAAGAGCACCAGTTCCGCGCCTGCCTCGCGGGCGTTCTCGAGCTGCTCGAGGATGCACCTGCGGTTGCCCTCCAGGTCGCCGACCACGGTGTTAATCTGGGTCAGCGCGATCCTCATGCAGGCAGTCTATCGAGTTTTCGCCCCTGGGGCGAAAACTCCTGGTAGCGCCTAGTGAAACGACATCCTCGACATCCGGAGATCGAGATCCTCCGCGCGCTCGAAGCGCCGCCGGAGCACCTCGCCGCGCAGGATCGTGTCCGGTAGGAGCGGGTCCTCTCCGGTCAAGAGTCGGTACGCCGCAGGGATTTGCCGGCGCTTTCGCACGCCGAGCTTCTGCCGCAGAACGTCGGAATGCGCCTTCGCCGTGCGCGGTGAGATCCCGAGCCGCCGTCCGATCTCGTCGTTCGAGCAGCCGGCCGCGATCAGCTCGACCACTTGGCGTTGGCGCTCCGTAAAGCGGGTGTCGCCTGCCATCGCCACTCGTGCCTCCTTTCCAGTCGTCCGCAGAGCCGCAGAGCCGGAACTATCGCCGAGGCGCCTCGCGGGCGTCTGACATGTCGCTGACAGATGCCTGAAAAGGCCAGCAGACACGGCACTTTTCGTGTGGTACAAGGCCGCTCGTGGACTTCCGACTCCTCGGTCCGCTCGAGGTGTACGAGGGCCGACAGGCGCTTGCGCTCGGCGGCCCGAAACAGCGGGCGCTCCTTGCAATTCTGCTGCTCCACGGGAACGACGTCCTCCCTTCCGACGAGCTCATGCACAATCTCTGGACGCGGCTGCCGCAGACGGCCGGCAACACGCTCCAGGCTCACGTCTCGCGGTTGCGGAAGGTGCTTGGGCAGTCCCGGATCGTCACGCACGGGTCGGGGTACATGCTCCGGCTACACGAGGGCGAACGAGACATCGAGCGCTTCGAGCAGCTCGCTTCCGATGGACGAGACGCACTGTCTGCGGGCGATGCGGTCGACGCGGCCCGCCTGCTGCGAGCAGCTCTCGATCTCTGGCGCGGGCCGCTGCTCGCGGATCTCGACGCGGAACGGTTCGCGCCGGCCGAGACGAGACGCCTCGAAGAGGAGCGACTCCTGGTGCTGGAGGATCGCATCGATGCGGACCTCGCCGTCGGTCACCACGCGAGGCTGGTGCCGGAGTTGGAGCAGCTCGTCGTCGAGCAACCGCTGCGCGAGCGCTTTCGAGGCCAGTTGATGCTCGCGCTCTACCGCGCGGGGCGCCAGGCCGATGCGCTCGACGTGTATCAGAAGACCCGTCGGACACTCGTCGACGAACTCGGGATCGAGCCGGGCCCAGCCCTACGCCGACTCGAGACCGGAATCCTGCTGCACGATCCACGGCTCGAGCAGGCCGAAGAGTTCAGAGTGCGCGCGGCGTCAGAGACGCGCTGGTCGGGCATGCCACTGGCTGCGGCGGACGTCCCATTCGTTGGCCGCGAGCTTGAACTTGCGCACCTCCAGCAAGCATTCCGAGAAGCTCGCGAACAACGCCGCTGCCACCTGGTCAGCGTGATCGGAGCTGCTGGAACGGGAAAAAGTAGGCTCGCCAACGAACTTCTGGGCGGGCTACGGACTACCGCAGTGGGCGTCGTTGGCCGGTGCATGCCTCAAAACGAAGGTGCCCCTCTTTGGCCGCTGGCTGAAATCGTGAAACAACTCGCTGGCGATACGTCCCGGGAGGCGATACATGAACTGATCGAAAACCAACCAAGGCGCAGCCTTATCTCCCAGCAATTGTCAGACGCCTGTCGCAGTGGGATCGGAGCGGGCGAACGGGAGGACACACTCTGGGCGGCTCGGAAGTTCCTTGAGGATCAGGCCAGGCGGCGTCCGCACGTGATCGTTCTAGACGATGCCCATTGGGCGGATGCCGTGCTGCTTGACTTATTCGAGAGCCTGACCGACTGGTCACGTGATGTCCCGCTTATGATCCTCTGTCTTGCTCGGTCGGAACTGCTGGACTCGCGACCGACATGGGCTGGTGGAAAGCTCAATAGCTCCACGATCGCCCTTCAACCGCTCCGCGAGGAAGCGGCCACGTCGCTGATTGAGGCTCTTGCCGGGTCGAGCCGTCTGACTGTCTCAGAACGCGAACGGCTGCTGGGCCTTGCTGAAGGCAA
>Ga0075433_10001562_pt1 | contig 16946 bp, 14 predicted proteins | sample RhiMethybrSRZTD2_FD_75299 | JGI IMG/M metagenome (GOLD analysis project Ga0075433, IMG submission 75299) | Populus rhizosphere microbial communities from Tennessee, USA - Rhizosphere MetaG P. TD hybrid SRZTD2 | ecosystem: Host-associated > Plants > Roots > Rhizosphere > Soil | place: USA... | reverse complement strand
GGCGGCGGCCGGGGCGACGCGGGTGGTGCGCCGCCGAATACGCAGAAATAGCCTGGCGTTCGCGCGCCGTTCACTCGCTTCGCAGCGCCTGCAACGGATCGATCCGACTCGCCCGCCACGCGGGGATCGACACCGCGGCCAGTGCGACGACACTGAGCAGCAGCGGAATCGACACGAACACGAGCGGATCGCGCGCAGGCACGCCGAACAGCAATCCTTGGATTGTTTGCGCAAGCGCGAATGCAGCGATGAGACCGATCACGACGCCAACGGCGGCGAGGCGCATGCCCTGTCGCACGACCATCTTCGCGATGCGCGACGATTCGGCGCCGAGCGCCAAACGAACGCCAATCTCGCGCGACCGCTGCTGCACCCAATACGACACCAGGCCGTACACGCCAATCGCGGCCAGGCCGAGCGCGCAGAATCCGAATGCGGTCATGAGCCACGTGTTGAAACGCGTGCGTGCGGTGGACTCGGTGACCACGTCGGTCATCGCGCGGATCCGCGTGACCGGAAGCTGCCCGACGCTTGATTCGAGTGCGCTTTTGATCGCGCCGCTGAGCCGATGCGGCTCGGACTCGGTCCGCACGATCCAGACGAGCGGCAGCAGCTTCACGTTGACGACGGTCACACCGTCGGGCTCCTGCGCCATCGGCACATACATCGCCGGCCTGGCCGCATCGCGCAAACCGGTGTCGCGGATGTTGCCGACAATGCCGACGATCTGCCGCACCGGTTCCTGATCGTAGGCCGGCCGCATCCCGCGTCCGATGATCAGCTGGTCGTTCAACGGATCGCTGTTGGGCCACAATCGGCGCGCCATCGCCTCGTTGATAATCACGACACCCGGCGCTTTCGCATCGTCGCGGAACGAGAAGTCGCGGCCCTTGAGAATCGGGATGCCGAGCACCTCGAAATAGCCTGGCGACACGAACGTCCACCCAGCGAACGCGTGGAACCGCATCTGTCCGTATTGCGTGAGTCCTTCACCAGCGCGGCTCGCGATCACGAACGGGAGCTGCCACACCGTTTCGAGCGGCATGCAGCACGTGGTGCTGGCGCGAACGACGCCCGGAATTGCCTGGATGCGATCGACGCCGGCGCGCGCGAGCTCGCTGATCCCGGCGCGTGTCTCGAAGGGCGTGCCGCTGACCGCCATACGCATGGTCAACACCCGTTCCGAGTTGAAACCCGGATCCACGCGGCGTAACGCCATCGACGTCAGGATCAGGAGTGTTGCGCCCACGACCAGGACGACCGCGAGCGCCATCTCGCCGATGACGAACAGCGATCGAGCATTCAGGCGACGAGGGCCGCCAGCGGAGATCGTCGAATGCAGCAGCAACGGATTGAGATTCGCGCCGACGACGTGACGCGACGGGACGAGGCCGAAGATCACGCCAGTACCGATTGAAATCAGCAGCGTGAATCCCAGCACCCGCCAGTCGACGGTCACCGCCGTGCCCGACTCTCCGATGCGCGGAATCTCGCCGAGGGCGCCCAGCATGAACGGGTTGGTGCCCGGATACAGTCGAAGCAGCGCCTGCGTGGCGACGACACCGACGGCGAGACCGACGGCGCCGCCGAGCAGAGACAGTACGAGACTCTCGATCAACAACTGCCGCACCAAACGACCGCTGCCCGCTCCAACCGCCGCCCGGATCGCCATCTCGCGCTTGCGGGTCTCCGCACGCACGAGCAGAAGACTGGCGACGTTGGCGCAGGCAATGAGCAGCAGGCACGCTACCGCGCCCAGCAGCACATTCAACGATCCGCGGGCACTGCCAACCATCGCGCTCTGCAATGGCTCGGCCACCCAGCGGGCTTGACGCGCCTGTTGCTCCGGACTGCGCGCTGGCGGCGTGAGCCTGGCGTACTGGACGGCGAGCGCCGCGTTGGCGGCTTCGTGCGTCACTCCCTGACGAAGGCGCGCACTCACCTGATAAATGCTGCCGCCGTCAACGCGGTCGGGATCGGTCTGCAGCGGAAGCCAGAGATCGGGGCGCGGCTCGAACTGCTCGCTGTCGAATCCCGAGCCGATGATGCCGACGATCGTGTGCGGAACGCTTCCGAGCGAGACCGTCTGTCCGACGACATCCGGGTTGCTGGCGAAGCGGCGGCTCCAGAACTCGGAGCTGAGCACCACGACCGCAGGACCATTGGGACGGTCCTCGTCGGCCGTGAACGTGCGTCCGGCCACCAGCGAGGCGCCAAACAAACGAAAGAACGCCTCGGACACGCGTCCCACGGACACCTGCTCCGGCTCAGTGCTTCCGATCAGCGGAACCGAATCGAGTCGATGCGCGGAGACGTCTTCGAAGACGTCAGGCAGGTCTTTCCACACCTTCAGCGTCACCGGGCTCGGCAGACCGGACGGCGCACCCCTGCTGATGCTCAAGGACCGGACGAGCCGATCTGCGTGGGGGGCCTTGAGTGGTCGGAGCACCACGGCGTTGACGACCGAGAAGACCGCCGTGGTCGCGCCGATGCCGAGGCCCAGCGTGAGGATCACCACCGCTGCGAAGCCAGGCGTCCTCGCCAACGATCGGATCGTGTGGCGAAGGTCGCGTTGCATCTCGTCGATGCCGGGCAGCTTTCTACTCATTGTCGCCTTCTTTGTTGAGCCATCCGCGCGTCGCCACGAGATCGCGCACGTTGGCGCGCACCTGCTCTCGAATCGCCCGTACTGCTTCGAGGCTTTGTCCTGCCGGATCTGACAATGGCCAATCCTCGGTCGAGAGGCCGGGAACGTACGGGCACTCGTCTCCACATCCCATCGTGATCAACAGGCTGGCATCTGCGGCGAGCGCGCCGGTCAATCGCTGCGGCTGCGCGGATGACAAATCGATTCCAACCTCCCGCATCGCGTTCAGAACGACCGGATGAATCCGTTCCGCTGGCTGCGTGCCGGCGGAGATGGCGAGCGCGCGAGCGGGGTCGGCCATCGCATTGAAGAACGCCGCCGCCATCTGCGAGCGGCCGGCGTTGTGCACGCAGGCAAACACCACTTTATCCAACAGCGCCTCGCTGTCTTCTGACCGTAGGGGGTCAGACCCCGCTACGCGATAGGATAATCCCCATCGATGGGCGTGCGAATCGAACCGGCGCGACCGAACGACAGCGCGGCAATCGTTCAACTGCTCAGGGACTGCCATCTTCCTCCAGACGGCCTTCTCGATCATCTCGGCACAGCCCTCGTTGCGAGATCCGAGGATACGGTGGTGGGCAGCGCGGCTCTCGAAGTGTATGCGGATAGCGCGCTGCTGCGTTCGGTCGCCGTGGACGTGACGATCCGCGGCAGCGGTGTCGGACACCGATTGACCGAGTCGGCGCTTGATCTCGCTCGAACCTTCAACGTGCGCGCGGTCTATCTGCTCACCACCACGGCTGAAGACTTCTTTCCCAAACTCGGTTTCGAGCGCATCGACAGGGACCTCCTACCAGAAAGCGTCCGCGCTTCAGTCGAATTCCAGTCGGCCTGTCCGGCGACGGCGATCGCGATGCGCAAGGTGCTTGCCGACGACTAGCCGGCGAAGTACTTCGGCAAATCCGACTTCGTGTCGCGCAAGATCTCGATGATCGCCCGCCGGTCGTCTGCGGAGAGACGCCGATAACGAGCGTCCTTCTCTTTGCCCGAGAGGACCGCCCAGAGACGTTGGTAGATGGCCGCCTTGGCCTCCGCCGGCAGGCGGTCGAACTGCGCCGAATAGATCATGTAGCTGCACGGATACCGCAACAGTCGCGTGCTCAGATCGAGTTGGCGAAGCGAACGCCCCTTGCCGTCTCGGGGCCCGCGGCTGTTGAACGCTTCTGCAAAGCCGGATGTGCCTTGAAGCTTCGACGCAATCGGCGCTTCGTCGACGAAGAGCATGTAGTCGACCAGCTGCGACACGCGCTCGAGCATCGCCGGCCGTCGTGCGTCGAGTGATTTGTCGTGTAGCGCGACTCGCGTTTCCCAACCTGCGCGCGTGATCAGATTGATCATCTGCATCTGATGCTCGAATACCATCAGCGCAGCGATGTCGCTGTAAGGGGTCAGGTATCCACTCGTGTTGAACGTGCCCTCGAGCGATGCGAGGCGTACCGTCTGAACCGGTCCGCTTCCGGCCTTCACCAGGTCGACGTTCCCGAAATGCTGAATCGTCCCGACATTGCCCGTGACATACCATCCACCCCATCGTCGGTCCAACGGTCGCGTATGGCCCATGGGCTCGATCATCCCCGGCACGTCGTTCGTCCTGCCGCTGTTGTGACACGACAGACAGTCGTCCAAACGCGCGATGGTGGGGCGACCCACTTGCCCGTTGTCGACGATGTAGAAGATCGTGCCCTGCTCGGGATCCTGCGCAGCAATCTCGATGAACCCGCCGCGCACCCAACCGACGACGGTCGAATCATTGAAGTAGAGCGCGCGGGGATTGTCAGCGGCAATCCGATTGCTCTGCACGCTGCCCTGCGAGAACACCATGATCTGCGATGAGACCGGCACGTCGAGCGCCTGAAGAATCGATCGCAAATACCCAGAAGGGCCGTCGGCCGTGAGGCGAGCGAGATCGTCCGGACGTTGGAGCAGACTCGCAGCCGCATCGTGCGAAGGCTTCGCGTACTGGATCGCCGGGTGCGTCAGCGCGATGTCATCGTATTGCTGCGCGACCAGTGACAGGGTTGCAAGGAACACGAATATTCCGAGAACGAGCCACGTCTTCATGTTCCGCCAGCGCATGGCGATCCATTGTAGACAGGATCCGAGGGTTGCGAGCGCGGAGCGGCGGACGCGCCCCGATCAATTGGTCTGGCGTGGCAGCGTGACTTGAATTCGCTTCCGATACTTCACCGCAACTCCAGCGCGCGTCGCCGGCTGATATTTCCAGGTCTTCGCTGCGGCCAGCAGCAGACGGTCGTAGGTCCGATCCAGCGGTTGGTCGATGATTGCTGATTCGACGCTCCCGTTTTCATCGATGACGATGTAACTGCCAGGTCCTTGAAGCCAGCGGCGAGCACGCGCATATCTGACAAGGGCGGTCGACTCGCGGGAACGGAGACGTCTGGATCGTTCAAGACACGCAGCACCTTCGAAAACCCGTCGGCGGCGGCCGTGTAGTCACTGCGATCGAAATCGCCTTTCGCCCGTTCGTACATCGTTTGAATGAGCGATGGCAGCATCAGCTGTCGCGTGTCACGAACATGGGGCGCAGCCGTGGCGGAGTCTCCGTGTCAGCCGGGCGATACAAGGGATCGCGCGTGATCATGCCGGCGATTGCGTCGTTGGCCTCTTGCAATCGTCCCAGCGCGACGAGGCAAAACGTTCGATACAAATCGATCGATTGACGATCGGGGGATGAGACGTTGGCGGTGACCAGCCGATCGAGATCTCGAGCGCCCCTTGGTATTCGGCTGCGGCGTACAGCTCACGGGCGGTAGCCAGCGAGCTTCGACGATCGAAATCGACCGTTGACTGCGCCAGCACTCCTGGCGTCAGCGCGATCACCAGAATCAGAGTGGTCGAGCAGGATGAGGCCACGATGACACTTTCGTCGCAGCGATCGAGACAGCGCGTCGAGGTGTAATCAGCGAGTGTAGACGGACGATGCAACGGTTCTGTTACATCATCGCGACCTCACGAGCTCGACGTGGCCCTACGCCACGTTGATCCGCAGCGGAGCCGTCAGCCGAACGTTCAGCGCAGCGCCGCGGCCGATGCGCACGTCCTTCCCGCGTGTGGTCAGGACTGCCGCAGTGCCGGCACCGCCGCCCACGGCCGCACCGATTCCCGCGCCCTTCTTGCCGTCGATCAACGCACCGATGGCAGCGCCGCCTGCGGCGGGAATGCCGATCTTCAATGCATCCTTTTGTTTGGTTGCAGGTGCGACTGCGACCCACGACCGAGTCTGCATGTTGTAGGTCGCTCGATGGCTCGCTGGAGTGATCCGCGTGAAACGCACGGCCACACGTCCGCGTCCTTTGACCTTGCCGGGCCGCGCCGCGTCCGATACGTAACCTGACGCGCTGCTTCCAGCAGGCAACACCATCCGGCCTCCGATCAGCACGGGCTGCGCAAGAGTGGCGGACACTGGATCTTCGATGCGAGAGATATCCGAGCCGAACGCGCGAGTCACGCGCAGATGCAACACCGTGCCTGCGGGAATCGTGACCTGCCGATCGAACCGCGTCGTCGATACGCGGGCGTCGCGTTCCGCACCGTGAACAATCGTGCGCGGCACAAGGATCGACGCAGCCACGATGAGACCACTCGTTGCGCGAGCTATCGTTCTGGTCATGCCTGCCATGATCGAGCCTCCTGCCTCCCGTGGAGGCAAGCCATGTGCCCGACACTGAGGAGTTCGGCTTTCTAACAGGCAGCAAACACGTTAGGGCTATCAGCTCGACCGTGGCGCAGCCGTGAGGCTGACCATCGCTGAGTCACTCGAACAGGGCCGAGTACCCGCAACCGAGGTCAACTGGAGCGTGCCGCGCCTACTCGGGCGTAGGCCGCCAACCGACGGCCCAATTCTGAGCGTGCAGCTGATCGCTCCAGCGCAGCGCGCTTGTCCAATCAGCGAAGTCGCGGAAACCCAGCGGAGCGCCGTTGACGAACCACACGACGAAGGCTCGATTCGAACGCGGACCGATCACGGCGTGAGCGTGGAGTCCGTCGGCCCGGCGCATTCGCCATAGGACGATCGGCTCCAGGTATTCGAGCGGGAACGAGGTTTCGGGCACGGTCGCGCGCAAGGCAAGAGTGATACCACTGATCAGCTGCGCAGCCCACCAGATCCCGCGCAGATTCGCGGAGTCGGCGTATCGCGAAGGTCGCAGCGCGGGAGACAAAGGTGGATCGCTTGATGATCGTCCGTGATCGGCGACCCTGCCGATCAGGCATTGACCTGATTCCGCGCTCGTGGGGCTGTTCACATAATCCCGTTGATGACCCCGCACCGATGGTGCCCCAATTGCAGTCGGGAGGCCAGGACGCTTGAATCCTGCAGCACCATCTCGATCACTTATTACCGGTGCGACCCGTGCGGACATGTCTGGTGCACCGACAACTCCCGCCCCGATCTTCCAGCGCGCGTCGTCACGATCCCGCGAGAAAGTCTCTGCCGCGAACTTCTGCTGCAATAAGCCTTATGCCCTCCCGGACGCTCCGTCCGATATCCACTCGTGATCACACGAGCGGCAGCAGAACGTGACGACGCGCGGTTTCATCTGACTAACCGCGCGGCTTCATCGCCGATTCGGCTCCAGGTGGCTCGCTGAAAGCATCGACTGGAATGCGCTCGTAGCGCACGTCGATGATCTCGAGGTGCTCGGTTCCTCCAGGAGCGTGAAGGACGACGCGGTCCCCCGGTCCTGACTTCATCAGCGCCCGCGCCAACGGCGACACCCAGCTGATGTGATTGCGGCTCATGTCAACTTCGTCGACGCCGACGATGCTGACCACACGCTCCGTTCCAGCGGCAGTGGCGTAGCGAACGGTCGCTCCAAAGAAGACCTGCGTCGCCGCTCGGCCGCGTCGCGGAGCTTGCGGATCGACGACTTCCGCCGCATCGATGCGCTTGGTCAGGAAGCGAATTCGTCGATCGATCTGGCGAAGCCGTCGTTTGCCGTACTGATAATCGGCGTTTTCGCTGCGATCTCCGTTGCTCGCGGCCCAGGCCACCACCTGCGTCACGGCAGGCCGTTCTCTGGTAAGCAGGAACTTGTGCTCGTCCTTGAGCCGCTGCAAACCGTCCGGCGTGATGTAGTTCTTGACTCGCGCCACCGGCGCGCCTGGACCTGCGTCCTCGGCCGGTTTCCTGCTGAACCGTTTGCTCATACCGCGTGTGGCCTCACCACGCCAGCGGCGCCGGAGGATCTGCCATCGACTGAATCCGGATCGCAACCACTGCGTTGCGGTCGCGACGACTCGCCAGAGGAATGAGTCCCGTCGCCAGCAACGTGTTCGTCTCGCTCTCGGTCAGAAAGCGTTCGGCGCACGCCTGCATTTCACGCTCGCCATCTCGTACGAACGTGTACGCCGGCAGATCGCCGATCTCGCGCTCGTCGCCCGGCTCCATATCCCAGCCGCGCGCGGTGAACGCGCGGCCGAGGAGCAGCGCGGTCGCGAGCGACGCGTTGCCCCACAAGAACTCTTCGTGTGTTGGCTGGCCGACAAACTCTTCGAACGCAAAAGACTCGATCGGATCGCTGCCTTTGCCGTACGGCAGACGCATCAGCACTCGAGGAGCGGAGAGTCCGATCCACGACGCCGCTTCGCTGCGACGCAGTGCCTGCCACGCTGCCGACACTCGCGGATCAGCACTCGATGACAGCACGTCGTTCGCACCGGCCAGAATGGGGCCGCCGGCCTGCGAGGCGATCAGGCCCATCGCGGCGAGCAGTCCGACGTCTTGATCCGACGGACCAAAGTCGATCAGCACCACGAGCGCTGACCAGCCGTGGCTACCGGGTACCTTCCGCCAGCGATCGACCGCGGTGCGATAGAGACCCGTCTGTGCGAGCGCACCGTTCGCCGCGACGATATCGGCGAGCAGTTCCTCGCGCGTCACGTCCAGCAGGTGCAGTTGCAGGTTCTCGTCGAGCTCGAGGCTCGAGACGAGCCAGCGCAGTCCGCGCCAGGCGGCTTCGAGCGACTGGAAGGCGGACTGATGCAACAGCGATCGCATCTGCTCCGCAATTGCGGCGTCGACGCCGGCCTGATACGACTTCTCTTGCGCGGAGCCGTCGCGGACGATGTGCGGCGCGACGATGTCGCGGATGAGCGCGTCGAGGCCGCTCGCCGGTGCGGGGGCCGGTGACGCACTGCGGTCGGTTGGTTTGCCCAACAAGCGCCCGAGATCGCTCGCATCAGGGGCCGGTTGGGCGCGTGCGTGGCGAAGGGCCTTGAACAAGTCGAGCCGCGTGTACAGCGCGTCGGGGTGAAAGTCGTCCATTTGTCCAAATCGAATCTCTCCCGACGGCATGTTCAGCCGCGGCGTCACTCGACGTAGGACGTCGTCGAAGTTATCGATGTCCACGCGCTGCGTTGGCCGGTTCCCTAGTGCCGGCCGGTCTGCAGCGGCGTTGCCGCTGAAGTTGCCCAGCACAAGCAGGCGCATGGGTTCGTCTTCGTCGCGTGCACGACCGCGACGACCGAAACTCACATCGAACTCTAAACGCTCTGGCATCGAAGCTCCTGCCTCCTTCGCGGCTAACCCCAAAATACCAGGTGTCCGCGCTTCTCCAACGCGGCAGCGACGGCCTTTTCAGCGGCCTCGGCGTCCTTGCGTCTCGCGAACGGGCCGATGCCCCTCATCAAATCGAGGCGGAGTTTCACACCGAACCGGTACACCTTCTTCGCGGCGAGCTTCCCTCCCGCCTTGTGTTGGGCGAATCGGTGCTCGGGCGTGTGCGCCGTTTGACCGACGTACACCGGAGCGAGCGCGCAAGGACGCGTCGTGCACGCGCGGGACAGCTCGATGATGTAGATCGAGTAGGTTCGCCCGGATGCCGCTCTTGCGTTGCGCTTTCGCGTGCGCACGCGTCGAGCGTAGCGCTTTCCTCCGAGAAATCGAAGACGCGCGTATACTCTTCTCGATGCCCCGCCGGCTGGGCCTGGCCTCTCTGCTCGTCGTCGCGTTCGCCTTCGCGGGCGGGTCCGCGGGGCCGACGCGGCCGCTGCAGTCGGTGCGCCTTGTCGTCTCCGTCGCCTGGCTGCACGCACCGCAAGAGAGAGCGCACGAACTGCGGGCCGTCACCGAACGCGTCGCACCGCCCGCCATCATCGTGTCGTGGGCGCCGCAGTCCGACGGCTTCCGGTCTTTCCCGCTCGAACGCTGGCTGTTTCAACGGCCGCCACCCGCCGGTCTCTAGCACCCCGGTCGAATCTCATTTCAATCGATGTTGGAATCGGGCCGCGACATGCGTGCCCGTCCGCTGGAGGGTTGCTATGCGCAAATGGTGGCGTTCTCTGTTTGCCGCGAGAGCGGAAGCGGCGCCGCGGGAGATGGACGAAGTCAGGACCTTTCGTCACGAATTCGAACGTCTCGACGATGAATCGCTGAAACGCGCGGCGCGGAGCGCGACGCGCCTGCCGGAGATCGTGGCGATCACCGCCGTCGTCGCATCGCGGGTGCTCGGGCTGCAGATGTTCGATGCGCAGCTCGAAGGCGCGCTGGCGCTGGCGCACGGACGGATTGTGGAAATGCAGACCGGCGAGGGCAAGACGCTGGCCGCGGTTCCCGCGGTCGCATGGTACGCCCGCTCGGGGAATGGCGTTCACGTCCTCACGGCGAACGACTATCTCGCCTGTCGCGATGCCGAATGGATGGGTGAGACATACCGATGGCTTGGCCTGTCGGTCGCTGCCGTGGCGCAGGAGATGACGCCAGACGCACGCAGGTCGGCCTATCGATGCGACATCACCTATGCATCGGCGAATGAGCTGGGGTTCGACTATCTGCGTGATGGACTCGCGTGGCATTCCCACGAGCAAGTGCTGCGACCGTTTGCCGTAGCCGTGATCGACGAAGCCGACTCGATCCTGCTGGACGAGGCGAGGATTCCACTCGTCATCGCCGGCGGCACCATCATGCCATCGGCCCTGGCGTTCGACGCTGATCGTGTCGTGCGGCAGCTCAGGCCCCACGTGGACTTCACTTCCGATCAGATGGCGAGGAACGTGGCGCTCACACCCGCCGGCGTCGCTCATGTCGAGCGGCTGCTGCCGTGCAGCAATCTCTACGACAGCCAACATCTTCCCGCCATGACCGCCGTCCAGGACGCGCTGCATGCGCACACGCTGCTGCACCGCGATGTCGACTACTTGGTGCAGGATTCGTCGGTGCTGTCGATCGACGAGCTCAAGGGACGCGTCGTCCGCGATCGTCGCTGGCCAGCGGGATTGCAGACCGCTCTCGAACTGAAGGAGCGAGTCACCCGCCATCGGCAGGGCCGCGTGCTCGGATCGATCACGATGGAGAACTTGATCGGGCTCTACCCTGTCGTGTGTGGCATGACGGGAACGGCGGCTGCGCAAGCGACCGAGTTCCGCGAGCTCCATGGTCTCGAGGTGACGGTGATCGCGCCGAATCGTCCGGTGATCAGGCGCGATCTGCCGGATCGCGGATTCGCCACTCGCGCCGAGAAGGAGCAGGCGATTCTCGACGAGATTCGCGTACGCCACCGGTCGCGGCAACCCGTTCTCGTCGGCACGTCCTCGGTCGAAGAGTCGGAGCGGCTGAGCGCGCGGCTGCGCGACGTGCCTCACAACGTGCTGAATGCGCGCAACGAAGAGGCCGAGGCCTTCATCGTCGCACGCGCCGGTGAGGCGGATGCTGTCACCATTTCAACGAACATGGCGGGACGCGGTGTCGACATCCGTCTTGGCGACGGCGTCGCCGAGCTCGGCGGCCTGCACGTGATTGGCACCAATCGGCACGAGAGCGGACGGATCGATCGACAGCTGCGCGGACGCGCCGGCCGGCAAGGCGATTCCGGCAGCTCGCAATTCTTCGTGTCGCTCGAGGACCCGCTGTTCGTCAAATACGGGAACGAGATGCCGCCCGAGGCGGCGTCCGCGCTGTTGTCGTGCGACCATCTTCAACGCATCGCCGAGGGACAGAGTCTGGGTTGCCGACTCTTTCTCCGCAAGTACGAAGGCGTCGTCGAAGGGCAGCGGCAGCTGATCGCCGACCGCCGTCAGGGCGCGCTCACGTCACCCTCATCATCGGAGGTCGAGCGACTCGTCAGGCTTGACACCATCGACGAGCTCTGGTCGGACTACCTGGCTGTGGTGAGCGAGCTGCGCGCGAGCACGATCTGGGTATCGCTCGGTGGCGGCAGCCCGTTTCGCGAGTATCTCCACACGGTGCATGCCATGTTTCAGGAGCTCACAAGAACGATCGACGACGAGAGCGCGGCGCGCCTCGAGCGCGCCGCCACTCACGGAATCGAGCCGCGCCAGCGCGGTGCGACCTGGACGTATCTGACGACCGACGAACCGTTCGGCACCATGACCGAGCGGCTGATGCACAGGTTGGCCGTGATGCTTCATCTGCGGCGATCCTGAGGTCTCGTGGAGGTGTGCGACTAGTCCGCAGCGAAGCAGTACAGGAGGCCATCGCCAAGCGAGGCGCGCAACGCAGCCTGCGAGCAGCCGCGCGACATGTGGGCAGCATTCCATGAATCGCCCTGACCGCCGCCAAAGCGGTTGTGATGCCCGACCATCGCTCGCCCGTCGGCGTGACTCGTCCACCCGCGGCACGTCGCGTCACCCCTCGTAAACAACGTGCCATCGGGGTTACTGCCGGTGAGGATGTCATGCCGCGTCGACGCGACCTGCGCACCTGCCTCTGTGAGTGCAGTCTCCGCCGTGATGTTGGCGCGTCCGCTGTGGAGATCCTCAACGCTGGCAGCGATCTGGATTCCTCGCGCGTTGATCCACGGCCCGCGGCCGATCCGATCTCGCGCGTGTACCGCTGGTCCATCAGCTGACGGTGGTGCGCTCAGATACGCGCGCCACAGCCGATCGCCGCGTCCGACAGCCGTCGCACGTTGACGGCAGATCGCATCCGCGCCAGCAAGGCCGGCGAGGTTGCCGCCGAAGCCGCGGCCTCTGCTGGTGATGAAGAACGACAACGCCGGCGCGATCGCGGGCACATCCTGCGCTGGCGCTTGTGGGCTGGCGAGCAATGCGATCACGACGAACGACTGAACGACGCGCATTCGCGAGTGACTAAACGCCCGCAAACCAGTGGAAGCCGAAGTCGGAGTTGGTGCCACCTGTGCCCCTGCCGAAGCTGGCCATCGAGTCCACCACCTGTATCGAGCGCACAAACTTGAGCTGCTTGTATCCGCACTGGCGTTCGACGCGCAGGCGGAGCGGCGCGCCGTTGCCCGTTGGAAGATCGCGGCCGTTGAGGCCATACGCGAGGATCGTCTGCGGATGCGCGACCTCGAACAGATCGTATCCCTCGTACCAACGATCGAAGGTGTCGATGACGACATAGCGCGCCCCGGATTTGACGCCGCCTGCCGCATCGAGCATGCGTTGAAGCGGCGTGCCGGTCCATTGGCCGATCGCCGACCATCCCTGTTCGCACACGTGTGCGGTGATTTGCGTGCGAGCAGGCAAGCTCTTGATCTCGTCGAGCGACAGCTCGATTGGGCGCTCGACGAGGCCGCTAATGGGGAGTCGCCAGTTCTTGAATCCTGCCGACAGGTGGCGTTGATACTCGGGGCTTTTCGGGTTGGTCTGGTTCCACGTCGGGAACGGATCGGCGACATCGCTGCGACGGTATTCACGGGCCAACGGCTGTCCGAGGAGCAGCATCCGATTGGTGCTCATGGTCAGCACATCGGCGGCGCCGATCAAGCCTCCGCGTACACGCGGCGGCACGAACGTCTCGCGCGAACACCCTGTCAACAACAGACCGCCGAGCGCCGGAACGCTGGTCAGCACGGTGCGGCGTGAGATGCGTCTGGTGGTCATGTCATCTCCCGATAATCATCGAACGGATCTTCGCGAAGAAACCAGCGAGCGCGATCTCGAGCACGTGGACGATGACGAACAACACCAGCGCCACAGTGCCGATGGTGTGAAGCGTCCGCGCCGACTGACGGCCGCCGAAGAGATCCAACAGCCACGGCATCGCCGCCGTGAAGCCTGGGGATTGCGCGATCCCGGTCAGGATCATGAGCGGCACGTAGACGAAGATCAGAATGAGATAGGAGATCTTCTGCAGCGAGCCGTAGCTGTCGCTCGACCACGCTCGGGACAGGTCATGTGAGGCTCCGCGTGGGCGCCAACGCAGATGATCGCGGAGCTCCGTTCGTATGTGCGCCGCCGTGCGCTGGGTTCGGGACGGCCACATCTGGTTGCGGAAATGCTTCGTGTACAGATTCCAGCCGACGTACACGAGGCCGTTGATCAGAAACACCCACACAAACGTGAAGTGATAGTTGCGCCCCCATCGGCGATCGCCGAGCTTTCCCGCTTCATCCCATGACAGGCCCCAGTCCGCGAGTTTGAAGGCGGCCGGATACCCGCGATACCCGGTGTGCCCCCAATAGAGTTCGGGAAAATCGAGAAAGATGTGAACACCGCTCCACAGCAGATACACGCACGCAACCACGTTGATCCAGTGACAGATGCGGACGTTGTACGAGTGAACAGGGCCCGAGGTACGCAGATCTGGGCGCGGAGGTTCAGGGGCCAAGGCGCTGTCCATCGCCAACGACGGGCATTCTACGACCATTGGAACGGGCCGATTCGGCCGATATCTGATTCGGAGGCCGAACGATGTCGCTTGCCGCAAGCCGGTGGTGGGTTATCGCCCAGGGAACGCTCCTCGGAGCCATCGCCCTCAATATGCTGACGCTTCAGCGGCAGCGGCTCGGGATGGCGCTCGCGCTCGTCTCGTTTGCTCTCACCTTCGTGAGCCACGACTTCCGCGAACGACGTAGGAAGCACGGCTAGCGGTCGTCGAGCATCGCGACGATCTCGCGATGTCCCTTCTTCTCCGCCCACGCGCGCGGCGTGGCCCACGACTCCGCGTCTGGCTCGCTCGGATCGACGCCGCGGCGAAGTAATTCCTTGACGATCGGCACGCGTCCCCAGCGGCACGCCCAGCCGAGTGGCGTGCTCTTCAACAGCTCATCGCGGACGTCCGTACGTGCGCCGGCATCGAGCAGCGTCATCGCAAACGCCAACGCCTCGTCCTCGGTGATCCAGCCCGACGCGCCGTCGTGGAAGCCCATCGCCATGACGTCATGAAGGATGGTGCGCCCGAATGATCCGCGGACGTTGGCGTGACAGCGCGCGAGAATCAGACGAAAGCTTTCGAGGTAGCCGCTCCGTCTCGGCCGCCACAATGGCGAATAGATCCAAGGGACATAACTCCAGAACGAGCGCGGACCGCGCAGCGCGCCATACCATCGCGGATCGTCCGGCGGCCAGTCGATGCGCGCCAGCGCCATGCGGATGATCTCGGGCTCGCCGCAGTCGCCATGGAGGAGTTCTTCCGCCACGGTCCGGCCGGTTCCCACCGCGCCAGGCGGAAGCCGGCCGGCGTCCTCCTCCTCGATGCGCAGGCGGGCGACTGCGACGTCGCCGTGGTGGGCCGCCGTGCCTGCCGACACCACTCCGCCCGCGCGGGTGAGCAGATCGAGCATCGTCTGATTCCGATCTCGATATGCCCTGGACATCGGCGTGCCGCCGCTCTCACACACTCCGTTCGGATCGGCACCGTGGTCGAGGAGCATCTGTGCGATCGCCAGGTTCCCCTTCTTCACCGCCCGCTCCAACGGAATTCCGCGCGACTCGTGGACATCGTCGCCGCCAACGATGCGCTTGCGTTCGTCGGCGTCGAAGCCGAGATCGAGGAGCAGGTGCAGCATGTCGAGGCGTCCGTGCTCGACGGCCGTCGTCAAGAGGCCGTCGCCGTGCGTCGGATGCGTCAGCATTCCAGCCGCATGCGTCGCGCGGATCCAGTCGGCTTTGCCGAGCGCGACTGCCGTTGATGCCGTCATCGTGGCGCCACGTTGCAGCAGGATATCCGCCAGTTCGACGTGCTGACCGTGAAGGCAGTATTCGAGCGGCTTGCCGAGCGGCGAGGCGGGATCCGGGCGCTCGTCGGGATCGAAGCCGAGATCGAGCAGCAGCGTCAGCATCTCGGGACGATCGAGACGTACCGCGAACGTCACGAGGCCGCCGACATCGCTGACCTGGTTGGCGAGTCGCCCTTCGGCATGACGCGCGCGGAGCCAGTCGCCCTTGTTCATCGCCACTGCCCAGAACGCCGTCGGTTCGGCGCCGTGGCGCAGCAGCAGAGCGCTCAGCTCTTCGAGGCGATCATGGGGATGTCCTGTCGGCCAGCGGCCGAGCATGTCGATCGGCGTGAATCCGGATCCTGAGCGCGCATGGACATCTGCGCCATGCGCGAACGCCCAGGACGCGACCTCGGGCATGAGACGAGCGGCCGCGAGGTGCAACAGCGTGACGCCGTCCGGGCCGCGGGTGATCAGCTCGGGACGCTCGCGCAGCAGCGGACTCGATTCCAGGTACGCGATCAGCGCCCGTTCGTCACCGCTATTGAGCGCGCTCATGAATTCTTGCGGCGGCGGAGGCATCGATGCCGATTCGTACCGGCGATTCACGTTTCCGCGCTGTGCTTCGGCCTCCCGGATGATTGCGGAGATCTCGTCGTAGCCGCGTTCAGTGGCAATCGCCAGGGACGTCGTCGGCACGCGATGCGGATAGATCCCGATGCGCGCATCGGCGCCATTCGCCATCAGCAGGCGAACCATCGCCGCGTTGCGCGCGAGCACGGCATGATGCAGCGCACGATGCTCGTCGTTCTCGTTGGCGTCCATGTTGATGATCTCCGGACGCGCGTGAAGCATCGCCTCGACGCGAGCCGCATCCCCAGCACGGACCGCCTCGATGAGACGCGACACAGTGGCACCGTCGACGAACGCTTTCAGTTTCGGCCAGCTCTCGAAGCCGTAGGCGCGGGCGAGCACGAGCTGCGCGTGGTGCAGGGCGAACGTGGCCGCGTCCGCGTCGCGATAGTGAGTGGTGACTTCGCCGACGGCGTCAGGGTCGCCCGCGCGGAACGCCGCGAGCAGATCCTTGGCTTGCCGCTTCAGATGATGGAGGTCTGGACGATCGGGAAGCGAGCGGGTAGACGGATGGGTGGACACGATGAGCTCCTTCCGGCCGGCAACTGATGCCAGCCCGATGGGCCCGGTGTCCGCTCGCTCGGGCCGAAAGAGTTCATCGATGTGCTCGATGCTCTGAATGACGAATCAGATGGACTCAGTCCTTCCCGCGGACACGGAGACGCTCTGGACGCCACGGAGAGAATACCTCGCCTTCTCTTGACAGTGCACGCCAATGGCCAGCACACTCCAGCGGAACGGCAGGTTCGAGGGTTGGTGGTACGTCCTTCCCGAATCGCTAC
>Ga0075433_10001561_pt1 | contig 16951 bp, 16 predicted proteins | sample RhiMethybrSRZTD2_FD_75299 | JGI IMG/M metagenome (GOLD analysis project Ga0075433, IMG submission 75299) | Populus rhizosphere microbial communities from Tennessee, USA - Rhizosphere MetaG P. TD hybrid SRZTD2 | ecosystem: Host-associated > Plants > Roots > Rhizosphere > Soil | place: USA... | reverse complement strand
CCGCACAAGCAGGATTCCTCGGAGGCCCACGGGTCGCCGTTGGGCGCCGAAGAGGTTCGACTCACCAAGCAGAACCTGGGTTGGCCGGAGGATTCGAGCTTCTACGTGCCGCCGGAGGCGTTGAGCCACTTTCGGAAGGCACTCGAGACGGGGGCCCGGCTGGAACAGGGCTGGGCGCAGCTCTGGCGGGAGTACGAGAAGGCATTTCCAGCGGAATCCGCGGAGCTGGGACGGATCTGGAGAGGCGAATTACCGGCGGATTGGGACAGCACCCTCCCCACTTTCACGGCCGATACAAAACCCTTGGCGACGCGCGAGGCTTCGGGAAAAACCATCGCGGCGCTCTGCACGAAAGTCCCGGAGCTGCTGGGCGGCTCAGCGGATCTCGGGGGCTCGACACAAACTTACGTCAAGGGAGCCGCGGATTTTTCTGCGGAGAACTACCAGGGGCGCAGCATCTGGTTTGGGGTGCGCGAGCATGCCATGGGCTCGATGATGAACGGGATGGTTCTGTCGGGGCTGGTTCCCTATGGCGGAACCTTCCTGGTTTTTTCGGATTACATGCGGCCGTCCATCCGGCTGGCCGCGCTGATGGAAATCCGCCCCATCTACGTTTTCACGCATGACAGCATCGGATTGGGTGAAGACGGGCCGACCCATCAGCCCGTGGAGACGCTGGCGGCGCTGCGGGCCATTCCCCATCTGGTGGTGATCCGTCCGGCAGACGCCACGGAGACCGTGGAAGCCTGGAAGGTCGCACTGCGCCACCGGGGCGGACCAGTGGCTTTGATTCTGTCGCGCCAGAAGCTGCCGGTGATTGACCGGAGCGTCTTCCCTAAGGCGGAAGCTCTGGAGCGGGGCGCGTACATCCTGTCCGAGGCGAAGGGCGGAGACCCGCGGGCCGTGCTCATGGCCACGGGATCGGAGGTTACCTTGGCGCTGCAGGCGCAGAAGCTGCTGGAAGGGGGGGACTCGCCACTGCCCACTCGCGTGGTGAGTTTTCCGTCTTGGCAGCTGTTCGAAAGGCAGCCGGCCGAATATCGCGATCAGGTGTTGCCCCCCTCCCTGACCTGCCGGGTGGCCGTCGAGGCCGGGGTCTCAATGGGCTGGGAGCGATACTTGGGCTTGTCGGGGGATTTTGTCGGGATGAAGGGATTCGGAGCTTCCGCGCCCATCGAGGACTTGATGAAGCAGTTCGGCTTCACCGCCGAAAACGTCGCGCGGCGCGTGCGGGAGCTGGCCGGACAACGTGCACGTTGAGTTTTGCCTGAAGAGTCGGCTCTCAGAGGATTCGCCACGCGAGCCAGCAGATCCCGGCGATCAGGAGCAAGGGGAGCAGGAGCATCAGGCCGAAGCTGAGACCCGCCGCGACCCTCAACCTGCGTCCTTCGCCGCGAAGAGCCCGAGCCATCTTCCGGTCCGCCGCCAGCGGGTGGGTCCTCTCTCCGCACTGCAGGCAGAAATAGCTGGCCTTGACCGGGTTGCCGAGAAACTCGATGCTTTCCCGCCGGTGCTGTGTCTGGGCATCGCAGGTCAGACACCACGATTTTCCCTCGGCGCGAGACTCGTCATCCTGCGCGAGAGCATCGGGAATGACGCCGAGCTCCATCGATTCCTCCCAGGGGGCGCGCATATTATCACAGTCCCGCCATGCCCCAATCTCTTCTTATACCCGTCGTGTTGAAGCTCCGAAGCGCCGCGTGGTACATTAGCAACACAAACGGGGTGAAATCTTTAGCGAGCATGGTGCGCGTGAAGAGTTGAGCGTCACGCTCCGATCGAACCACCGAAAGAGGAGGAGAGACAATGAGAAGAACAGGATTCGCAGCGGGGATGGCCGTCGCCGTCGGGTTGTTCCTGGTCGCCGGGTCGTCCGCGCTTCGCGCTGAAGACAGTAACGTGTTCAAGAACGGTGCGAACATTCTCCAGGCCCAGGAGATCCTCGTAGAGGATGGCTACCTGTCCCAGGGGGACTACACTTCCGGGGTGATGGACGACGCCACTCGCAGAGCCATCGCGCAGTACCAGTCGGTTCATGCCCTGAACAGCAGCGGAACTCTCGACGATGATACGTTTCAGTCCCTGACCAGCCATGGAACGAGCTATCCCTGGGATGATCAGGCTGTTGTGGCCGAGACGGAGCCGGTGGTCAGTGAGCCCGCCCCGGTAGTTCAGGTGGCCGAGGCGCCTCCGACACCGGAACCAACTGCTGCGCCCGTTGAGGTGAAGCAAGCACCGGCTCAGGAGGCTCCTGCGCCAGCCCCGGCGGAGCCGGCGGCGAGGCGCATGCCGGCAACCGGCAGTTCCCTGCCTCTGCTGGCGCTCGCCGGTCTGGGGTTGATGGGAGGAGGAGCATTGCTGTTGAGGCAGCGCGCCGTCTGAGATTTGCTTGCACTGGAAAGATGCCCGCGCTCTGGCTGGAGCAATTCTGATTCTGGTGGGCGCCGCCGCGCTGGCGGTGGCGCTCACCGGGTATCTCCAGGCGCCCGTCTGGCAGCGCATCCACGCCGAAGAAATCGTCGAAGCATCCGTCCCACCTGGCTCCTTCGAACACCCCGCCCCGGGCTCGCCGCTGGCCCGCCTTCGGATACCCAGGATGCACCTGGATGTGGCAGTCATCGAGGGGACGCGCCCCAAAGATCTTCTCAAGGCCCCGGGGCATTTGGAGGGCTCGGCATTGCCGGGGGAATCGGAGAATTGCATTCTCGCGGGGCATCGGGACCTGCATTTTCGGCGCCTCGCGGAATTGCGGCCCGGAGACCAGGTCGAGCTGGAATCGAACGGGAGAGTGTTTTCCTACCACGTGGAGTCCTTTCGAGTCATTTCCCCCTCGCAGCGGAGAGTGCTGGAGCCCGGGAACGAGCCAATTTTGACCCTGATCACCTGCTACCCCTTTAGCTTCGTGGGGCCGGCGCCCAAGCGGTACGTGGTCGTCGCGCGCTTGGACACAGCGCCGGTGCCGACTTCCCAGCGAAAACCCTCGGAGTGACCCCTTGGAGCTGAACCGGTTCTTTCCCCCCCCGCGATCCTTCTTCGTCGATCTCGTCGAACGAGGGAATGCCGCCCCTCTGACTGTGGACATCGGTGGGCTTGCGTTCCAATTGAACAACGCGGATGAGGCTCTGCGAGCCAGCCTTGCCGAGCGGAACGCGTCTTTTCTCGATAGCAACGTGGCCGGGTCGTTCCAGGTACGGCTGCTGGACGCTGGGAAAGGCCATTTCGTGGCGCCGTCGCAGGTCTCACCTGGAAACCCTCATCCCCTCAGCATGACCTGGGAAGAAAAAGTTCTTCTGGTGCAGTCTTTTGGATTCGCGGGCTGGATCGATGTCGCGGCACGGCGCGGCGAGCTCGCCCTGGGGAGAGATGAGTTCGAGAAGGCAAACTGGTGCGTGGAGAATTACCTGCGTGTCTGCACCGCCTGGCGGGCGGTTGAGGAAGGCGGGGTGCTGCTCCATGCCGCCAGCCTGGTGCAGGACGGAAGGGGTTACGTTTTTCTCGGCGCTTCGGGCAGCGGGAAATCCACTCTCGCCGCCACCTCGCAATTGGGGGAGGTGATCAGCGACGATCTCACCCTGGTGCGGCGGCTGAAGGATGGCTTTCACCTCGCGGGCACGCCGTTTCGTGGAACCTACGCAGGGGGCCGGCCGATTCGAGGCGATTTCCCTATAGGAGGCCTGTTCAGAATTTTCAAGGCAAAGGTCAATCGGCTGGAGCCGTGTCCACGCAATCATGCGGTGGCCGACTTGCTGGCCGCCGCGCCGTTCGTGGTGGACCAGCTGGGCCACGACTCGAGAATCCTCACCCATCTCAGGAAGCTGGACTCGGCGCATCCCCTCTCCTATCTTCATTTCAACCTACAAGGCGATTTCTGGGAAGCGCTCGACCTGCAGCGATAGCTTCGATCGGAGAAGCTTCAGGGGGCTGCGGCGGGCGTGCTATGCTCATGTCATTCTGCGGAGGCAATGGCGAACTGATCATGCACCCCACTCAGCGCGTGGACTCCGTTCGTTGGGAAGGTGGGCTCGGCCGGCGGGGACAGGATCTCCTGGCCGTGGAAGAGCCGCTGGAAATCCGGCTCAACGGCGAAGCCGTGGCGGTTACGATGCGGACGCCCGGCCAGGACCTGGCTCTGGCAGCGGGTTTCTTGTTCACCGAGGGGATTCTCAAGGAGTCACGGCAGGTGGGCTCCATCGCCCACTGTACGAGCGGCGAGCAGGGGAGTGCCGATAATGTCGTGGATGTGCTGACTTCTCCCGATGCGCCCGGCCCCGGTGCGGGATGGCAGCGGCGCTTTTATCTGTCCTCTTCATGCGGAATCTGCGGACGGTCCAGCATCGACGCGGTTCGACAGGCTCTCCCTGTCCTGACGGATTCTGCGCGATTTCAACCGGAGACCCTCTACACCCTTCCGGACCTGCTGCGCGGCGCTCAACGGGTTTTCAGCGAGACGGGGGCGCTGCACGCCGCCGCCCTGTTCGCGCGAGACGGGGCGCTCCAGGAAATCATGGAGGACGTGGGTCGACACAATGCAGTGGACAAGATCATCGGGTCGCGCTTTTTGGAGGATGGCGTTCCTTTGCGGGAGCATCTCCTGCTGGTAAGCGGGAGGCTCTCCTTCGAAATAACCCAAAAGGCACTCATGGCCGGCATCCCGGCCCTCGGAGGTATTTCCGGAGCATCGAGCCTGGCGGTGGAGCTGGCTCGGCAGGCGGGGATGTTGCTGGTGGGGTTTCTACGGGGAAGGAGCATGCAGGTCTACGCCGGCTCGGAGCGATTGTTCGGCACTTGAATCTGTGCAGTACTCGCATTGCCCCGTTCAGGATAAGGCCCGGGCGCCGTTTCTGCTCGGCGCACAGCTGCTTTTGCAGCGCTCCCCTGGCCTTGAGAATCGAAGATCTGGCCCGGATCGGCTGCTGGAAGTGGGGGAGCTGAAAGTTCGAATCTGAAACGAAACTGCCCGAGAACGGAGTTGCTGGTCGCCGCAAGAAAGTCCCACGCGGGGATCGATTCCCCGCGTGGGGCAATGCGGTCCGACCTGATGTATTCCGTCAGCTGGGCAGCACTTTAATCCTGCGGGGCTTCGCCTCTTCCACTTTGGGCATGGTCAGCAGAAGGACTCCGTCCTTGTACTCGGCGCGAATCTTTTCCGTGTCCACCGTGACAGGAAGCGTGAAGGAGCGGGTGAAAGTACCGTAGAAGCGCTCCGTGCGAAACAGGTTCTCGGACTTCACCTCTTTCTCTCGCTTCCTTTCGCCGCGCAGGGTGAGGATGTTGTTCTCCACCTGAACGTCGATGTCATTCCGATCCAGGCCTGGCACTTCGGCCTTCACGACAATATTGTCCCCTTCCTCGTAGATGTCGCATCGGGGGGTCCAGGAGCCCATGGCCTCGTCGCTGCCGATCTGGGATAGAGCGGAATCCTGGAAAATCCTGTTGAATCTCTCCTGCAAAGTCTGGAAATCGTCCACGAACGGTTGGAATCTCACCAGCGTCATAATCAGCCTCCTTGAATGGTGATGGCCCTGTTCGGGCACGGTCAACGCCGTATAAGATAAAATATGAGTGCAATAATGTCAAGTATTATTAGTGTAAACATATAGATTTTGTAATTGATTGTAATTAATTGTAATTAATATATTTAATCGATTTTTCAGTGAGTAGAGCGCGCCAAACGGGATCGATTATGGCTCTAAAGTTGTCCGAGAAATCAATATCGGGAAGCGGAAGGGTCCGTGGCACAGAGGGTCTTCTGCGGGTTCGCTGACGGGTGTACGTATCCGTTCGTGACGCCGTCCATTAGGCACCCGTATAATGCGGGCGATCAGGAGGAGGACTGTTTGTCGACCGAGCCCACAAAGGCCTTGGAAGTATTCGCCAACCCTCGACCGGGGCGGGAGTACGAGATCAGCTTCGAATGTCCCGAATTCACTTGTCTCTGCCCCAAGACAGGTCAACCTGATTTCGCGACCATCCGCATCCTGTATACCCCTGGCGAGCTCTGCCTGGAGTTGAAGTCCCTGAAGCTCTATCTCTGGTCTTATCGCAACGAAGGGGCATTCCACGAGGAGGTTACCAACCGCATCCTGGATGATCTGGTCTCTGCCTGCCGTCCCGTGCGTATCCGCGTGGTGGGTGATTTTCTGGTGCGAGGCGGAATCCACACCGTCGTCACCGCGACGTTCCCTAACCGGTGAGACCAACCAGCCAACTCGGCGAAGGCCCGCCGAAAGCGGAGGGGCCGCTCCACCACCCATCCGTCGTCATCGGCTTGAGCCTGATCATTCTTCTCGCCGCAAACCCTGCGAGCCCTTCCTATTCCGATCCGCCTCCTCTCGTCATCATCAAAGGGGGAACTCTCATCGATGGTGTCGGGAATCCCCCTCTTCCCCACGCCTGGATCCTGCTGGAAGGGGGTCGAATCAAGATAATCGGCAAGGCCGGAGGCTTTCCAATCCCTCGGGGGACCAAAGTCGTGCAGGCTCGGGGTGAAACAATTCTGCCGGGTCTCATCGATGCGCATGTCCATCTGGGCACCAGCGGCGTTGTCGGATTCACCTTCTCCCGGCCTCAGTCCCCGGCGGAAGAGGTGTTCCGTCGAAGCCTCCGCTCGGAATTGCTCGGGGGCGTGACTCAGGTTCGGGACCTGCACATGCCGTTGGAGATTGGGCAAAGGCTGACGAAGCAGCTCGAGGCGGAGCCGACGCTGGGGGCAAGGCTCATCTACGCCGGCCTCATGATGACCGCTCCCGAGGGCTATGGCGCCCCCTATGCGATTCAAGTCGATTCACCCAGGGAGGGGCGTCTGAGAGTCGAGGAGTCGGCCCTGGCTGGAGCTCATGTGATCAAGATTGCCGTCACCAGTCGAACGCTTGGAAAAGCTGCCATCCCGTCCATGGCGCCGGAAGTGATCGGCGCTATTGTCGAAGCTGCCCATGCCCGCGGTCTTCCCGTGGCGGCCCACGTGGCCGGAGCCACCGCCGCGGACCTGAAAAACGCCATCAGCGCCGGGGTGGACAGCCTCGAGCACATGCCGGGGAACTGGGATCCCCTGGGAGTTCCGGACACCCTCTATACAACCGCTGGGCTGGTTCCCGAGATTCTGGCCCGGCACATCACCCTCGTCCCCACACTTTCGGTGGAAGTGGGGGAGACGTACGGCCCCATGCTCTCGGAGTTGAGCGAGGATCCCTCTTTGCGCCTGCGGCTCACACCCATGCAGCGCCAGCTCATGGCTGCAAATCTGGAAGATTTTTCCCATAACGCCAGGCGGCAGGCCATTGCGGAGGCCGGTCGGAAGCGCATGGAAATATTCCTGCAGGAGATCGGCCGCTTGCACGCCGCGGGGGTTTCACTGGCGGCGGGGAGTGACGCCGGGAGCGGATTCACCTTTCACGGCAATCTACACACTGAGATTGAGCTGTTGAACCGGGGAGGGCTGTCACCTCTCGAGGCGATTCGCGCCGCGACGCAGGTAAGCGCGCGGCTGCTCGGGGTCCTTCAAGACGAGGGGACGGTGGAAATCGGCAAGCGGGCGGATCTGCTCTTGGTACGCGGCGATCCACTGCAGGATCTCCAGGTCCTGCGGGAGGTGGATCGCGTGGTCATCGGAGGGAAAGTCGTGGACGTAGAGCGCCTGGTGAAGCAGGTGAAGAAAGCGGCTGGAAATTGACGCGGAGCCTATTCCACCACGATTTTGCCGTTCTCCGACCAGTGCTTGAATCCCCAGTACTTGGTGCAGCGCATCTCGTACTCACCCTCGGAGCTTGCAGCGAACTCAAAAGTCACCGGCCGATCAGGGGTCGCTTTTCCCTTCAACTTGAGGACCGGGATGTAGACTCCGTAGGTTGCGTCCTTGGAGAGAAAGGTGAGGCGCACCAGATCGCCCCGCCGCACGCGGATCACGTCGGGGGTGATTTTTCCTTCGACCGCGACGATGGTGACCTTGTGGAAGCTGTGGGCCGTGGCCGGGGCCACCGGCTTTCGTGCACCCTGCGCCGTTTCGGCCAGGCACATCGCGGTGGTCATGCAGAGGGCGCCGAGGCAAGCGAGCGGAAATTTTTTCATGAGACTTCCTCCATGGCGGATGGGCCGAAGAGCCGCATCCTTGGGCCCAATATGAAGCGCCTAAAGGCCTTTGCAAGGGGTTTACAAAATCGAGATTTCCCGTGGGGAATGCCCCCGATCTCGTCGCGGCACTGTGGAAAAACTGATCGCGTTCCGAGGCGAGCAACAGCCTTCTTTGACGCCGCCGGAGGTGCCTTTCATGGGTGATTCAGCTCGTAAGGACCGGGCCGCGCCCCAGCGCAAGGCCCGTTCGAAGGGGAATGGCAGGAAGCGGGTGCTGGTTCGACTCCTGCTTTTCCTCGCGGTGGTTTCCCTCATTACATTCGGGCTCATCTACTGGGATGTGACGCGGCGGTTCGAGGCGCGACAGGAGCAGTTCCCGTCACGTCTCTACTCGGACTTCATGGAGCTGGCCGAAGGGCAGGAGATGCCGGCCTATTCGCTCCTGGCGCGGCTGGCCCGATTGGGATACCGGAGAGTCGACTCGGGACCGACCCGGCCGGGTGAATTCGTCCTCGCAGGAAGAGAGCTGCGCTTGTCTTTACGGGAGTTCGATTACCCCGAGGGGAAATTTCCAGGCGATCGGGTTCGGCTGCAATTCCGCGGTAACCAGATTCGTCGGATTACCAGCTTGGACACCGGCAGACATCTGGAAAAGGTGCGAATCGAACCCGAGCTGATTGCGACGTTCTACCAGGAGATTCAGGAAGAGCGTACCTGGTATTCCCTCGAGCAGTTTCCCGTTGAGCTGCGCCGGGCCGTCTTGTCGGTGGAGGACCGGAACTTCTTCCATCACGCCGGGGTAGACCCTCGCGGCTTGGTCAGGGCCCTGGTGGTGGATGTCTCCAAAAGAAGGGCGGTTCAGGGGGGGAGCACCGTTACGCAGCAGCTGGCCAAGAACCTCTACGCGAATCGCAAGCGGGATCTGGTCAGCAAGGCGCTGGAGACGGCCGCGGCGGTGATGTTGGAGGCGCGGTACTCGAAGAATCAAATCCTGGAAGCTTACCTCAACGAAGTTTACATGGGTCAGCGCGGGCCGGTCGCGGTCAGCGGGATGGGCGAGGCGGCCCGATTCTATTTCCGCAAGCGCCCGACGGAGCTGACGTTGAGCGAGTCCGCGCTCCTGGCCGGCATGATCAGCAGTCCCGGCCTCTACAACCCGTATCGTCACGCCAAAGCCGCGACGGACCGGCGAAACCGGGTGCTCAAGTCCATGGTGGAGACCGGGGACCTCAATGAGAAGGCCTATCAGGCGGCGAAGGCGAAGGATCTGGGGGTGACCCGCCAACGTCCGGTCAACTACCGGGCCCCTTACCTGGTGGATTTCCTGGAGGAGGAGGTCCGTCGCGCCTTTCCCGACTCGCCCCCTTCCGGGGCGGGATTGAGGATCTTCAGCACGGTGGATCCGGGATTGCAGGAGCAGGCAGAGGAGGCGCTTGGCGCCGGACTGGATCGCCTCGAGCGCTCCTACCCGGTGTTGCGGAAAAATCCGGCGGGATCCCTCCAGGGGGCTCTGGTCGCGCTGCGGGTTTCCGACGGATCGATCCTGGCGTTGGTCGGGGGGAGAGATTATCGCGTGAGCCAGTTCAACCGGACCTATCAGGCCCACCGCCAGCCGGGCTCTTTGTTCAAGCCGTTCGTCTATCTGGCCGGCTTCGATCGAGCCCAGTTCGACCCGACCTTCTCCTTCACCGCCGCGACTCCTCTGGAAGACTCGCCCTTGGATCTGATCTCCGGCGGCAAGCCTTACTCGCCCCAGAACTATGATCACGAATTTCACGGGACGGTGACGGCCCGGCGGGCGCTGGAGGAGTCGATCAACGTTGCGACCATTCGGGCCGCAACCCAGGTGGGTTTGGACCACGTGGTCACCGTGGCCCGGCGCTGCGGCGTGGAGAGCCCACTCCTTGAGGTGCCCTCGCTGGCGCTCGGCACGGCGGAAGTCACTCCCCTGGAGATGGCGGCCGCCTACACCACACTGGCTTCGGGGGGGATTCGCAGTCACGTCCGCGCCATCCGGGCGGTGACCGATCGTCAGGGAAGATCGCTGGAGCCCAAAGAGGTGCCCAGCACCAGGGTTCTGTCGCCCCAAGCCGCCTACCTGATCACCGACCTGCTCAAAGGGGTGCTCACCCGCGGAACCGCGGCGTCGGCGGCCGCGCTGGGTTTTTCCGGGGTCGCCGCGGGCAAAACGGGCACGACCGACGATTTGCGCGATGCCTGGTTCATTGGATACACGCCTGAGATTCTGGCCCTGGTGTGGGTCGGGTATGACGATAACCGGGCCCTCGGTCTCACGGGAGCGCAGGCGGCGCTTCCCATCTGGGTGGATTTCATGATGAATTCGGGGAGGGTGGCTGAAACGGATTTCAAGGAGCCCGACGGGATGGTGCGCGAGAAAGTGGACCCTGAGACGGGTCAGCTGGCGACTTGGAAATGTCCGGAAAAAATCGAGGAGCTGTTCATCGAGGGGACCGAGCCGGCGCAACGCTGCGAGAAGCACGCCAAGCGCCACTGGTGGTGGAATTTCGGGGAGGATGATTCGGACTGAGCGACGTTTTTCAGAGCTTTCGATAGCTGATCAGTTCGATGCCGTATTTCGAGATTGCCGACCGAGTCTCCGGATCAGTGAGGATGCGCAGCTCCCTCTCCCGATCCTCGGATACGAAGCTTTTCCCGCCGGGCTCCCGCTTACCGGGCCGGACCATGACCTCGGTCGTTCCTTCCGGCAGCCTGGCCAACACATCCAGAAAACGGTCGAAGTGGATCCCTCCCGAAAAGGCGATGCCCCGGAAGTGGTCGGATGTCTTCATCCCCTCCGCGAACAGCACGTCGGCGGCCTTGGTGACCAGCCCCTGATAGCGCACCAGCTCCCAATAAACCTGTGAGGGCACCGACCCTGGCAACGGAACCGGCTCCCGGGGCAGCCGCACCTTTTTGATGCCGTGGCGCTGCGCCGCCCAGCAAACGGCAGTCATCACGCCTGGATAGACATGGATATGGTGCAGCGAGTCCAGATGGGTGGGCTCGATGCCGGCGTCCTTGACCCGCCGGATCTGCAGATCGAATTCGGAGCGGATCTCTTCCAGGTCCAGACGCCCCTCCATGAGCCTGCGGCGAGCCTCAGACTTATCGAAGAAATGTCCTTGGCGATCCACCAGGGTGTGGGGATGCGACAGAATTGGAGAGCCTTCGGTGAGGTTGAGGTGGACGCCCACTCCCAGTCCCGCGTGCTCGCGCAGCAGGCCTGAGAGCGATTCGAGATGGGGGCTGTTGGCCATGATGGAGGCGCTGGTGACCACACCTTTTTCATGGGCTTCTAGAATCCCGTAACTGCGGGGCTCGTCAATTCCCATTTCGTCGGCGTTGATGATGACTCTGCGATTCATCCCGGCGGGGCTCCGTCCATTGGTGCGGCAATGCAACACTCCGCGGGTGATTATACGCACGCCGCGTGGCATGGCAACCCCGCCCTAACTGCGAAACAGGAACGTCCAAAGGGAATTGACCAACGTATGAGCCAGTGCGGGCGCCATGAGACTCCCGGACCGCTGGTAGAGCCATCCATACATGGCGCCGGCAAGGGTTGCAAGAAGCACCAGGCGCCAGTCGGGGTGGGATCCGACGTTCAGATGGGCCAATCCGAACAGGATGGACGCCAAGGCGAGTGAGAAGATGGGGCGGCCCGTCCAGCGAAGAAGGAGGTTTTGAAGCAACCCCCGGAACAGCAGCTCCTCCGGAATGCCGGTTACCAGAAAAATCCCCAAGATGCGGGCCAGCACCGCGGCGGCACTCGAGGCATGCGGGGAGAATCGGAAGAATCCCGTCCAGGCACCCAGGCCGAGCGCCACCGGCAGGAACATCAGGGAGCCCGCTCCAGCCAGGAGCCAGTCCCGGGCTCGAGGCATCAGGCGATAGCCGATCCCCGGAAGGGCCCGGACCACCTGGAAGCAATAAACCGCCAGAACGACTCCCAACAGACCGTCCAGAAAGTGGCCGGACTGCCCGGGAGGCCAGAGCCAGAGTCCAGGCAGGGCTCCCAGCTCCAGGGGAAGCCAGATGAGCAGGAGAGCGGCAAAGTCGGTTGCGGCAGAAGCCCCCTTCGCCCCACGGGACTGGACAGCCAAGATCGGCAGGCTCACATAAGCCAGAAGTGCGCTGAAGCCGGTCAGCGAAAAGCAGTGCAGCGGCAGGGAGTAGGCGAGGTACGGGAGTACGAGGCACCCGGCGAGAGCGAAGGTTCGGGCTCGCGAAATCTGGCACCACTGGGTCAGCAGCCTCTGAAAACGCTCATCGGCGAGGGCAAAATAGCCCCACAGAAGCAGGAAGATCCCCAGCGCGGCGCCCAGCAATCCCGATGCGGGAAGTTCCCGCTCCCGTCCCGCCGCCATTGCCATCAAGGTGACCAGCAGGGCGGCGAAAATGGGCCAGACCGGGAAGATTCTTCTCAACGACACGGCAGGCGGTCTTGGGGTGAGTTCTGTCGGAGTTGAACGCCGAACCGGTCTCGACTACACTCATGAGGCGGGGAGAATTTCATGAGTTCACATGCTGAAGAACCCAAGTTGTTCACGGTACAGGAAGCACAGGAGGTACTGGATAAGATCCGGCCACTGGTGGATCGAATGCTGCAGACGTTCGGCTTGATCCGAAACGAGGTGGAAGCCGCAGCCGGCGAGGTCGGCTTGAAGCCCGGGGATTCGGAGCTCGCGCGGCACCTGGAGGATCGAGGAATTGCGCCCCGCCTGCTGCAGGAGATCAACGGCACCATTCAAGCCATCCAGTCACACGGCTGCGTGGTGAACGGGCCGGAGGCAGGTCTGATTGATTTTCCGTGTCTGCTGGGAAACGAGATTGTTTTTCTCTGCTGGAAATCGGGTGAGCCGCGGATCGGCCATTGGCACCGCATTCCCGACGGTTTCGCAGGCCGGCGCGCCCTGCTCGATCGCGACGACCCTTCCGAGAACACCCCCACCATTCACTGAGATCCACCTCCCGGTCGCCTTCGGCGCCGTCGGCGCCGGTTGCTGGCTCCGGAGCTCCCCGCTCCCGGACTGGGCGTCGCCTGCTGAGAGGTCGACGGGCCCTCCTCCGGCAGCGAGTCCAGGTCGACCGGCGGCAGGCAAAAATGCTCCTGCAGCAGCATCGCAACCAGGGTGTCACGATCCGGCGCATCTGCGATGTGTCGCGCCACGGGCTCCAGTTCCAGGAGATCCTCGGGGGCAGTGGACTGCGCGGAATCCCTGAGCCGCTTCAGCAGGTGCTCCGATTTTCGCGCCGCCACCTCCTGGTGGGAAGGAAAGTCTTTCTCTATCAGCTCGAGATTGTTCACCCGGACGAGCTTGTTGAAATTCACCAGGTCCTGCGCCGCCACCAGCGAGATGGCCTTGCCCGAGCGACCGATCCTGCCGGTCCGCCCGGCCCGATGCACGTATTGATCCGGCGAGCTCGGAGCCGAAAATATGAAAACGTGGGTCAGCCCTTCGATATCGATGCCACGAGCCGCGACGTCGGTGGCCACCAGGTGCCTGAGCTCCCTTCGACGAAAGCGGGCCATCACCTTTTCTCGCTTCGCCTGGCTCAGATCGCTTGAAAGCATCGCCACCGGAAGCCCTTTTCGTCCCAGGTAATTGGCCACGACGCGAGTCTCTTCCCGGGTGTTGCAGAAAATCATGGACGCCGGAGGGTCCTCAAACTCCAGAAGGTTGCAAAGATTCCGCTCCTTCTGCATCCGGTTGGTAATGTAGTACTCATGGGAGACCTCCTTCACGTAGACGTAGTCCTCGCTGAGCAGGAGCTTTTCCGGGTTGGACAGGTACTTCTGGGCCATGGCCTCGATGGCGCGAGGAATCGTGGCGGAAAACAGCAGCGTCTGGCGCTTTGAAGGAAGGTGGTCCAGGATTTGCCGCATTTCCTTCTCGAATCCCATATCCAGCATGAGATCGGCCTCGTCCAGCACCAGAATCTTCAGCCCGTCCAGGCGAAGCGTGCCCCTTCTCAGGTGATCGAGGATGCGGCCCGGAGTTCCAACCACCGTCTGCGCCCCCTGGCGCAACTCCTCGATTTGCCTGTCAATGGGCCGCCCGCCATAAACGGCAACGCAGCGCAACGACCGTCCAGCCCCGATCCGGGAGACCTCGGCGGTGACCTGCACGGTCAGCTCCCTGGCCGGCGTGAGCACGAGGGCCTGGACTGATTGGGATTCAGCATCGACAGCCTCGGCGATGCGAATCCCGAAAGCCGCGGTCTTCCCGGTTCCGGTGCGGGATTGGACGATGAGGTCCTTTCCCTCCATGGCCAGCGGAATCGCCCTCATTTGAACCTGGGTGGGCTCCGTGTATCCAATGGTTTCCAGGGCAGAGAGCACCTCCCGCCGGAGCTGGAAGACCGCGAACCCTTGCAGGGGAGGGGTCGCCTTCTCCTCTGCCTTACTTTGAGAATCGTCCACGATTTCTCCCGAGTAGAGTCGAGGTGTTGGGATCGTTGGGGCGTGCTGCACGCATGAAGCAGCACAGCAATTCGGTCATTGACCGGTCTCCTGGTTCGTCGAATACTTCAAAGGTGGAGGGGTCGATGAGTAAGCCCCTTCACCGCCGCCCTTGATGACGGATGGGAGGGGCGGCGGGCGATCCCCCCAAGACCGCGCGGGTTTTCCCGCGCGGTCGCTATTCTGGTTGTTTTCCCTGGATCTTCCGCTGCAGCTCCTCCATGGCGTCCACCACCCCCGGTGAAGGCCGTTCGATGTCCTGGCTCACGGTAATCACTCGCCCCGATCGGACCGCCTCCAGGTTTCTCCATCCCGGCTTTCCGGAGAGCGCCGCGAGGGCGGAGGCATTCTGGCTCGCGGCCACGATCCATTCGGGTTGCTGTTTCAGGATGGACTCCAAATCGTAGGTCGGCCAACCGGCCGGGGCATTGGCGGTGATCGACTCCAGGCCCGCGAGCCGCAGCGCGTCGTTGAGAAAAGTCTGAGAGCCCGGCACCACCGGTGGATCAATCCAAACCAGGAAGAGCACTCGGGGTCGATGCCCCGCCCATCCGTGCTCCTGGAGCGCTGCGATTCTTTCCTCCATGGATCTGCGCAGCTGGTCTCCCCGCGCGGGGGTCCCCAGCATGGCGGCCAAGCGAGTCAGTGAATTCATCAGCCCCTTGAGATCCGCCGAATCCATGAAATAGAGGGGCAGGCCGAGTGCCTCCGACTGCGACACCAGGGAAGCGTCATTGCCTGAAGTGCTGGCCACCACCAGATCGGGTCGCAGGCGCACCACCGACTCCCAGTCGGGTTTCACCATGCCGCCCACTTTGGGCAGGGTCCGGGCTTGTTCCGGATCGTCACACTGATCGGTCACGCCGACCACGCGCGCTCCCGCGCCGAGGGCGAAAAGGATCTGCGTCACGCTGGGAGCAAGCGACACGATTCTCCGGGGATGGACGGATACGATCACTTCCCGTCCCACATCGTCCGATACCGGATGTCGGGACTCCGCTCGTGTGTCCTGGGTTGCCAAAATTCCCAGGACGACACAGACAGCCAGGACACCCAACAGCCTGGCGGCCAGATCGCGCGGTTGGAAGCGAGATTGTTCAGACACGATTCTGACGTGGCGGGCGGAGAGCAATTTCAAGCACTGAGGTAGCGGCGCACCTCGTCCACGTCGGCGCCGACTTCGAGACCGCAGTTCGGCTCTGCCATGGTTTCGGTGATTCGCCCCAGCAGGATCCGCGTGACCTCGCCGGGTTTGCCATCCCCGACGCGGTGCCCGGCCACGCTGGTGATGGGCATGACGAACGCGCCGGTCCCGGTCATGAAGACCTCGCGGTTTTCTCCCACCAAGTCGAGCGGGAGGAGAGTCGGGGACTCCTCCGTGGAATATCCCAGCTCACGCGAAAGTCTCAAAATGGTCATCCGGGTGATTCCATTGAGGCAGAAAGATCCAGAGGGCGTGATGACGCGAACTTTCGAAGCGTCGGTTTGCCATCCCTCCTGCTTGAGCACCACGAAAATGTTGTCGACCGTGGCTTCCGCCACGAACCCCTCCTGGTTCAGCATGACGCACTCGACATGAGACGTGCCGTTGCAGCCCTCTCTCAGGGCCAGGACATTGTTGAGATAGTTGTTGCTCTTGATCCTGGGATCCAGGATGGAAGGACCGGGCCGTCGGATGGTCCGGGCGATTCCCAGAGGAATTCCCCGCTCGTAGGCTTCCTTGGGATACAGGCGGATGGTAGAAACCAGGGCGAAGAGGCTGCTCCCCACGCACTTGCCCGGATTGATCCCAAGGTCTCCCAGGCCGCGGCTCACGACCAGTCGTATGTAGGAGTTGTCCTGCGGCTCGAAATCCACCTGGCGGATCGTCTCGAGCAGGTGCCGCGTAAGGTCGAGCCGGTTGTAGGGGAGATCGATGCCGAGTTCTCCCGCGGATCGCCACAATCTTTCCAGGTGCTCCCTCAAAAGGAAGACGCGACCGTTCTTGATCAGGATTCCTTCAAAACAGGCGTCCCCATACAAGATGGAGTGGTCGAGCAGGGGGAAGCCGATCTCATCCAGGCGGTAAACACCATGCCTGCGGGGGATTCCTTCCGTGGATTCGCAGGGGCTGGAATGTTGTGGATCCAGCAGAATGCGGGGAGTTATCCCGGCGACCACGGGCATGGAGACGAAGGCGCGCGCCTTTCGAGCCACCTCGAGAAGGGTGTTGAGGGCACTCTCTGCGGTCGGATTGCCCAGGGGCATCAGGGTTTCTCCGGCGCTGGCGTTAAAAGCTACGGGAACTTGAATCTTATAGCCGATCCCCTCCACCAGGGTCAACGGGAAGCCGGTCAAAAACTGTCACCTCGGAAGTGTCGAAATACGGCCGGCATCCACCCGGCTCGGCCGAAATCGAGG
>Ga0075433_10001560_pt1 | contig 16951 bp, 15 predicted proteins | sample RhiMethybrSRZTD2_FD_75299 | JGI IMG/M metagenome (GOLD analysis project Ga0075433, IMG submission 75299) | Populus rhizosphere microbial communities from Tennessee, USA - Rhizosphere MetaG P. TD hybrid SRZTD2 | ecosystem: Host-associated > Plants > Roots > Rhizosphere > Soil | place: USA... | reverse complement strand
CGCTAGCTACGCAGCCATCGCGGTCGCGGCCGGCAACCCGAAGGCGGTGCGTGCGGTCGGGAGCGCGTGCGCGACCAACCCGATCCCCGTCGTCGTGCCCTGTCACCGCGTCGTGCGCAGTGACGGCTCAGTCGGACAGTATGTCGGCGGCGCCGACGCGAAGAAGGCCCTATTGACCCTGGAGGCAGCTGGATGACGCCGGGGTCCGGACGGTTCTGAGCGTCGTGACTGGCTCGCGGCACCGATGGGCTCCCTGCCGGACAGCTCTTGTTCCGCCACAGCACGCCAAAAGACCAGCGAGAATCGGCCCCGATCGCGGTCACGGTCGTCCGCACATCAGCACCTAGCCGAGGCCATCTCGTCTTCCGGGCGGTAGGCGATCTCGCTTGCCTTCGCCTGCGGCGCTCCTCGACGCCGCCCAATCGCTAGGGCAGGCGTCCCCATCTTAACGTGCCGGCTCTCGCGCCCAGCCGAAGACCGACGGTGCCGTTGCCGGCAACATCCCGTGGGCCTGCGCGATCGCTCACCAATCACCCGCCCCTGACATGTTCCCCGTTCACGTGCCTCACGTTTGTCCGCGCTGCGCCGTTTACCCGGTGGCGAAAAGGACATGGACACGGACCGGGAACCGATCGCGCGGATGGAGCCAAGCCACCAGGTGGACGTTCACACCCCTCAGGAGGAACTGATGAGCGACAAGGCGACGATGCGGCGGGAGACGGACGAGACATTCGCGGATCTGCGTTCGATGCTTGACTGGCTGACCGAGGAGCAAGCCAGCCGCGTCTGGCCGGGTGTCCGGGACAGCCTGAATCACGTCCGAGAGCACCCGGTCCAGAATCGCGACTGGCGAGCGGCTCGTGCGCTGCACACGGCCGAGAGCACTCGCATCGCACGTAGCCGCTGGGCGCCTGGCTCCTTCTGGGGGCTGAGATATCCGAGCAACGGAGACGGTAACAATGCCGTGGGTCCGACTATCACCGAGTCGCCGTCATGAGCGAGCGTAACCCCGTAGTCCCGCGGTTACTCGCGCTCTGTGTCTCCCTGGCGGCCATTCTCCCCGCTGGCCACGTGCACAGCGACCCGGGCCCCATCCTCGGTGTCACGCCGACTCGATACTGCGAGCGCTGGCGAGACAACGCCTTGCTTGGAGCGAAGCAACAACTGCGAGGTGCAACTCGAGAAGTCCAATACGTAAGCATGTCGACGCTCGTGGAGATGATCGAGCACGGCATTGACAGGGCGAAGGTGTTCGTGCTGGCCGGCCAGTATACATTCGCGGAACGTCAGTTCCTGGAGGAGTCAGCCCTCGCTGGATACGATCGCATGGCGGCGTTCCGAGCAGAACATCCCGATGAAGTCGCGACCTACGAGAGGTGGCAACGAGACTTCTACGAGGAGTGCCTGGACAGTACCCGGCGAACGTCTCGAGCCACACAGGGCGAGGGTCTCACTCCAGCGATTAGAGAGTAGACGGGGGAGCCTCGTGCCTGAACTCCTCTTCTACTTCCTGATCGTCACCGCTCGAGCCCCAGGTTTTTGCGAAGAGCGCGAGTACACGACCCTGAAGGCCTGCCGCCGTCTTCAGCGCGCCCATGACCTTGCCCCTTTCTTTGGCGTGTGGTTCGGACAAGAGAAGGGGGTGTCCGAGTGTTATGCCAAGGCCCCCGCTGTGCGCGCAGTCGCGTCGGCCAGCGACAGATCGGATGACTTCGACCGCTCCGGCGTCACGACGACCGCCGTTCGAAGCGCGTGCGAAACGGCGGGGCATCGGTAGCGGGCCCCAGCGACACAGACGACGTGACTCTCCTCGATTGGGCTCTTCCGCGTCTACACGAGCACGGCCCTCGCGATCTCGCGGCGACATCTCACACCGCGGTGGAGAACCTATGAACCCGCGCATCTTCGGTATAGAGACCGAGTACGGTCTCACGGGCAATGCCGGTTCCGGATGGGGCCTCACCGCTGAAACCGCCGCCGGTGTGATCAGACATCTACTGGAGACGCCCGACCTCCGTAACACGAGTAACTTTCTAGAAAATGGTGCCCGGCTCTACCTAGATGGTGGGACTCATCCGGAGTATGCGACGCCAGAGTGCGACGACATCCTCGAGCTCATCGCCCACGATAAGGCGGGCGAGCGGATTCTGGCCGCGCGCCTCCGTCGGGCAGAACAGCGCTTGTGCGAAGAAGGCACGCCGATATCCATACGCCTCTTCAAGAACAATACCGACAGTACGGGAAACTCCTACGGTTGCCACGAGAACTATCTCGTAAAGCGAGATGTTGAGTTCGCACGCTTGTCCAGGACACTTGCTCCGTTCCTGGTTACGCGGCAAGTCTTCGCCGGGGCGGGGAAGGTCTACCAATCGCGTAATGGCATCCGGTACTGCTTATCGCAGCTCGGGCAGCGACCGCTATTCGCGGCCGGAGCAACCCCGTATCCCGTCATCGATACGCGAGATGAACCCCATGCTGACGAGACGAGATATCGGCGGCTCCATATAACGATCGGCGACGCGAATATGTCGGAGGTCGCGACCTATCTCAAGGTAAGCACGACAGCCCTCCTCCTCGATATGCTCGAGGACGGTGTGTGTGGCCCTGACCTCACTCTTCAATCGGTTTCGAGTGCTGTTCATGATATCTCGGGCGATCCAACACTTCGGAAGACAGTGAATCTGCAAGATGGTCGAACATTTACGGCGCTTGAGCTTCAGATGGAGTACTTGGAGCAGGCGACCCGTTACGCGGGCGCACGCGGGACGAGTGCCGAGACTAGCGAGCTGCTCTGTCGATGGGCCGATGTGCTGTCGAAGCTTGCTGCCGACCCGATGCAACTCGAGCGCGAGGTAGACTGGGTGACCAAGTGGGCACTAATGGACAAGTTCATTGGGCGGTACCGGCTGTCATGGCAAGACCCGAAGGTGGGTCTCTTGGACCTGCAATATCATGACATTCGCCGGGAGGAGGGTATTTACGCTCGCTTGGTTGAAAGGGAGGCGGTGGAGCGAATGGTCGACGAGCACGCGGTCGTCCATGCGCAAAGGAACCCGCCCCAGACCACTCGGGCCCGGCTCCGCGGTGACTTCATTCGAAGCGCGAATCTCAGTAGAACAACGTGTCTGGTGGATTGGACGTATATACGGCTCGCCGAGGACCCAGAGGAACGAGCCGTCGCCTGCCTGGACCCGTTCCGCGCTTTCGATGAGCGGGTGGATCGCTTGGTGCGCCGGATGAATCAAACCGTACGTCCTTAGTCAGCCCACGCCGACTCCTGCCAAGTGACCGCATGAGCACGTGACAAGCCAGCGCGGTCTCTGCCAGTCACTCGATCACCTGATCCGCCCGCTGCAGGAGCGACGGCGGGATCGTCAGGCCGAGCGCTTTGGCGGTATTGAGGTTGATGACTAGCTCGAACTTGGTGGGCTGTTCGACTGGAAGATCGCCGGGTTTGGCGCCCTTGAGGACCTTTCCCGCGTAGTGGCCGACCAGGCGAAAAGCAGAAGTTAGGCTTGGTCCGTAGCTGATCAGGCCGCCGGAAGCGGCGAATTCACGCCACGCATAGATCGACGGAACGGCACGGCGCGATGCCAGCGCCACGATCTGCTCGCGCCGGCCGCTCAAGAACGGATCCGCGCCGACGACGAGCGCGCCAGCATGCAGTTGGACTAGGGAGGCGAAGGCGGCGTCGATCTCGCTTTCGCTGCTGGCCTTCAGGACATGGAGCTGCAACCCCTTCGTGCGCGCTGCTTCCTGCACGTCTCGAATGACGCGCTCGGCAGTCGCATTGTTCGGGTTCATCAGGAGGGCGATCACCCCAGCCCGCGGAACCAGCTCAGACAGCAGCTCAAGCCGCTTAGACGTCAGCTCGTCGGCGATAAAGCTGACCCCCGTGAGGTTGCCGCCCGGCCGCGCCAGGCTGGCGACCAGCCCGTCCCCGACCGGGTCGGCGCCACTCCTGAAGACGATCGGGATCGTCGAGGTCGCGCTTTTCGCGGCTAGTGCCGAAGGCGGGCTGTTCGCCATGATCAAATCGACCTTGCGTCCGACGAGGTCGGCGGCCAATGCGGGCAGCCGATCGTAACGGCCCTCCGCCCAGCGGTATTCGATCGCCAAATTCTGTCCCTCGACGTAGCCGGCTTCGCTCAGTCCCTGGCGGAACGCGGCCATCAACGGTGCAGAAGACGGGCCGGGCGATCCGGTGCTGAGGACGCCGATCACCGGCATCGCCCTCTGCTGCGCCTCGGCCGCGAGTGGCGCGGCGAGAAGGCTGCCCGCCAGGGTGCCGATAAACACGCGCCGATCCATCACTCGATCACCTGATCCGCTCGCGAGCTAGGCGGGCTAACTGGATGGACGACTCGGGCGCCGCATGAGCACGTGAGCCAGAGGCAAACGTCGTCCTTGCCGCCGTCCAGATCGCCGCAGCGCTGGTACCCCGCGGCGAAGGCCACCAAGGCGTTGAGCACGTCCGGCATGGGCCGGGAAGATTAGCACACCGGTACGGAGGGCGGACCTGATTCGGTGATCGCTCCCATCGCCGCCCCCACCAAGCATGCGTATCTGGCTAGCCAGAAGGCTGCGGCTCAGGCGCAGATCGTCACGGCGGCGGCACGGCTGGCAGCGTTACTGGGCCAGTCACGAATCGGGAAAGTCGGCTGCCCGACTCACTTCCTCAATCTGTGCGCGATGTAGATCCAGGTGGAACCGAACAAACGCGATCCATTGGTCTGCGTCCCACGACCCCGAAATTGGATGTGGCGTGATCACCTCCTACGGACTGAGCCCGCGAGGCCGGCCGGGTAGCGCTTCAAGTAGGGGCTGGTTGCATTGGAGAGCGAGCATCCAATAGCTCAGCGGTCCGCCGCGGCGGGGTCGCGCCAGATCGGGTGCCTCCTGTCCCTGGACCCAGGTCGTGTTAACGATCTCCTCGATCGTGCGCCCGCGGTGAACGGCATCTCCGGTCCATAGCGCCTTCCCAGCGCGGAGGCTCTCGGCCGCATTCCAAACGCGATTCACACTGCCTTGCTCGGCCAAGACTAGATGCTCCACGTTTTCCGCGATCGACCAGACACCGGGTGACGGCTTGAACGCGGCTTGGTCTGTTGTGAACCGGTGCGCACAGTCGAGTAGGCGCTGTCGGGCTTCGGTCGCCTCAGCAATCCGGTTCACGAGGTTACTCATGGGCGAACTCTCCGTATCACTCAATCACCTGATCGGCTCGCTGCAGGAGCGACGGCGGGATCGTGAGGCCGAGCGCCTTGGCGGTCTTGAGGTTGAGGACCAGCTCAAACTTCGGCCCCTGCCCCCGTGGAAAAGCACCTGGGTTTACATATGGCCCCGTGATCGTGGGTTGCCCGCCCGACCGACGATAGCAGGGGGGATGAGCATAAGGGCGAGGAACAGGGTCGCGGTCGTGATGAGGTGCGCCGTCAGACGCGCGACGGTCTAGAGACCAAGTTTCCGCAGGAGATCCAGGCTCAGCGTAAGGCCGGGAATCTCATGCTCTCGGTCGGCCCGGAGGGCCGCGATTGCCCGCTCAATGCGATCGGACGGCACGGTGGCGGCACAGAGAAGCGCGCGGAGTCCGTCTTCGGTCGAGATTCGAAAGTCGCCGTTGCCCGTCGGGCGGAACATGACATCGTAAGTCGACACCCCGACGCGTCGGATCCATAACCGCCCCAGACGATGAGTCACCGGACGTGGGCTCTCCGGTCGCGCAAGGGCTGGCGTCATCGCGTCGCCTCAGGCGGTCTGTCCCACGTCCAAACCCAGGATCCAGACAAGTGAATCTGTCGCTCTCGCGGGATGGCGGACAGAGGCGGCGCGGCCACAGCGGGTCCGTCGAAGCGAAATACCACCCCATTTGGGTCGAGTCGCCACACAGACGCATCAAGCGCGCCCGGTTGTAACTGCGGCACCTGGAAGTACAGGCGCCCCTTCGAGGCCATGGCGAAGGCGCCACGTTCGGTCTCGCTCACCGCAAACTTGACCCAGCCTTCCCGGAATTTCTCTGGCAGGTGCATCGCAGTTGATCGCACCGCAGAAAGTGTGCCAGCCGAAACCGCTGCATCCTTCGGGTCTTAGAGCACGCGCGGATTTTGCACTGGGTAGATCCACTCCCAACAAGGGATGACGACTGCTCAGGGTCTCGCGTCCAGTACACGGTCCAACCCGAGAAGGCCATCAGGCTAGCCCCTGGTTCGGTCGCGCGCCGATTCGGCTTCGGCGCCCGCGCACCATACGCGTTGACGGCTCCTGGGCCGCCGTGGGGCCCGAGAGCCTACGACGCTACCGTCGCGCTGCGCCCTGGCCAGCGCTCGGGCAGTCCAAGGAAGCGAGACTCCCGGCGGCCTCGATCGGTCTGGGCCCCATGTCCCTGTGGCCGGCCCCTTCCCGAGCCGACTTGAGGCTGGGGGCCGCCAGACGGCTGAGGCGTGGCTAGTTCTCTGTTAGTTGGGGGGCTGTCTCTGGGCCACTCCGTCGCAATCCAGCACACCGCGCCTCCCGGTCCTTCCCGACTCCGACCCGCATGAATACTGGTCCCAGGCGATACCGGGTGAGACCGAGCGGCCGAGGAATCGACCCCCCGACCGCCCGTTCTGCCCGATCTGGTGCCGCTTCTGTGGCGCGCCGGGAAACCGAACACACGGCCTCCTGAACGGCGAGCTCGGCCCTTCCGAGTCTTTCCGCGGGCGCCCGGCCGGGTGTGGTAACGTACGCGGTCACGCCGACAGACGGAGATGGCTGAGCGGCGGTAGAGGGAACGTGACCGTGGTGAGTGTGCCTGTCGTGTTCGGTGTCCTTCCATGACTTGCCCCGGCGCTCCCGGGGGGATCTCCGCGATCCCCCGCGACCAGATGGGCGTGACGGAGCTGGCCCTCCTGAGCGTGCACGAGCGGGACTGCGCGGATTGCCGGAACGCGCGCGAGTCGGCCCGCACCGCCGCCACGGCGCAGCCCGCGGACACGCCATCGCGCGCATTTGTGAGCGCGCTCGGTCGGATCCGAGACGCCGCCCGCGCGGGAGCGATCGAGATCACGGCCCGGCTCACCCGGACCGGCGCGTCGCTGTCACTCTCCCTCTACTCGGCCGGCCGTGCGTGCGCGACGGTCGGCGACGCCTCCGGCCGCCACGCCACACGTCTCGTCGGTGTGCTCGCGCGATCCGCCGAGCGCTCCGCGCGTCCCCTCGCGCAGGTGCCCGAGGCGACCGCCGCCGCGACGGCGCGCCTCGCCCAGCAGGCGGCTTGGCTACACGCCGCCTCGACGAGCCGGATACGCGAGACCGCGCACGCAACGATCGCGGGCGCCCGGGACCACGCGGGGCGGCTTCGGATCGTGGGGCGCATGGCGAGCGCGTCCGTCGTCGAAAGGCTGACGCACGCGCGGGAGAGCTTCCTCTCCACGACCGGACGGGCGTGGAGCGTGGGAAGGCAATGGGCGCGGCGCTATCCGACCGCCGCTCGTGCGCGACCTCTCCTCGGAGCCGGCGTGGGAATCGCGGCGATCGGGATCCTGGTCACCGGCGCGATGTTCGTGTGGCCGCGCCAGTGGCCCGATCGGTCGATCTCACGCGCCCCGTCGAGCTCGCTCGCTCCGGAGGGAATCCCGGCGGCGCCGGCTCGTGAGCCGATCGATCTCGTCTCCACCACGCGGCCACCCGCCGAGGCCGAGACCGTCGCAGCGGTGGCCGCGCCCCCGCCGCGTCCCCGCGCGGTCACCCCGCCCGAGAATCAACGCGTGACGACGCAACACCCGCCGTCGCCCCGGCCCGCGCCCGACATCGCGACGTCGGCGCGCGCCGCCGACCCGGCGGTCACGAGGGAGCGCCCGGCGCCGGACGCTCCGGATCCATCCGCGGCGATCGACTGGCTACTCCGGGGCGCCGGCGGGACGAGCCGGCGAGATACCGAGCGGCCGTAGCGCGGCCGCTACTTGGCCGCGGTGGTGCGGGGGTCGACGCTCTCGGCCAGGCACTGGCCGCGCATCGAGCGCTCGGCGTCGGCGCCGCTGAACGAGGCGCCGGGCTGCTCGGAGATCCGGAGGCCCATCTTCTCGAGCGCCTGGGCCTGCTGATGCATCGCGGTGGCGCACTCCTCGCGCGTGGCGAAGGTGCTCACCGAATCCCAGGGCGAATCGCCCCCCATGATCCACAGCACCCACCCGCCGTCGGCGGAGACCGGGGAAGCGAGCACCAGCACGGCCAGCATCGGGAGCATCAGGCGACGCATGGGAAGGTCCCTCCTGCCTCCAATCGTACCGAAGCCGGATTTTCAGCGCGGTTATACTTTGCCCCGGCATGGCGGGCGTGCTCGTCCGGTTCGCGCGGGCCCTGAGACGACGGTGCCCCAACTGTGGCGTCGGCCCGGTCACGGTGCGGTGGTTCGGGATCCGCCCAGCCTGCCCGCAGTGTCACCTGCGGCTCGACCGTGGCGAGGAGGACTACTTCCTGGGCGCGATCGTGTTCAACATGACCTTCGCGGAGGGCGTCTTCGCTTTGGGCCTGGGCGCGGTGCTGCTCTGGACCTATCCGAACCCGCCGTGGAACGCCCTCTACTACGGTGGGATCGCGGGCATGATCGCGGCCCCGATCTTCTTCTATCCCTACTCGAAGCTCTGCTGGCTCGCCTTCGACCTCGGGTTCCGGCCGCCGCGGCCGGAGGACTTCGCGCCTCGCCCCGCTTCCTGACCCGACCTCACCGGTAGAGGTCGGGGACGATCCCGTAGGCCTGGATCTTGCGATAGAGCGTCTTGGGGTCGATGCGCAGCACGGTGGCGGCCTTGGCCCGATGCCCCCCGACACTGCGCAGCGTCGAGATGATGTGCTGTCGCTCCATGTCCTCCAGGCTCCCGCCCGGCAGGGCGCTCGGAACCCGGCCGCCGCGAATCTCCTCCGGCAGGTCGGCGGGCTGGATCTGATCGCCCTGGGAGAGGATCACCGCGCGCTGGACCGCGTGCTGCAGCTCGCGCACGTTGCCGGGCCAGTCGTAGCGCTCCAGGCACTCCATCGCCCCGTCGGAGAGACGCTTGCGGCCGTAGGTCGCGTTCTGCTCCAGGAAGTGCTCGGTGAGACGGCGCACGTCCTCGCGGCGCTCGCGCAGGGGCGGCAGCGTGATCGTGATGGTGTTGATGCGATAGAACAGGTCCTGGCGGAACCCGCCGGTCTTGAGCGCCTCCGCGAGATCCCGGTTGGTCGCGGCGACCAGCCGCATGTCGACGGTGCGCCGCCGGGTCCCGCCCACCCGGAAGAACGCGTGCGACTCGAGCACCCGCAGCAGCTTCACCTGGCTCTCCGGCTCCATCTCCCCGATCTCGTCGAGGAACAGGGTCCCCCCGTCGGCCAGCTCGATGAGCCCCGGCTTGGTCCCGATCGCGCCGGTGAAGGCCCCCTTCTCGTGGCCGAACAGCTCGCTCTCCAGCACCTCGCGGGCGAGCGCGCCGCAGTGGATGGGCACGAACGCCTGACGGGCGCGCGGGGAGCGATCGTGGATGGCCCGCGCCACCAGCTCCTTGCCGGTGCCGCTCTCGCCCAGCACCAGCACCGACGACTCGGTGGGGGCGACCCGATCGATGAGGCGGAGCACCTCCTCCATCCGCCCGCTCTCGGTGATGATCCCCTGGTAGCCGGGCTCGTCGAGCTGGGACCGCATCACCACGTTCTGGCGCATGAGCCGGCCCTTCTCGGCCGCCTTGCGGATGAGGATCTCGAGCTCTTCGATGCGGGCCGGCTTGGTCAGGTAGTCGTAGGCCCCCAGCTTCATCGCCTCGACCGCCGTCGACACCTCCTGGAAACCGGTCATCACGATGACCTGGGGCGCCTCCGGCAGGTCCTGCAGCTCGCGGAGCACCTCGAGGCCTTCCACGTTCGGCATCTTCATGTCGAGCAGGAGGACGTCGGGCACGTCCTCCTTCAGATGCTCGATGGCGGCGCGCCCGTCGCCCACTCCGATCACCTCGTGGCCCTTTCGGCCGAGCTCGCGGACCAGCAGCTCGCGCAGGTTCTTCTCGTCGTCGGCCACCAGCACCCGGATGAGCGCGGTCACGGCTTCTCCCTCCCGGGCTCGCCGGGCCGGAGCGGCAGGATGACCCGGAAGGTGGTGCCTGCCCCCACCCGGGTGTCGACCTCGATGCGGCCCTCGTGGTCGGCCACGAAGCCCTGGGCGATGGCCAGCCCGAGCCCGGTGCCCTGCCCCGGCGGCTTGGTGGTGAAGAACGGATCGAAGACCCGCGGCAGCACGTGCTCGGGAATGCCGGGACCCTCGTCCTCGAAACCGATCTCCACCTCGCGCGCGTTGCGCCGTCGAGTCGTCACGGTCAGCGTGCCCTTTCCGTTCATCGCGTCGAGCGCATTGCTCGCGAGCCCGAGGAAGACCTGTCGGAGCTGGCCCTCGTTGGCCACCACGTCGGGCAGCTCCGCGTCCGGCCGGCGCTCGAGCCGGCTCTGCGCGTAGCGCGACTGGTGGCCGATCAGCTCCAGCACCTTGTCGACCAGCACGTTCAGGTCGGTGGGGGCCCGGCGGCTGCCCGGATCCCGCACGAAGTGGAGCAGGCTCCCGGTGATCTCCTTGCACCGGTAGGCCTCCTCCTCGACCAGGGAGAGATAGGCGGGAAAGTCCTTGAACGCGTCCAGATCTCGCAGGTGCGGATCCTGCGCCCGCTCGCGGAGCGCCTCCGCGCAGCCCGCGATGGTGGCCAGCGGGTTGTTCAGCTCGTGCGCCACCCCCGCGGCCAGTCGTCCCGCGGTAGTGAGGCGCTCGGTCAGGAGCATCTGGCGCTCGAGCCGCTTCTGCAGGGTGATGTCTTCCACCAGCACCAGGACGTGGGTGGCCTGCGGGGCCCGCAGGGGCGTCGCGGTCAGCCGCACTGTGAGCGTCTCGCCGCCCGCGGGCAGCTCCTGCTCCGCGTGCCGGACCTCACGGGCCGCGACCGCGCCCTGCAGGAAGCTCCGCACCGCTTCCGCCTTGGTCGCGGGCATGAGCTCGACGAACGGCCGCCGCGCGGTAGGTCCCACCGGCACGAGCGCGGCGCCCTCGCGGTTGGCGCTGATCACCTGCAGCTCCGCGTCGAGCACGAAGAGCCCGAGCGGCAGGGTCTCGAGCACCACCTCCACGAAGCGCTTCTGCTCGTCGAGCTCGTGGGTGCGCGCCCCCACCATCGCCTCGAGCCTCTCGGAGTAGGTGCGCACCGAGCTGAACAGGCGGGCGTGCTCGAGCGCCATCGCGGCCTGGTCCGCAAAGGCGGACACCAGCGACTCCTCCTCGGCGGTGAAGTGGTGCACGTCGGTACGCAGGACGGTGAGGGCCCCGATGGCCAGATCGCCCACGATGAGGGGGGCGGCCAGCATCGAGCGCAGGCCGGACTGGGGATAGCGCACGCGCGGATCGCGGTAGAGATCGGTGGTCTGGGTCGGGCGCCGCTCCTTGACCGCGGCCCCGGTGATCCCTTCGCCCACCTGCAGGCGGATCGCGGGCAGGTCCTCGGGAGGCAGGTCGAGGCTCGCGGTGGCGATCAGCTCGCCGGTGGCCGCGTCGAGGGTGAAGAGGCCGCACGACTGCACCTCGAGCACCGCGCGCGCCTGGTTCAGGATGAGTCGCACCGTCTCGCCCACGTCGAGGCTCTGGTTCACTGCGTGCCCGGCCCGGAGCAGGGCCTGGGTCTCCCGGGTCCGCCGCTGGGCCTCCTCGAAGAGCCGCGCGTTCTGGATCGCGATGCCGGCCTGATCCGCGAAGGTCTCCAGCAAGGTCTGGTGCCGCTCGCCGAAGGCGCTCGGCATCGTCGAGAACGCGGAGATGACGCCGATGATCTGGCCCCCGACCCGGAGCGGCACGCTCAGGAACGAGCGAATGCCCTCCTTCTCGTCGACGTCGCGCCGCGCCGAGCGTGGATCCTGGCGCAGGTCGTCGGAGCGCACCGCGCGGCCGGACGCGGCGGCGACCCCGATGATCCCCTCGCCCACCCGCACCGAGAGGTTCCGCCACTCGAGCGTGCGGAACCCGTGGGCGGCCGCCTGCTCGATCTGGGTCCGGTCCGGGCTCAGCAGACCGATGCCACACCCGGTGCTGCCCATGAGGGCGGTGACGGACCGGCTGATCGTCTCGAGCACCGAGGGCAGATCGAGCCGGGCGGTGATGAGCTGGGTCGTGCGGTTCAAGGCGGCCAGCTCCTCGGCGCGCCGGGTCGATTCCCCGTGCAGGCGCGAGTGCTCGATGGCCGAGGCCAGCGGTCGCGCCACGTCGGTGAGCACCTCGACGTCGGCATCGGTGAAGGCGCCCGGCTCCCGGTGGGCGACGTTGAGGGTGCCGATCACCTGGCCCTGCGAGAGCAGCGGCGCGAGGATGGCCGACCGGAAGCCGCGCCGCAGGAAGAGCTCCCGGCTCACCGCCGGGACAGACGGATCGCCGGTGACGTCGTCGATCCGGCGGGGCGCCTGCTGGCTCGCCACCCACGCGGTCAGCGTGTTGGCGATGGGGATCCCGAAGTCGAATGCCTCGGGCAGCGCGGTGCGCGTCGCCACGTCGAGCACGCGGAACTCCCCGCGCTCACGGTCGAGCAGGGTCACCCCGAGCGCGTCGAAGCTGATCAGCCGGCCGACCGCCTCCGCCACCTTCTGATAGATGCGCTCCAGCGAGAGCGTGGTCCCGCTGAGGGCGGTGATCTGGTTGATGACCTCGAGCCGGATGGTGCGCTGCCGCAGGCGCCAGACGTGCTCGAGGGCGTGGCCGAACTCGCGGGCGAAGCTCGGGGGCAGCGTCTCTCGGGTGAGACCGCGGGCCCCGCCCCGCCCGACCAGCACCAAGGCCCCGGTGGGGTGCCGCGGGTCGCCCAGCGCCGCCCCGAGCAGCACCTGGTCCCGGTCCTTCAGGCCGGGCGGCCGGGCGGCCGGCTTCTCGAGCCGCACCCCCCGGCGCGGCGGCTCCAGACGCGCGCGCAGCCAGCGGTCGAGCGCCGAGCCCGGCCGCGCGCCCACCACCAGGTCGACCGGGGCGCCCTCGTGCGGCCGGAAGCGCAGCGCGCCGGCGCGGGCGCCGGAGAGCGTGACCAGCCGCTTCAGCGTCCGCGCGAAGCCCGCCTCCGAGGAGGCCGCCCCACCGAGCGTCGCCAGGAGGTCGGGGAAGAGCCGCCCGATCTTCACCGGCGCCTCAGAGCGACGGGCCCGCGTCGAAGCGGATCACGCTCTCGCACCAGGCGGCGGCCGCGAGCAGGCGCGCCTCCCCCCACGCCGTGCCGACGAGCTGCAGCGCGAGCGGCAGCCCCGACGGGTCGAGCCCGGTGGGGAGCGAGATCGCGGGCAGGCCCGCGAACGTGAACGGGGCGCAGAAGCCCGGATCGCCAGTGGAGCCGAGGCCGCGGGGAGCGGGAGCGCCGATGGTGGGCGCGAGCAGCGCGTCGTGGCTCGACGCCACCGCGTCCAGCTCGTCGCCCGCGCGGCGACGCGCGCTCTGGGCCGCGAGGTAGTCCGGCGCGGTCACCGCGCGCCCTCGCTCGATCAGTTCCTTGATGCGCGGCGGGTAGTCGGCCGCGTGCGAGGCGTAGAGCGGCGAGTGCGCGTGCGCCGCCTCCACCGCCAGCACCGTCTCCCCCGCGGTGCGCAGCGTGGCGAACGAGTCGGGCAGGTCCACGTCGACGAGTCGGGCACCCGCCCCTTCGAGCTCGCGCAGGATCGCGTCGAGGTGCTTGGCCATCTCGGGAGTGGCCTGCGCGATGAGCGCGCCGAGCACGCCGATGCGCGGCGGCGCGGGGGCGGCGAGGACGGCCAGGTAGGGCCCGGGCGGCACCGCGCTCACGTGCGGGTCGGCCGGATCCGGGCCGGCCAGCAGCGACAGGGCCAGCGCACAGTCCTCGACGCTCCGGGCGAAGACCCCGACGTGGTCGAGGCTCTCGGCCAGGGCCAGCACCCCCGCGGTGCTGATGCGGCGGTGGGTCGGCTTGAAGCCGATCACGCCGCAGTACGCGGCGGGACGCAGCACCGAGCCCACCGTCTGCGAGCCCAACGCCAGCGGCACCATGCGCGCGGCCACCGCGGCGGCCGGCCCGCTCGACGAGCCGCCCGGGGTGTGCTCCGGGTTCCACGGGTTGCGGGTGGTGCTCGGGTCGAGGAACGCGAACGGGGTGGTGACGAGCTTGCCCATCGGCACCGCCCCCGCCCCGCGCAGCCGGGCCACCACGGTCGCGTCGGCCGTCGCGGTGCGCGTGGCCCACGCGGGCGCGCCAGAGATGGTCGGCACGCCCGCGGCGTCGAAGACGTCCTTCAACGCGATCGGCACCCCGTGGAGCGGCCCCATGAAGCGGCCCTCGCGCGCCTCGATGTCGCGCTGGACTGCCACCCGCGCGGCCGCGTCGCGATCGAGCCGGACCCACGCGCCCACCGCGGGCTCGGTGGCGTCGACGCGCTTGAGACAGGCCGCCACCAGGTTCGACGGCGAGAGCGAGCCGGCGCGGATGCGCCGGGCCGCCTCGGACGCGCTCAGCTCGTACATGGCGGCCATGGTCAGTGCAGGGCGTCCAGCACCTCGGCCACGACCTCGAAGCGCCCGAAGGAGGGCATCAGGTAGGCGCCCGCGTGGTAGGCCCGCACGTCGCGCAGGAGCCGCTGGGCCATCTCGATCCCCGCGCGCAGCCCGCGCTCCCCCGCCTCCTTCATGCGCGCGCGCACGCCGTCCGGCACCGTGATGCCGGGTACTTCGTTGTGGAGGAACTCGGCGTGCCGGGAGGAGTGAAGCGGCATGATCCCCACCAGCAGCGGGATCGGCGACCGAGAGCGGGCGAAGAAGCGCTCGAGCATCTCGAGGTCGTAGACCGGCTGGGTCTGGACCCACCGCGCGCCCGCCTCGACCTTGGCAAGGAAGCGCTCCATCTCGCGGGCCGGCTCGGCCGCGGCGGGGTTCAGGGCCACCCCCACGCAGAAGGAGGTGGGCTCGCCGATCGAGGTGCCGGTGGCGTCGAGGCCGCGGTTCATCCCGGCCAGCACCCGGATCAGGCCGATCGCGTCGACGTCGAAGACCGCGGTGGCGTTCACGTAGTCGCCCGCGCGGGGTGGGTCGCCGGTCATCGCGAGGATGTTGCGGATGTCCACCGCGTGGGCCCCCAGGAGATCGGCCTGGATGCCCATCAGGTTCCGGTCGCGACACGTGAAGTGCATGTTGATGTCGAGCCCGCTCGCGTCCCGCACCAGCATCGCGGTCGGCAGCACCGACATCCGGACGCGGCCGAGCGAGCCGTCGTTGATGTCGACGATCTCGACCCCGCGCTCCTTGAGCAGCTTCGCCCCCTGCACCAGCTTCTCGATGTTGTGCCCGCGCGGGGGGTCCAGCTCGACGGTGACCGCGAACTCGCGCGCCTCGAGCCGCCGCTGCAGGAGGGTCGGCGGCGCGCTCGTGACGAGCCCGCTGGGCTCCGCGGTCTCCACCCGCGCCCGGCGCACCGGCTCGACGCGCGCCGCGCTCCGCTGGGGGGCGAGCCGGTCGAGCGCGTCCCGCATGGCGCGCACGTGCTGCGGCGTGGTGCCGCAGCAGCCGCCCACCATGCGCGCGCCCCCGAGGATCATCCGGGCCGCGTAGTCCGCCATGTAGCCGGGCGACGACAGGTACATGAGCCGCTCGCCCACCCGGCTCGGCAGGCCGGCGTTGGGCTGGATGACGAGGTGGAGCCCGGCCGCCTCGGGCAGCATCTGCTCCAGGATGTCGTAGAGCACGCTCGAACCCACCGAGCAGTTGGCGCCCAGGACCTGGATCGGCAACTCCCGCAGCGCGCGAACGACCTCGGCGGCCGAGCGGCCGGTGAAGGTCACCCCGTCGTCGGTGAACGCCACCTCGGCCACGATCGGCAGATCGGTGAGCCCCCGCACGGCCTCCACCGCGAGGCGCATCTCGGTCAGGTCGGAGAAGGTCTCGATCACGAACGCGTCGACGCCGCCCTCGAGGAGCCCCTCCGCCTGCTCGTGGAAGGCCAGCCGCGCCTCGTCCGGCTCGATGGTGCCGAGCGGGGCCAGGTACCGGCCGAGCGGGCCGATCGAGCCCACCACCAGCACGTCGCGCCCCATGCTCTCGCGCACGTCGCGCGCGAGCTTGACCCCGCGCAGGTTGATCTCCCGCACGCGGCCCTGCAGGCCGTGCAGCGCCAGCTTGAACCGGTTGGCCCCGAAGGTATTGGTCTCGATGAGGTCCGAGCCCGCCTGGATGTACTCGGCGTGGATCGACTGCACGAGCTTCGTCTCGTTGAGGTTCAGCACGTCGAAGCAGGCGTCAAGCGGCACCCCGCGGGCGTAGAGCATGGTGCCCATGGCCCCGTCGCACAGGAGCGGCCGCTCGGCTAGTCGGGTGAGGAGCGGGGACGGCACGAGCCTACGCCCCCTGACCCGGCCCTCTCCCCGGGGAGGAGAGGGTGAGACGCGGCTTGAGCGCGAGGAGGACCTGGGTGACCACCTGATCGGTGTTGCGGCGGGTGGTATCGACGGTGAGATCGGCCTGGCGATAGTAGGTCTCGCGCCCCTGATAGATCGCGGCGACCTCCTCGCGGGTCCGGCCGGTCAGCATCGGGCGCTCGCCCATGCGGCGGGCCCGCTCGTAGAGCACGTCGAAGTCGCCCGCGAGCCACACCACCGTGCCCAGCGCACGCATCGCCTCCGGACGGCCCTCGCGGCAGTAGAGCCCGCCCCCGGTGGCGATCACGTCACCCGACTTGAGGGCGAGGAGACGCACCGTCTCTTCCTCGAGGGACCGGAAGTAGGCTTCGCCCCGCTCGGCGAAGATCGCCGGGATCGAGCGGCCCTCGCGGGCGGTGATCATGTCGTCGGTCTCGACGAAGCAGCGGCCCATGCGGCGGGCGAGGAGCCGGCCCACCGACGACTTGCCCGCGCCCATGAACCCCACCAGGATCACGTTGTCGCCCATGAGACCTCCAGCCTATCACCACACCCCCGCGCCCGGCCGCTGCACCGTGACCGCGGC
>Ga0075433_10001559_pt1 | contig 16961 bp, 17 predicted proteins | sample RhiMethybrSRZTD2_FD_75299 | JGI IMG/M metagenome (GOLD analysis project Ga0075433, IMG submission 75299) | Populus rhizosphere microbial communities from Tennessee, USA - Rhizosphere MetaG P. TD hybrid SRZTD2 | ecosystem: Host-associated > Plants > Roots > Rhizosphere > Soil | place: USA... | reverse complement strand
TCTTAAATTGCAGACGCGTTCTCGCGGACTGGCTTCGGCGAGCAAAGCTCGCCTACGCCGAAACGACCTTGTATTGACGGAGTCGGGCTTCGCCCGCACGGAGTCACGGCGCCGGACGCGCGTCTACCCCGGGTCTGGGAGGGGTTTCCTGACGTGGGGGAAACCAGGTTTCCCCCACGAACCCCCTTCTTAAATTGCAGACGCGTTCTCGCGGACTGGCTTCGGCGAGCAAAGCTCGCCTACGCCGAAACGACCTTGTATTGACGGAGTCGGGCTTCGCCCGCACGGAGTCACGGCGCGGGACGCGCGTCTACCCCGGGTCTGGGAGGGGGCCAACGGGGGAAACCCCATTTCCCCCGTTATGTACCGCCGTTATCTTGAGCGCGTGATCCTGCTCGACGTCGCGATCAACGCCCATCAGGAGCACGAGGGGCTGCACCTGTTCCGGTTTATCCCGGGCTACGAGACGAACATCGTCGTCGCCGGGAAGGAGCCGTTGGTCCTGATGCTCCTGTCCTTTCTCATCACCTTCGCGCTCACACGTCTCTACACGCGCCTGGCGCGGATCTACGGCTGGGGAAGCGGGAGCGTGAACGGCTTCCACCTGCATCACATGGTGGTCGGGATCCTCATGGTGCTCGTCACGGGATTCATCTCGGTCGCCGCCTCGCCGGGATACCCGTGGCAGCACGTGCTCGCGATCCTGTTCGGCGTCGGCGCGGCGCTGACGCTCGACGAGTTCGCGCTCTGGCTCTACTTCCGGGACGTCTACTGGACCGAGCAGGGCCGATCGTCGATCGACGCGACGATCATGGGGGTCGTCCTGGCCGGCCTCGTCCTCGTCGGCACGTCGCCGTTCGGCATCCGCCAGGTGGAGGCGCAGGAGCCCCGGACCGTGGCCTTCATCATCATCGCCGTGTCCGTGGCGTTCACGGTGGTCACGTTCCTCAAGGGCCGGCTGCTGCTCGGCCTCATCAGCGTCTTCTTCCCGCTCGTGGGCGTGTTCTTCGCGTTCCGCCTCGCCAAGCCGCACTCGCCGTGGTCACGGTGGTTCTACTCCCACGAGCCCCGGCAGCTCCACCGGTCGCACGAGCGTTTCGACGAGCACGACCGCCGTCTGCTGGAGCTCAAGGAGCGGTTCTACGACCTGATCGGCGGTGCGCCGACCCAGAAGCAGGTCACGCCGAACGCACCGCCGGTCGGCATGGTGGACGGCTACCTGTCGGTTCGAGACCAGGACAACACCCCGCCACAGGTTCGAGACCAGGACGACACTCCGCCACCGAGTCCGTCATCGGTGAGGGCGGGGGGCTCACCTGGGGTCTGAAGGCGAGCCGCCCGCTACCTCTATTCCCCTCAAGACGGGTCTGCCCGACGGAGTCGGCCAGCCGCAGCGGGGACCGCCGGCGGGAGACGTCGCGCTCCGGGGAGAGAGGGACGCGCGTCCGCCTTCCCTGGCGTCACGGATAGTCTGACGGTTCAGCCCGCAGAAAACAAGAGGGAACATTCACCTAATTCACGATTTCTATGCCGAAGACGTTGTGGGCACCCTGGCGCCTCGAGTACATCCAGCATGCCGACGAGCTTCCCGGATGCCTGTTTTGCCTGACGGCTGAGCGGGATCCGGACGGCCTCCTGGTCCACCGCGGCACAACTGCGCTCGCGGTCATGAACAAGTTTCCGTACGCCTCGGGCCACCTGATGGTCGCGCCCCTGCGGCACGTCGGCGACCTCGGGGACCTGTCGCAAGACGAGGCGCTGGAGATTCACCGACTCGTGACCCAGGCTCTCGGAGCGCTGGCATCCGCATACAAGCCGCAGGGCTACAACGTCGGCTGGAATCTGGGCCGGATCGCCGGCGCCGGCATCGTCGACCACATCCACGCACACGTCGTCCCGCGCTGGGCGGGCGACACGAACTTCATGCCGGTCCTCGCCGACGTGAAGGTGCTCCCAGAGCACCTCCTGGAGACGCGGCGGCGCCTCGCCGCCGCCTGGCCGGACGCCTGATTACTCCTCGAGGAACCGCTCGCCCTGCCCGACGGTGAAGCCGGACTGAACCTGCGGGCCCAGGAGCTTGTCGTTCTGGTCGGCCAGGCTCCGATCGCGGGCGATGTCCTCGGCGTCCTTTTGATCCTGCGCCTGCGCCTGCTCGCGCTCGCGACCGAACAGCTCACGGATGCGGTCCATGAATCCCACGGCTCGATAGTACAGCCCGCCGGGCGGGAGCCTCAGTGCTTGCGTTCCCAGCTGTGCAGGTCGAAGACGCGGTTGAACTCGCGGAGGACGTGGTACGCGATCTGCTGCCCGCCCGCATCCTCGTAGTGGACCCCGTCGCCGGTCCGCATCTTGATCACCGTGCCGTTCGGCTTCGCGAGGTACTCGCTGAACTTGCCCGACTTCGTCTCGAAGAGCTTGTAGGTGTCGACGAACGCCACTTTCGGAGCGCGCTTCTCCGCCTCCGTGCGGTAGATGCTGTTCAGCACGCGGAAGCGGGCGGACAGGCCTGAATCGCGGGCGATTGGAAGCCCGATCCACACGAGGAACGCGCCCGTCGAGGTCACGTCGTCCATGACGCCGCCGACCCGGCGGCGGTACTCGCGCATCCATGACGGGCTGCCGAACGCGCCGACGTGCACGCCCTTTGGCAGACCCGTCATATACGAGTTGTCGTCGTTCGCGCCGAAGGTGAGGACGACCGCATTCGGATGGAGCTTGGCGACCTGCTGGCGGATGTGCGTGAACCAGTCGAACACTTCGGGACGCTCGAGCCCGGTGGCGACCTGGCCGTCGACCTTGCCGCCAACGCCCGTGATGTAGTGCGTTCGGTCACCCATGCGGATCAGCTGCCAACCGGGCGTGATCGACAGGGAGTCACCCGCTACCCAGATCTTCAGGGGGTGCTGCGGGCTGAACGCCGGGCGCTTCGGCGGCGGCGCCGGCTTCGGCTTCCCGGCGCGATGCCGTTGAGCTTTGTGCTGCTGATGCTTCGGCCGCGTCGTGTGGTGGAAGACGACGGCGGCGTTCGAGCCCTGGTCGTGACGCCCGAGCGCCCGCCGTAGCTCCCGGCGCGGGACGTCGAGCCGGAGCGCCTCGCTGACCTTGACGAGCGGGAGCGTCAGCGCCATTCCGACGTCGCGCTGCCAACCCGGCGACTGGATCTCGGCCGTGCGGCGCACGCTCTGGGCGTTCAGCAGCGTGCCGAGCGCGATCGCGAGCAGACCGACCAGGATCGCCCTCTTGGCCGTAAGCAGGCGACGCGGCCGGGCGAGCGACCGAATCGGACGCGGGCGCGGGCGCGCTCGTTCTGCCGGGACGTGTTCTGTCGCTTGTGTAGCCATCTAGAAGCGGAAGTAGATGAAGGGGGCCACTCCTTCCGGCCCGAGGACGTTGATGACGAGCAGCGCGACTGCGAGCGCCGCGCCCTGCAGGACGAGCGCGCGCCGGGAGAAGAGTGCCATCAGCGCGTCCCAGACCCGGCCGGGGACGTACTGCGCGCCGATGCCGACCGCGATGGCGAGCAGCACCGGCAGCGTGACGGCCTGCACCGGCGTATGAATGCCGGAGAAGAGCTGCTTGAGGACGTCGGCGGCGGTCGAGAACGAGTCGGCGCGGAAGAACACCCAGCCGAAGCAGACGAAATTGAACGTGATCAGCCGCCGCCACATCCGCTTGGCAGGCGTGTCCGGTCGGTCGGGCAGCCCGCGCCAGGCGCGGAACTCCGCCCACCCGTGCTCGACGCAGAGCCCGAGCCCGTGGATGCCTCCCCAGACCACGAACGTCCACGCCGCCCCGTGCCACAGCCCGCCGAGGAGCATCACGATCATCAGGTTCCTATACGTCGCCAGGCGGCCGTGGCGGTTCCCGCCGAGCGGGATGTAGAGGTAGTCGCGCAGCCAGCGCGACAGCGTCATGTGCCAGCGCCGCCAGAAATCACGCACCGAGGTGGCCGCGTACGGGGCGTTGAAGTTCGTCGGGAACTCGAAGCCGAGCAGGAGCGCGAGCCCGATCGCGATGTTCGTGTAGCCGAGGAAATCCGCGAAGATCTGCACGGCGTAGCCGTAGATCCCGACGAGCACGTCGACGGATGAGTACTGCTCCGGTGCAGCGAACACTTTGTCGACGATCTCCGTCCCCAGGTAGCTGGCGATCACGACCTTCATGAACAGGCCGCTGGCGATGAGGAAGAACGCGCGCGTGGCGTCGACGCGACGCGCGTCGCGCGGCGAGTCGAGCTGCGGGATCAGCTCCGAGCCGCGCACGATCGGCCCTGCGACGAGGTGCGGGAAGAATGAGAGGAAAGCGGCGAACTTCGGCAGCGTCGTCGGGCGCAGCTTCCCGCGGTAGATGTCGATCACGTAGCTCAGCGCCATGAACGTGTAGAAGGAGATGCCGATCGGGAGCAGGGCGGTCACGACTGGAAGCGCGACGTCGAGGCCGGCGTCGTGGAGCGAGTTGCGCGTGGAGCTGAGGAAGAACCCGGAGTACTTGAAGTAGCCGAGCAGTCCGAGGTTGAACACGATCGCGCACCAGAGCAGCGCCTTGCGGGCGCGGATGTCGTCGCGCCGGTCGATCGCGAGCCCGAGCACCCAGTTCACGAGCGTCGAGGCAACGAGGAGGAAGACGTAGTGCCAGTTCCACCAGCCGTAGAAGACGTAGCTCGCGAAGACGATGAAGGGGAACCACAGCCGCTGCCGCGGCATCAGCAGCCAGCTCACCGGCAGAACGGCGAGGAAGAAAAGCGCGAAGGTTGCGGTCGGGAAGAGCAAGAGCGGCGGCGAAGCGGAGCGGGTCTGCCCGATCGTAGACGAGGTACCCGCCGGAGGGGGCGCTTCCCGCGGCGTACGCAGGGCTGAGCAGCCCCGCGTCGAACGCCCCGCTGCGGGCCTCCCTCTCGCGTTCGCGAGCTGGCCGAGCAAGCGAGCCGAGGTCGCCGCGCGCGGCGAGCCGCAGCGCCCGGCGGCGGAGGCCCGCCGGCTCGACTCCTTGCTTTGGCCTGCGGAACGCGAAGTAGTTGACGTGACGTTTGTCACCAATAGGGAGGGAGCTCATGTCACGGTCACTACGCCGTGCGCTCGTCGTGGTGCTACTTATCGTTGCGGCGACGGTCGTCGTGCTCACCGTGCCGGCCGCGGTGTCCCAGTCGCACGCGCAATCGTGCAACCTGATCCAGGGCACGAACGGTCCCGATGTCATCTTTGGCACCAACGGGCCGGATTGCATCTTCACCTACGGCGGCAACGACGAGGTCTTCGCTCTCGGCGGCGATGACATCGTCAATACCGGGGACGGCAACGACTTCGTCGACGGCTTCCCGGGTGACGACCACATCCAGGGCGGCCCCGGGAACGATCAGCTACGGGGAGCGGAGGACAACGACACCGTCTCCGGTGGGCCGGGCAACGACTTCTTTGATCCCGCGTTCGACGACCCCGTTGAGACATCGTCGACCGACGACGCTCTGTACGGCGACACCGGCGACGACGTCCTGTACGGCGGGAACGGGTTCAACGCGTGCCACGGCGGAACCGGCTTCGACGGCGCCCAGGCGTCGACGTGCCAGATCCAGAGCGGCATCGAGTTCCAGTTCTAGCGGGGAACACGTCGGGCGAGCCGCAGGGCCGCCGCGGGGCGGCCCTGCGGCGCCCCGCGCCGCGGAACGCCGCGAAGTAGGCTCCGGCCCGATGCATCGCCCGGCCGACGGCGAGGGAAAGACCAAGGAAGACCTCGATCGTGAGCTGATCGAGCTCCTCAACGAGCTGCGCGTCGCACTGCCGGGCGTGCAGGTGCTGTTCGCCTTCCTGCTCGCGGTCCCGTTTACGAACCGGTTCTCGAGCGTGACCGCGTTCCAGAAGGACGTCTACTTCGCCGCGCTGCTGTGCACGCTGGCCGGGTCGGTGCTGCTGATCGCCCCGTCCACGTACCACCGCATCCGCTGGCGGCAGCACGACAAGGAGCAGATTCTGCGGGCGGCCAACAGGCTCGCCATCGCCGGGACCGTGTTCCTTGCCATGGCGATGTCCGCGTCGGTACTCCTTGTCACTGACGTCATCTTCTCTCTCAGGGCGGCGGCGATCACGACCGGCGTGGCGGCAGGACTCTTCGCCTGGTTCTGGTACGGGCTGCCGCTCTGGCGGCACTTAACGGATTAGCGTGGCGTCGGCCGTCGCCGGCCCCCGCCACGCACTCGCATCCAGCCGTACTCAGTGGGCGAGGTTCGGGACGAGGCTGCTGGCGATCGGCGTCCCGAGGCCGGTCGCGGCGTCCCAACCCGGGACTGCCTGGAATCCGGTGATCGGCGGATAGCTGTTGTTGCCGATCGTGATGTCGTGGATGGACGTTGATGCCGACCGACTCTTGCCGAGCTTGTAGAGCGGCTTGTTGATGTCGCCGACGCGGCCGCCGTTCAGCTGGTCGACCAGCGCGACGAGGCCGGCCCACTGCGCCGAGCCGGAGCTCGTCCCGCTGAAGCGAAACACGAGGTCAGGACCGAGTCCTGATGAGCTCCACACGCCCAGCACACCGCCCTCGACCCCCGCGTTGTACGACACGTCGGGCACGCCGCGCGCGTGCGCCTTCTGAACGGGCGCCTGGAACGGCGGCCGTTTGTACAGGATGCTGAATCCGCCCCCTCCGGCGGCGCCGAAGGTAAGCGACTCGTTCCAGGCCGTCTCCGAGTCGTACGCGCCGGTCACCCCGTCCGCGAACAGCCTCGTGCCGCCGACGGAGGTGACGTTCGGGTCGCTGGCGGGCGTCTCGATCGCGGGGTGGTCGAGAAGATCCGAGCCGTCGCAGTTCGGCAACGCCGCCCCGAAGTCGCCCGAAGAAGCGACCAGCGTCATTCCCTGCGCCGTTGCCCGCTCGAAGAGCGAATGTTGGGAGGCGACAACCGCAGGGTCCATGCACTCCTCGGCTTCACCGAAGCTCTGCGCGACGACGTCGCCGAGGTTGTGGTCGATCGCGTACTTCGTGGCGCTCGCGAGATCGGCGTCGGCGCTCGACTTCGCGAGCACCAGGAGGATGGTCGCCTGCGGTGCGATCACGTGCGACCACTCGACGTCGAGGGTGATCTCGGCGGCCCATGCGACCTGGGTCGGATCGTTCGGATCGAACGGCGTCAAACCGTCTGGGGCGACGATGTTCAACACGGGATCCGGCAAGCCGAACAGGGAATCGAAGGCGGCCAGGTCGTGCTGGATCGTCGGGCTCTGGAACGCGTCGACGAGCACGATCGTCCGGCTGCTGCCGTTGATGCCGGCGTCGAGAAGCGGTTGCACCCCGTAGGCGGCCCGGATCGGATCGGGCGTGTAGCAGCGTGCCGGATGGGTCAGCTGGCAGTTGAACGTCGGCGAGGCGTTAGGGATTGCGTGGACGGCGCGCACCCGCTTGAACTCCGCGCGGACGCCGGTCGCCGGCGTCATCGTGCCGTGGTGCGATGCAGGACGCGCGCCGGTCGCGCCCAGGAGCGCGGCAATGCCCGCGAGCACGGCCAGCGTGAGCAGTCGTCGCGCGCCCGGCGGCTTCACGCCGACACCTTCTCACTCGCGGTCGGAACGGTCAATGCCTGCACCGGTAACGAAACAGCGACGATTCGACAGTAGTGGTCATGACACGCGAAATCGATCGTCCCGCCGCCGAGGAGCGATTCCGTGCCGTGTTCGCGAACCTCGGCGTCATCACCGCCTACGCGCGGCGACGCGGAAGCAACGATCCGGAAGCCATCGCGGCCGAGGTGATGACCGTTGCGTGGCGCCGCCTGTCGGAAGTACCGACGGACGACCCCCGGCCGTGGCTCTACGCGACCGCACGCAACCTCCTGCTGGCCGAGGCCCGCCGCGCGGGGCAACGCGCCGGGATCCGGGAGCGGGAGGGCACGACTCCGGCCCTCGAGCTCCATGAGCTCGACCCGGCGCTCGGGCAGGCGCTGCGCTCGCTCTCGCATCAGGATCAGGAGGCGCTTTTGCTCGTCGCATGGGAAGAACTCAAGCCCCGCGAGGCGGCGAAGGCGCTCGGCATCAATCCTGCGGCGTTCCGGGTCCGGCTCCTACGCGCTCGCCGGCGTTTGCTTTCGCGGCTCGAGCACGCCGAGCAGGAGCGTCACCCGGCGTCGCTGCCTCAACTCGACGTGGAGGGCACATGACCACCGCTTCAATGCTTCTCCGTTTGCGATCGGCGAACCCGGTTCCGCGGCCCGCGAACGTCAGTGACGCCGATCTGTTCGCGCGGATCACCGCCCTGCCCCTCGATTCAGGGCTGCGGCGGCGAGCGCCGGCGTACCGGCGGCCGGTGCTCGTCCTCGTCGCCCTGGTGGCCGCCGCGGCGCTGCTCGCATCCGCCGCCTTCGCAGTCTCGCAGTGGATCTTCCCGAGCTTCGTCGGGCCGGAGGTCACGAAGAGCGAGTACCGCCGCGCGCAACACCACCTGACGCTCCCTCCCGGTTACAGCTGGCCCGCGATGCACATTCCACCGAACACGGTGACCTCGCCGGGCGCCGGCGGGGGACACGCGGTCATGGCGGCCCAGAACGCCTGGGAGTGCTACTGGGTCAAGGCGATCCGCCGTGACGACGCCGCCGGCCAGCGGCGGGCGCACCGCGAGCTCGAGTCGCTGCTCGCCAACAACATCATCGAGGCGCCGGCGGGCGCGTCCGAGAACTGGTCGCCGCCCAACCCACCGAACGGTCCGTACGCGGTGTTCGCGCACGACGGCGGGCTGCAGTGGGTGCGGGAGACGTACCGGCTCGCAGCTGCGGGACAGCCGCAGAGGCTCGTGGACAGCTGTCGCGCAAACGAGCCGGGGTGATCGAAGTCGGAGCGGCGTCGCCGGGCCCGAGCACCTTTGGGACCGGGGGCGCCGCTATGCCGCGGGCGGCACCGGCAGGTACGCGCCCAACCGCCCTTTGGCGAGAAAACCACGGCGAACCGCCTCGTCGCCGAGGAAGCATTCCCACCTTCGGCCGTCGGCTTGGGTGGACAGGCAGGCGCCGTCGACGTGGTGGCTGGCGTCGACCGTCTCTGCCCTGAGCCCGAGGAACTGATTCCAGAGGCGGTGGCCGTGCTGGTCGTAGAACGCCATGCCGGTCGGCGGCTTCGCGAGCAGGCACCGGAAGCTGCCAGCCGTGAGCTGGTTGCAGCGGGGTTCGCTACCTGCAAACAATGTCCATCCCTCGATCAGCCCATGGGCTTCCTGCGCTGAACTCTTCAGCGTGATCGCGGCGATCGCGGCACCGGTGCCCGCGAGGATGGCAAGGGCGGCAAGCGCGATCGGGACCGCTCGCCGCAATCGCGACGATCGGTGGACGCGCGCGTCGTTGCGCCACGCCTGCTGGAGCGCGTCGCCGAGGAGCACGAGTTCCTGGGCTGTATCGCTCATCCGTGGGATCCCTCCAGTCGTGCCCTCAGCTGTGCAAGCCCGCGGGAGACGCGAACCCGCGCGGCAGTCGGGCTACAGCCGAGCCGGCGTGCGATCTCGCCATAGGCAAGGCCACTGATGACGCGCAGCTCGACTGCTCGGCGCTGCCCGCCCGGCAGCTGATCGACCGCCGCCGCCAGTTCGGCGTCCAGTCCGTCGAGCCAGTGCTCGTTCGGCTCGACCTGGACTTCTTGTGCGGAGCGCCAGTCCACCTTCAACCGCTCGAGCATTGTGCGTTCGACACGCTGGCGCGCCACCGAGGAGAGCAGAACCCGTCGGGCGATCGTGAACAGCCACGGTGCGGCACTTCCAGCAGCCATGTCGCGAAACTGGTTTCGCGATACCCATGCCTGCGCGAACGTCTCTGCCGTCAGCTCCAGCGCCGCGTCCGGATCGGACGTGCGCCGGGTGAAGAAGCGGTGCATGCGCTCCGCGTAGCGGTCGTAAAGACGGCGGAACGCGTCCGGGTCGCGGGCAGCCAAGCTGATCAGCTCCGCGTCAGACTCCACCGCCGCCTCCATGCACCCCTCGTTAGATGGCCGCAAGGCCCGGAAGTGTTTCACGGTGGAGCGACTGTGAGACCTCCTCGCGACACTGCTCCGGATGAGTGAACGCCTGCCGTCCTGTGACGGCGGCGCAGCGCAGTCAGGAGATCCGATCGCCCCTGATCGTCGTACGGGGATGTTCACGAGGGAGGGAAAGGAGTGATGATGAGACACGCACTCGTAGCGTTCGCCGCTGCATTGGTGCTTCTTGTGTCGGCCCCGGCAGCGTTCGCCACGCGGACGATGCTGGTGCCGCAGCTGGACGTTCGCACCGCAGCGACCGGTCTCGTGACGCCGACGACGATGGCCTTCCTGAGCACCGACAGCGCGCTCGTGCTCGAGAAGAACACCGGGAAGGTTCAATACCTGACCCGGAGCGGCGACACTTGGTCGATCGACCACACGGCCCTGGATCTGGCCGTGAACAACTCGTCGGAGCGGGGATTGCTCGGGATCGCGTTCGATCCCGCGTTCGCCATCAACCACTTGGTCTACCTGTACTGGACCTGCACGGCGCCCCCACCCCCTCCAGACAATCCGTTCGTCCCTAGCCTTCTCGCGTGCGCGGACACTCCCGCGCTCGGCGCCGACACAGGCGACATCCTCGCGGTGCCGCTGCTCGGAAACCGCGTCGACCGGTTCGTCTGGAACGGTGCGTCGCTGACGTTCGACCGCAACCTGATCAAGCTGCACGCCTTCCAGAACGACGGCGCACCGACGCCGCCCGGCCAGGGCGACGAGTCGCAGCCGCCCCGGGGGAACCACAACGCCGGCGTCATCCGGTTCGGACCCGACGGCAAGCTCTACGTCATCATCGGGGACAACGGCCGACGCGGCCAGCTCCAGAACCTCCCGTCCGGGCCCACGGAAACGGGTCTCGGCACGGCGGTTCCAGACGACCAGTTCGGCGGGCCGCAGCCGGATAACGCCCACTTCACCGGTGTCGTGCTGCGGCTCAATACCGACGGCACGGCACCCACGGACAACCCGTTCTTCGCCGCGGGCGCCGCGATAGCCGGCGAAGTCGGTTCCAACCTGCAGAAGACGTTCGCCTACGGGGTCCGGAACAGCTTCGGGCTTGCCTTCGACCCGATCTCGGGCCGGCTCTGGGAGTCGGAGAACGGGGACACTGCGTTCGACGAGCTCAACCAGATCACGGCTGGGCACAACGGTGGGTGGATCCAGTTCATGGGGCCGGCGTCGCGCATCGCGCAGTTCAAGGCGATCGAGACCACGCCTGGCGCATTCTTCGGGCTCCAGCAGCTGCGCTGGCCGCCGACGCGGCTCGCCGACACGCCGGCGGAGGCCCTCTCGCGCCTGTTCGACGTGCCCGGCTCGCACTACGCCGACCCGCAGTTCAGCTGGAAGTTCGCGCTGGCGCCGGCGGGGATCGGGTTCTCGTCGTCGCGCCAGCTAGGGCCGCAGTTCCTCGGCGATCTGTTCGTCGGGTTCGCGACGCCGTCGCCGCTCGGAGGGCCGCTCTTCCACTTCAACCTGACGGGTAACCGGCGCAAGCTTGCACTCGAGGACCCGCGCCTCTCCGATCTCGTCGCGGACAATTCCGATCTCCGGGACATGACGGAGAGCGAGAGCCTGCTCGTCGGCCGCGACTTCGGCATCGTCACCGATATCGAGACCGGGCCGAACGGCAACCTCTTCGTGGTGTCGCTTAGCGACGGCGCCATCTACGAGGTGCATCGCCGCTGATCGGAGTCGTAGGGGTGCGCGCGACCGGCGCGCACCCCTACCGACCGGCCGCGGCCTGCCAGCTGATCAGACGAGACTGCAAAAGAACTCGGCGGTCCGATCGGGCGATCGTCGGTTGGTCGGTCGTCAGCCCCAACCGAAACAGAAGCCCCGATTCTCCGGGGCTTTCTCAGAGCGGACGACGGGGCTCGAACCCGCGACCCTTGGCTTGGGAAGCCAATGCTCTACCAGCTGAGCTACGTCCGCGTGAGGCCGAGGATACCGCAGGTTTGCGGAGGCGGGCTGATCCCGCCTCCGCCGCCCACGCCAGGGGGGTTGGCCAAGCGTGTCGCCAGGAATCGTGGCGCTGAGCCTATGGCCGGCATCACGATCCGACGACAAGGGGACGGCCGCCGCATCGCCGCCCCGGACGAACGACTCTACCGCATTCTGCCCCTACTTTCCACCGGTCGGCCGGGGCGCTAGAGTCGGCACCGAGTCTGAACGAGGAGGGCTGTGACGATGGAGCTCGAGGAACTCCAGAGGACCGCGGAAGCGCTCGTCGCGCCCGGCAAGGGCATCCTGGCCGCCGACGAGAGCACGGGCACGATCGAGAAGCGCTTCAAGTCGATCGGCCTCGAGTCAACGGAGGAGCATCGCCGTGCCTACAGGGACATGCTCTTCACGACCGAGGGCGTCGAGGACTACATCAGCGGCGTGATCCTGTTCGACGAGACGATCCGGCAGAGCGCGAGCGACGGCACGCCGTTCGCCGAGCTGCTCGCACGTCGCGGGATCATCCCGGGGATCAAGGTCGACAAGGGCGCCAAGCCGCTCGCGAACGCGGACGGCGAGACGGTCACCGAGGGCCTCGACGGGCTGCGAGAGCGGCTCGCCGAATACGTCTCGCTCGGTGCGAAGTTCACGAAGTGGCGGGCGGTGATCTCGATCGGGAAGGGCATCCCGAGCGACTACTGCATCTGGACGAACGCCCACGCGCTCGCTCGCTACGCGGCCCTCAGCCAGGAAGCCGGCCTCATACCGATCGTCGAGCCCGAGGTTCTCATGGACGGCGACCACACCATCGAGCGCGCGTACCACTTCACGGCGCGGACGCAAAATGCCGTCTTCACGGAGCTGCACGATCAGCGGGTCCAGCTCGAGGGCATGCTCCTCAAGCCGAACATGGTCCTCTCTGGCTATGAGTGCGCCGTCCAGGCCTCGGACAGGGAGCTCGCCGACTGGACGCTCCGCTCCCTCCGGCACAACGTCCCAGCGGCCGTTCCCGGCGTCGTCTTCCTGTCAGGCGGTCAGACCGACGAGGACGCGACCGCGCGCCTCAACGTCATGAACGCGCAGGGCCCGCATCCGTGGGAGCTCTCGTTCTCGTACGGCCGCGCGCTTCAGGCGCCCTCGCTCAAGGCGTGGGGCGGCGATCCGGCCAATGTGGAGGCCGGCCAGCGCGCCTTCTACCACCGAGCGAAGATGAACGGCGCTGCCCGAAGCGGACTCTACGCGCCGGACATGGAAACCGCGACGGTGGCGTAGCTAGCCGGCGAAGCGCTCGAGCTTCTCGAAGGAGTGCTCGGCGCGGATGTAGCGGACGGTGCCGGACGCCGAGCGCATGACGATCGAGTGCGTCGTCGCGCCGTTCTTCGTGTAGCGAACCCCGTCGAGTAGAAAACCGCTCGTCACGCCGGTCGCGGCCACGAACACGTTGTCGCTCGAGACGAGGTCGTCCATCGTGAGGACGCGCTGAGGATCGAGGCCCGAGTCCACGAGCGCGGCGCGCTCCTCGTCGTTGCGCGGCCAGAGCCGCCCCTGGATCGCGCCGCCGAGGCACTTGATCGCCGCGGCCGAGATGACGCCCTCGGGCGTGCCGCCGATCCCCATGAGCATGTCCACCACCCCGCGCCCACGACCGCTTGCAGCGATCGAGGGAGCCACGTCGCCGTCCCTGATCAGATGGACGTGGGCGCCTGACGCCCGGAGCTCCGCGATCAGGTCGACGTGCCGGTCGCGCTCGAGGACGATGACGTGCAGGTCGGTCGGGTCGACCCCTTTCGCCTCGGCGACTCGCTCGACGTTCTCCGTCGGCGAGCGGGTGATGTCGATCGCGTCGGCCGCGTCCGGGCCGACCGCGATCTTCTCCATGTAGAACGCGGCGCCCGGGAAGAAGAAGGTCCCGCGCTCGCTCAGGGCCATGACGGCGATCGCATTTGGCTGGCCGAGCGCGGTCAGGCGCGTCCCTTCGAGCGGGTCGACGGCGACGTCGACCTGCGACCCGTCGCCGCTCCCGACGTGCTCGCCGTTGTAGAGCATCGGCGCCTCGTCTTTCTCCCCCTCGCCGATCACGACGACGCCGTCCATCTGCACCGTGTCGAGCATCAGCCGCATTGCGTCGACGGCAGCCTGGTCGGCGCTTTCCTTCTCGCCTCGCCCGACCCAGCGCCCGGCTGCCAGCGCCGCGGCTTCGGTGACGCGGACGAGCTCGACGGCCAGGTTGCGGTCCGGCGCGATCGGCGAGGCCGTCGGGCCCGGTCGTCCCCTCGCCTCGACGCCAGTCACGAGCGCATCCTATAACCCTTGCCGCCGTCGGCTCCGTCGTGCTCGGAGCTCTAGGGCGCGACGAAGCGGCCTTCTGAACCGCTACCGGAGCTGACGCTTCCGGAGCCGCCGGAGGTGCCGCTGCCGCTGCTTCCGCTTCCGGAGCTGCCCGAGGTGCCGCTGCCGCTTCCAAAGCTGCCACTCCCCGACGTGCCGCTCGTCGTGCCGCCGCCGGGCCCGCTATTGCTCCCCGGCGTCCCGCTCGTCGTGCCACCGCCCGGCCCGCGGTTGCTGCCCGACGTGCCGCTCGTCGAGCCACCGCCGGGGCCGCTGTTGCTCCCCGAGCCCGAGGTGGAGGCGGGTTGCTCCACCGGGCCGCTCGGCCCCGGGCCCCCGCCAGAGATGTGGTCGTCTCCGCTTCCCGACGTGCTGCCTCCCGAGCCTGGGCCGCTGGAGTCGGATCCCGCGGAGCCGGAGCCGGAGCCGGAGCCCGAGTTCGGCGAGCTCACAGGACTGCCACCAGGCGAGGAAGAGCTTCCCGAGGACGGCGAGCCTTGACCCGTGGCGGAGTCTCCGCCGCCCGGTCCACGGTTCGAAGCGCCGCCCGTTGCAGTGGAGATTGCGGGTCCGTCAGTCGTCGAGCCGCGCGTCCCAGGCCCGTGCGACGGACGGATCGAGGGGTCGGTGTTCTTGGCGCCTGGAGTCTCGCGGTGTCCTGCCCTCCCGCTGCGATCCTCCGGGGCGGCGGCAGCGGCCTTGGCGGCTCGAGCCGCGTCCGCGAGCCGCGCGCGGGCCTTGTGCATCGTCGTGGCCGTCACCGACGGTAGCCGGGGAGCATGCCGTGCCTCCGGCGGGCGCGGTGGGTCCGAGATCAGCCTCGGGACGGCCACGGCACCGCCGAGGATCGCGGTCGCGCCAAGCCCAACCGCGGCCGCCTTCGCCGCGGTGGAGACGGCCGAATCCGAGCCGCCAGTTGCGAGAAGCCGCATGAGCGGCTCCAGCCCCGGCATGCCGCCAAGACTGGCCAGGCCGCGGCGGACCTGGGCGTTCAGGCGCTGCCTCGCCCGGCTCAGCAGCGAGCGCACCGACGGCCTACTCATCTCGAGGCTCTCGGCCACCTGGTCGTAAGAGAGGCCGCGGATCTCGCGGAGCAACAGCGCTTCGCGCTGGCTGTCCGGAAGGTCCGAGATCGCGTCCCAGACTGCCGTCAGCTCGGCGCGCTGGATGACCTCGTCCGGGGGGTCGGCGCTGGGGCCGGGGAGCTCCACCGGCGTTTCTGGCGCCGGCTGCGCGGCTGTGCGCGAGCGGTGCCAGCATTCGTTGCGCGCGATGGTCGCCACCCAGGCTGCGGGATCGCGCGGGTCGGAGCCCTTGAGCCGTGCTCGGTACGCGGACAAGAAGGTCTGCTGGGCGGCGTCTTCTGCTTCGACGCGATCGCGCAGCAGCGAGGCGCAGATCGCCTGCACCCGGCGGCCGTGCTCGCGGTAGAGGAGGTCGATCCAGTCGCTCGCTTCTCGACGGGTCGACCCGCCGACGGCGTGGGCGGGGCTAGTCGCGATGTCGGTCCCTACGGCGGCCCCGGCCGTTCGGTTTGCGGCTCGGTGGGCGATCACGAGGGCTGCCTCAGGCGACAAGCGCGACCTCCTCGATCGTGCTCCTCGCCCAAGCGACCGTCGCTGCGAGGCCCTCGCGAAGGGCGACCTCCGGCCGCCAGCCGAGGTGGCCTCGGGCGAGCGTCGTGTCCGCGCCCGTCCGGCGGACGTCGCCTCCCTGCGGGGGAAGGCGATCGAGCGCGACCCGCAACGCGGCGATCTCCTCGACGATCCGGATGACGTCGAGGAGCGTTGCCGCCTCGCGCCCTCCGACGTTGACGAGGGGCGGTGGCGCCTCCGCCTGCGCCGCGCGCACGGTGGCGTCGACGACGTCGGTCACGAACGTGAAGTCGCGGATCTGGCGGCCGTCGCCGTAGACCGGGAACGACGAGCCGGAAAGCGCCGACTCGCACAGCCGCCGGATCGCCATGTCCGGCCGTTGACGCGGCCCGTAGACCGTGAAGTACCGCAGGCCCACGGAGTCGAGCCCGCGCGCGGCGTACACGCCCGCGAGATCTTCGCAGGCCCGTTTCGTCATCCCGTAGGGCGAGCGAGGCGCTGTCGGGGTCTCGTGCTCGCGGCACGGGTATGCCGCCGCGTCGCCGTACACGGACGACGACGACGCCCAGATTACGCGGCCGCAGCCGGTCGCAATTGCCGCCTCGAACAGGCGCTGTGTGGCAAGCACGTTGTCGCGCAGGTAGGTCGGAAAGCCTGCGCCGAAGCTTCCGCGCACGCCCGGCTGGGCGGCGAGATGGAACACGGTCGGCCGGCCCGCGAGTAGCGGTTCGAGCGGGGCCGCACTGAGGTCCGCCTCGACGAGCTCGAAGGCGGGGTCGCCGGCGACCGCCGCGAGGTTCCGCTCCTTCTGCGCGCGCGGGTAGTAGTCGGTGAACGCGTCCAGGCCGCGGACGCGCCAGCCGTCCGCGAGCAGGCGCTCCGCCAGATGCGAGCCGACGAACCCGGCGCATCCGGTGACGAGTGCGAACGGCCGCCGCCTCACGCCGGAGCTTCCTCGGCCGCCAGCTCGCGCATCGGGCCGACTCGGACATTCGACGACGAGGCGAGGACGGCAAGGAGCTCGGCAATCGCGCCGCGGTCGGCCTCATCCATGACCGCGTGGTGCAGCATCACGCCGGTCGGCTCCCCCGCCCGGACGGCCTGCGCCAGCGCCGCTCCG
>Ga0075433_10001550_pt1 | contig 16985 bp, 17 predicted proteins | sample RhiMethybrSRZTD2_FD_75299 | JGI IMG/M metagenome (GOLD analysis project Ga0075433, IMG submission 75299) | Populus rhizosphere microbial communities from Tennessee, USA - Rhizosphere MetaG P. TD hybrid SRZTD2 | ecosystem: Host-associated > Plants > Roots > Rhizosphere > Soil | place: USA... | reverse complement strand
CTGTCCCAACCGTACGAGCAGGTGCGCCCAGTTGGCCTTACGGCTTTCCCAGGGGTCCCGGCCTCGGTTCCCTGATTCGGCCGCTCCGGCTGCTCGGAGCGAGCGAAATGTACCGGCGGCCAGGGGGCGGGTCAACCCGACGAACGCGCAGGTCACGGTGCATATGTGCAGGTAGAACGCGTGGCGAAAAGAGTGACAAGAAGGTGACGCATGCATGTCCTCGACCAGACGCGTCTTCCGAACACGTTGCGGCGCAAGGTGTTCGAACGTACGTCGACGACTCGATCCGTTCGGCACGACGAGTTGACAGGAGGTGGTGACGCGTTCGCGACGGCTCGAACGAACGTCAGACCGGGCGCATTCGACCGTCGAGGAGCTCGCGATAGACCGAGAGCATCCCGGCGGCGGTCGTGTCCCACGAGAAGCGCAGCGAACGCACGACGCCGGCCTCGCCCATCCGCGCGCGCGCCTTCTCGTCGCGCAGGATCGCCAGGACGCGTTCGGCGTGATCGGCCGGATCGTGGCCCTCGACGAGGTGACCGGTGACGCCGTCCTCGACGACATACCGCAACCCCCCGACCGCCGACGCGACGACCGGCGTCCCGCTCGCCTGAGCTTCGAGCGCCACCAGCCCGAAGGACTCCGAGCGCGAGGGGACGAGGACCGTCTCGGCGGCCGCGTAGAAGTCCGCCAGGCGCGTCTGCGGCTGTGGCGGGAACAGGATCACCCGCTCCCCAACCCCGAGCGCGGACGCCAGGTCCATCAGGCGAGCGACTTCGGCGCCGTGGCCCGTCCCGCTCGGCCCGCCCACGATCGCGAGCACGACGTCACCCGTCGCGGCCGGGTCGCGGGCTACCGCCTCGGCCAGCGCCCGAACGGCCACGTCCGGTCCCTTGTGGGCCTGCAGCCGCCCCACGAACAGCAACAGCCGCACGTCCGTCAGGTGGAGGCGGGCCTTCGCGCGCTCACGGTCCCGCGGGAAGAACAGCTCGTGATCCACGCCGGGCGGGACCACGCGGATCCGGTCGGGCTGAGCACGGTAGAGCCCCACCAGCTGCGACGCTTCGACCGGCGTGGCCGCGACCAGGCGGTCGGCCTCGGCGATCACGCGCTCCTCGCCGGAGAGCCGGTCGGGCGGCTCGGGCCGCTCGCCGCGCGACAGCGAGTAGTTCTTCACCTTACCGAGCGTGTGGAACGAGGCAACCAGCGGCACGCCCCAGATCTCGCGCGCGTTCTGGCCCACCCACCCAGAGAGCCAGTAGTGCGTGTGCACCAGGTCATAGTCCGTGCCCTCGGAGCGCGCCCGGAGCAGGACGCCGTCCAGGAACTCGGGGAGGTAACGGGGCAGGGTCTCCTTGGGCACCGGCTCGTTCGGGCCGGCTGGCACGTTGATGATCCTGGAGCCGCCGCCGAGCTCCTGGACCTCGGGTCGGCGCTCGTCGCGGGAACGGGTGAATACGTCCACGCCGATCCCCCCGGCCGACAGACGCTCGGCCGCGGCACGGATGAAAACGTTCATCCCGCCGGAGTCGCCCGAGCCGGGCTGATCCAGCGGCGAGGTGTGCAGGCTCACGACGGCGACCCGCGGGCGCCGGTGCGTCGGTTCGGCAAGGTGTGGCATCGACCAGGAATCGTACGGCGAGCCTGCGGAAACGTACGAGTGATCCCTTCGCCGCTCAGTGGGGCCTTCGCAGGCGGAACCCGGCCTCCAGCGCTCCCACGGGCCGCCCACCGCCGAGCACGGCCGGGGCGGCCACCGGCGCCAGCCGCTCCAGCTCCGGCTCGTCGAGCACCCCTAGGAGCTCGAGCGTCTTCACGAGGGCAGGCGCCGCGGCCCGGTCGCTCCCATCGTCGACGCGAACGGCCACGCCGATCCCGTGTCCGAGCATCGCGGCGCAGTGCAGGCCCTCGGCGCCCACCTTGCAGATCACACCGGGCACCGCCTCCATGATCCGCGTGTCCGAACGCCCGCGACCCGCCACCAGGTAGGGCTCGGCGCGCATCGCCGCGACGGCCATCGCCGCGGTCTCGGCGAGCCGGCCAAGACGCTCGGGCACGGACAGGCGGGCGAACAGCGTCGCCATCGCGCGCAGGGGCAGGCCGTGCACCGGGGCCCCGCAGCCGTCGACGCCGATCAGCGGGTCGGCGTCGGTGGCCGTTCGGACCGCGCGCACGATCTCGCGCTGCAGCGGATGGGACGGCAGCAGGTACGTCTCGAGCTCGAACCCCGACCGGTCGGCCGCGAGCAACATCCCGGCGTGCTTGCCCGAGCAGTTGTGGTACACCCGCCGCGGGCCCGAGACGTCTCGTCGCGCGAACGGCGCCATCGGCAGGTCGGGCGGGCACCCGAGCTGCCGTTCGGACAGGCCGCCGGAGCGCAGCAGGCGCCGAACGGTGCGAACGTGCACCGGTTCGCCGTTGTGCGAGGCACACAACATGGCCGCGAGGTCCTGCGGCAGCGGTTCGCCGATCCGCCGCAGCGAGACGGCCGCCTGCAGCGGCTTCATCGACGACCGCGAGAACAGCAGCCGGTCCGGGTCACCGGCGGCGGCCACCAGCCGGCCGGAGGGGTCGCAGACGGCGACGTGGCCGAGATGGACCGACTCGGTGACACCGGAGCGGACGACGCGAACGAGCGGGACCGCGTTCGGCACGTCGGAAGCCTAGCGAGGGCGAAGCCAGGTGCGGGTCAGCTCACGTGGCGCAGGGCGTGCACGAACTCGTCGTCGTCGTTCGGCGACTGGGACTCCACCATGTCGACGAACACGCCCACCACCAGCGGATCGAACTGTGAGCCGGCGCCGTTTCGAAGCTCCTCGAGGGCCCGCTCGATGCCGATGGAGCCGCGGTAGGGCCGGTCGCTCGTCATCGCGTCGAACGAGTCCGCCACGGAGAAGATCCGGGCGCCCAGCGGGATCGACTCGCCCTCCAGGCCGTCGGGGTAACCGGAGCCGTCGAAGCGCTCGTGATGGTGGCGGATCAGCTCGACCGTGTCGGCCAGGAACGCGATCGGGGCCACGATCTGCGCGCCGATGATGGGGTGGTTGCGCATGACGGTCCACTCGTCCACCGAGAGCGGCCCTGCCTTGCACAAGATGTGCTCGGGGATGCCCACTTTGCCGATGTCGTGCAGGAAGAACCCGTACCCGAGTGTCGGCGAGGCCGCGAGCTCCGGGTCGATCCGATGCGCAAGCGCCAGCCCGAAGACCTGCGTCCGGTCCAGGTGCCCGCGGGTGGTCTGGTCCTTGGCCTCGATCACCGTCGCGAGGCTCTTCATCGTCGCGAGGTAGGTGTCCTGCAGGCTCTGCAACACGGCCTCGAGCTCGGCGTTGCGGGAGCGCTCGAGCCGGTAGAGCTCGCCGATCTCGCGCGCGAACACGATCAGCTGCTCTTGGACGGCCGGAGCCTCGGGGTCCGTATGGACCCCAGGGCCGGACCCGAGGGAAGCGCGTTCGATCATGGTCAGGGGCCGCACGTTAGCGCACCGAGATGCGCAGGTCGGGGAAGAGCCTGCAGGTTCGGCCGATGAGCGTCCATAGGCCCCCAGGCCCAAAAAGCCCTGGTCCGTGGCCTCGGTCGTTCCCTACGAATCGTCGGGAGCCTGGGACGGAGCGCATCCCCCACCGGGGCGACAGGGCGTTGCGTCAGGACAGGACGAGCGAGGGATCCTCGCGGTAGCGCCGCTTGAGCTCCTCCTGGAGCTCGTCCATCACGTGGAGGACGTCGTTGCGCGCCTGCGACACCTCGCGCTCCTCGCGTACGAGCAGGTCCACGGCGGCCGCGAGACGATCGTCGTCGAGCGAGCCCGGATCGGAGATCTCGGCGTCGGCGACGAGGCGCTCGATACGCCGGCGGGCGAGCAGCATCTCCTCCTCGGGGAGGCCGACCTTGACCGCCTCGCCGCGAGACGGCCCCTGGCCCTCCGAGGACAGGATCGTGGACAGCTCGTCGACCAGGCTGCCCGCCTCGTCGCCGCTGCCGCGTCGCTCGACCTCGGCCCGCAGGATCTCGGCGCGGCCCTGCACGAGTCGACGGAGGAGCGACAGGTACTCGCGCTCGGCGTAGCACTCGTCGCGGCGTTCGCGCAGGTCGTCCAGGGAGAGCTCGGAGAGCCCATGTACGAACTCCGGTCGCCGGATCCGGTCGATGCGCCGGTTGCCCCCCTGATCGCTCATGTGGACGGCATCGTAACCCGGCGACGCGCCGCCGAGGAGCTTCGGGGGCCCTAGCAGACGGCGAGCAGCATCTGGTACGGGTTCACGGCGGCGCCGCCCCCCGGGTGCCACTCGAAGTGCAGGTGGTTGACCGACCCGGCGTTCCCCGTGCTGCCGACGTACCCGATCACCGTCCCGGCCGAGACGCTCCCGCCCGCCGAGCTGTAGCCGGACAGGTGGGCGTAGAACGAGTACCCGGCCGAACCGTGGACGTAGGCCTGGATCCCGCCCGAGGTGCTCGAGGAATGGGACACGGTCCCCGGATGCGCGGCCACGACCGGCGTCCCGGCCGGCGAGATCATGTCGATCCCCTGGTGCGTGTGCCCGACCCGCGGCCAGCCGAACGAGTCGACGAACGAGGTCGGCCCGGCGACCGGACACACCTGCAACGCCCCACCCCCGCTCGCGTTCGGCGTCTGGCCGAGGACGACCAGCTCCTGCGCGGCCGCCTGCTCCTGCCGGTACATGGCGGTCAGGTCGGCCACGCGGTCCGAGATCCGTCCGAACTGGTCGTCGATCTCTGCCTTGATGCCGGCGAGGTCTTCGGCGACGCCGGCCTGATGCTCCTCGAGCGACAGCAGGTCGTCGCGCTCCCGGCGGAGCTGCTCCTGCGCCACGCGCTTCTCGATCACGAGGTCGGCGTCGTCCTGGGCCATCGAGCCCAGGAACTCGAGCCGGTCGGTGAACTCGGTGAACGAGCCGGAGGACAGCAGCAGGTCGAACGTGCTCGCGGGGCCGTTCGTGAACGCCAGGACGGCGCGCCGGTTGATGCGGGCCGAGATGTCGGCCAGCCGCGCCTGCAGGCCGCCGATCCGGTCGCGCGTGAGGGCGATCTCGGCCTGGGTGTTGTCCAGCGCCAGCTCGGCCGCCTGCCAGCGTGCCGTGGCGCTTGCCAGGTCGGCCTGGACCCGGGCGAGCTCCGCCTTGGCGGCGTCCAACTGCTCCTTCGTGCCGGCGGCCGCCGGGACCGTGCCGAGCAGTGCGGCGAACAGCACCAGGGCAAGGCAAAGGACGGGGAGGGTTCGAGGGGTCCTGCGAGCGGTCGTGGGGCCTCCCTCCTCCGGATTCGGCCGCCGCCGGGCGCGCGCGAGGCTACCAAAGCCCCTGCTCGGCGGGCAAACGGCCCGGCCGTTCAGAACCATTCCACCGCAGGCTCGAAGCACACTCGGGGTGGCGGGCGCTCAGCCCTCGCGCATCGCCGCGATCAGGATCTCCGCGACCTCGGGGCGGCTGAACTCGATCGGCGGCTTCTCGCCGGCCCGGAGCATCTCCCGAACCTTGGTGCCCGACAGCGACACGCGCGTCTCCTCGCCGTGAGGGCAGGTCTTGGGCGAGGCCATACCCTCGCACGCGTTGCACCAGAACGAGTGCTCGAACCTCAAGGGCGTGATCCCCAGCTCGTCGGGATCGAACCGCTCGAAGATCTTCTGCGCGTCGTAAGTCCCGTAATAGGAGCCGACGCCGGCGTGGTCGCGACCGATGATGAAGTGCGTACATCCGTAGTTCTTCCGGCAGATCGCGTGCCAGATCGCCTCCTTGGGGCCGGCGTACCGCATCGCGGCGGGGAACACGGAGACCATGGCACGGTCCTTGGGGTAGTAGCCCTCGAACAGCGCCTCGTAACAGCGCATCCGAACGTCCGCCGGGACGTCGTCGTCCTTGGTGGCGCCGACCAGCGGGTGGACCAAGAGGCCGTCGACGATCTCGAGCGCGCACTTCTGGATGTACTCGTGTGCGCGGTGGATCGGGTTGCGCGTCTGGAACCCCACGACCGTGCGCCACCCTCGCTCGGCGAAGGCGGCCCGCGTCTGCGCCGGGGTGAGCCGGTACGGGAGGAAGTCGTCGTGCTCGGGCAGCCCCAGCGCACGGACCGTGCCCGCCAGGCAGAAGTCACCGGCGTCGTGCAGGGCCTTCACGCCCGGGTGGTCGAGCTCCTCGGTCCCGAAGACGCTGGTCGCCTCCTTGTGTCGATCGCGCTTGAAGACCTCGGACACCTCGACGATCGCGATCGGGGCGGCACCCTCGGCAGGCAGCAGCGCCACGGCGTTACCGGCGCCGATCCGCTTCACGTCCTCGTCGGTGAGCGACAGGGTGACCGGGATCGACCAGGCGAGCCCGTCGGACAGGTGCATCGTCTCCAAGACGGACAGGTAGTCCGCCTCCCCCACGAAGCCGGTCAGCGGCGAGAGCGCGCCGACGGTCAGCATCTCGAGGTCGGACAGCTCCCGCTCGTTCACGACGAGCTTTGGCAGGTGCTCGGCCTCCGCGGCGGAGGAGGCGCGCTCGGCTTCGGGGACCAGGAGATCGACGAGGGTCCCGCCGTGTGGGGCGATCGTTTCGCTTTCGGTCATGGGGTACCGGCCTTTCGGTTCCGTTGGTCGGCGTCAGGATATCCGCGGGCGGCGTTGATCAGACCGCCGCTATCCTGGTCTGGCCCGCCTCAGCCTTGGAGGGACATGTCCCGGACCCTTCTTTCCGACGACGACCTGCGATCGCTCAACGAGCGGTTCGAAGGCGCCCGGGCGCCCGAGATCGTCGAATGGGCCCTGGCCGAGTCGGCCCTGGTCGGCATCGCCCTCGCATCCGCGTTCCAGGCAGAGGGGACGTGTGTGATGCACATGGCGACGCGGATCCGGCCCGACGTCCCGGTGCTGTTCCTGGAGACCGGCTTCCACTTCGCCGAGACGCTGGCGTTCAAGGAGGAGCTGACCGAGCTGCTCGGTCTCAACGTGGTCGAGCTCCAGGGCGCGTACACCCCCCGGACACAGCAGGAGGCCTTCGGACCCAGGCTGTTCGAACGCGCACCCGAACGCTGCTGCGAGATCAACAAGGTGCAGCCGATGCTCGAGGCCCTGCGCGGGCGCGAGGGGTGGGTCACGGCGTTCCGCCGCGACTCCTCGCCGACCCGCTCGAACGCGCCGATCGTCGACCGCTACGAGCTCGAGCCCGGCGCGTGGATCGTCAAGGTCAACCCCGTCGCCACCTGGACGCGCCGGGACACGTGGACCTACCTCAGGGATCACGGGCTGCCGTACAACCCGCTCTACGACCTGGGCTACGCCTCGATCGGCTGTGCCCCCTGCACGCGCATGCAGTTCCCCGGCGAACACGAACGAGAGGGCCGCTGGGCGGGCCTGTCGAAGTGGGAGTGCGGGATCCAGGAGCGCGGTTCGGGCGCCCGGCCTGGGGAGGAAGCCTAGGCGACGACCCAGAGCGCCTCGGGCGCTAGGGTCACGTCGAGCCGCCGGCGATCGCCCAGCGCGTCGCCGTCGACCTGCACCGGGAACGGCGCCTCGGAGGTCACGACGACGTGTCCCGCGTCGTGCACATAGTCGATATCGCGCCCGTGCACGTGCCGGGCCGAGCCGAACACCTGCCACGCGATCCGCGGGACGCTCCTGCGCGCGAGCTTTCGCACCGACAGGACGTCCAGCCCGGCGTCCAGCGACGCATCCGGCGTCATCCGGATCCCGCGGCCCTTGTAGTAGGTGTACGGGTCGGTCCGCCCGACCATGACCGATAGCGAGGGGAGCACCGGGCCGTCGTCGATGCGGACCTCCAGGTCCGCCGAGCGGCCCGCGTAGCCGACCAGCAGCTCGCGGGCTACGGCTCGGAAGGCCGCTCGGTCGAACTTCGACTTGGTCTTGGGGAACTTCTGGTCCAGCCGGCGCATCGCCGCCGCGTCGACGCCGGCGCCGCAGTTGACCGCGAAGTAGCGGCCGTCGGCCACGCCGAGCGAGAGCCGGAACGCCTCGTCGTCCAGGGCCTTGGCGATAAGGACGCCGGTCGCCTCCACCGGGTCGAGCGGCAGGCCGAGCGCCCGGACCAGGATGTTGGTCGCACCGCCGGGCAGGACCCCTAGGGCGGTCTCGGTGCCCGCCAGAGCGTTCACTGCCTCGTTGATCGTGCCGTCGCCCGAGAAGACGACCACCAGGTCGACGCCCTCGTCGGCCGCCTGGGCGGCCAGCTCGGAGGCGTGTCCGCGCTCCTTGGTCTCGGAGACCTCGAGCCGAAAGTCGGCCGACAGCGCCTTCTCGATCACGGCCAGCACCGGCTTGGACATGGTGCGGGCGACCGGATTGACCACGAGCAGCAACCGCTGGAAGCGCATGGACATGCCCTAGTATCTCAGCCCCGCGGCCGGTCCCGCTCATCCCCCAGATGGGGGAGAGCACATGCACCAGGGTCGGTGCCGCCGCCCGAGACCGGAGGCAGCAGCGCGACCTCCTGCCCCTCGGCCAGCCGCTGGGAGGGATCGGCTCGCTCCCCGTCCACCACCGCTGACCCCGCGCCTGCCACGCTCGCGAAGCGGGGGCCGAAGCGTTCGGACAGCGCCCCGACCACTTCCTCGACCGTGTCCCCTTCGGCCTCGACGCGCGACGCCTCCGCGAGCTCACGGAGCGCCGCGAACAGCCGAACGGTGACACGCGCCATCGCCCCAGGCTATCGCCGCCGAGGCTCGGGCCTGTACCCTGCGAGGCAGCGTGATCCGCGCCGTCCTGCTCTCCGATCGCTCGCCGGCCGAGGTCCTGCCGGCGACCCCCCCGCTGCTGCTCGAGTTCAAGACCGAGCCGTTGTCGGCACCCGCGGTGGCGGGAGCACTCGCCCTCGAGCCCGACGTCGTGGTGGTGGACGCGGCCGAGAACCCGGCGCAGGGACACGCGGTGCTCCACGCGCTGGCGGAGCGGCGACCCGCCGTTCCGGTCGTCGCGGTACTCGACCGTCGCGACGTCGACCGGTTCGGGTGGGAAGAGGTGGCCGACGAGGTCCTGTACCCCGGCGCGCCCGAGGGCGAGATCCGTCTGCGGTTCGAGATGGCCCGCCGGCGTTCGGGCGCCGGAAACGGGGCCACGGTCCGGCTCGGGCCTCTCGCGCTGGACCCGGCGACGTTCCGCGTCAGCCTGGAGGGCACCCCACTCGACCTGACGTTCAAGGAGTTCGAGCTCCTTCGGTTCCTGGCCGAGCACCCGGGCCGCGTCTTCACACGCCCGGCGCTGATGCGCGAGGTCTGGGGCTACGACTTCTACGGCGGCACCCGGACCGTGGACGTCCACGTCCGGCGGCTGCGGGCAAAGCTCGGACCGACGCACGAGGGCCTGATCGAGACGGTCCGCGGCGTCGGGTACCGGGCCGCCGACCTGTAGTTCGAGTCCGGATACTCGCGGTATCGTCGTGGGCGTGAACACATCCTCCGAGTTCGATCGCATGCGCCGCTCGGTCGGGCGGGCCATCGACGAGGGCGTCGACCAGACCATGACGTTCCTGGGCTCGCCCACGGGCCGGACCGCGCGAGCCGTCGTGGCGACCGGCCTCGTGCTGGCGACGCCCGTCATCCTGCGCCACCCGTTCTTCCGGACACCGTTCGGGCGCGTGATCGAGGTCGCGGGCGCGGCCGCCATCATCGCCAAGGCCGCGGACGTGATCCGCGACTGGGAGCCGGCCTCGCCGACCGCGCCGGCGCCCACGCTCGACACGCGCTAACCCGCGAGTCCCGCGTTTCCCATCCGCCACGACGGGAACCAACCTGGTCTACGAACGCGAAGGGAGGGCGAACATGACCCGTTCATCGGCGATCCGACCGGTGCGACTGCTCGCGGCGGCGATCGTGGCCGCGGCCCTGTTCCCCGCCATCTGGGCGGGCACCGCGACCGCGGGTGGAGCGTGCACGCTCACGGGCACATCCGGCGACGACCGTCTGGCAGGCACCTCTGGGCCAGACGTGATCTGCGGTCGCGGAGGCAACGACCGGATCCGCGGGCTCGGTGGCCGCGACGTCCTGCGAGGCGGCGACGGCAACGACGACCTGTTCGGGCAGTCCGGCGCCGACGTGCTCATCGGCGGCCCCGGCAGCGACTTCATGGTCCCCGGCCGCGGCAAGGACGTCTCGAAGGGCGGGCAGGGCCCCGACTTCAGCAGCGTGACCTCCGTCGGCCCGGACCTGTGGCGCGGCGGCAAGGGCGGGGACCACCTGACCGACTTCGACGGCCGGGACGAGATCGCCGGCGGCACGGGCTCGGACGGATGCCTGGCGACCCAGGACGGGCTCGGCGGCGACGAGATCCACGGCGGACCCGGCCGGGACGTCGGCGACGCCGACGCCGGCGACCAGGTCGTGAGCGTCGAGGTCCAGGGACGGGTCTGCTTCGCCGACTGACCTCGGCGGACGGGCCCCTGTCCAAGGGGTTGCATCGGACGGTTGCTGTAAGCCCGATGGGGTAAGGTCACTACGGCCAACGCGAGCGGCGCAGAGAGATCTCCTGCCAGAGGCGCCCTCGCCCGACACTGACCCCAGGGAGGAACCCCGCATGAGCAGACTCGTACGCGCCGCGACGATCGCAGGGGCCGTACTCGCGATCCTGGCGTTCGCCGGCGGCGCAGCCACGGCACAGGAGCTGAAGGCCTCGTGGGTGGCTCGGGACGCGGGGTCGCGCTGCGACCCGCAGACCGGCCACGTCACGGTGTACGCGAGCATCAGGAACACCGGCGATCTCGCGCTGACCGTGACGGTGACCGAGGTCACGTTCCAGGGCCAGAGCGACACGGCCGTCGTGCAGCCCGGTGAGACCCACACGTTCTTCTTCGACGCGGGTATGGCCCCGCTGCCCGGCGGGACGGTCGCCTATCACGTCGAGTGGGACGGTGGATCGAGCGACTTCACGCGGGGTCACTCGCCGACTTCTGCGTGCACCACGACGACGTCGTCGACGCAGACCCACACGACTGAGACCGAGACCACCAGCACCACGACCCCGGGTGGGTCGACGACCTCGACGACGCCCGGCACGACCACGAGCTCAACGACGACCGGGAGCTCCACGACGCAAACGACCACTGCGTCGAGCACCAGCGTGAGCGGCACCACGATCGCGCCGTCGTCGTCGAGCACCCCGTCCGGCGGGACGTCCGTGCTCGGCAGAACCGTCTCGCCCGGCGGGACCGCCTTCACGGGCTTCGAGAACGTCGTTCCCCTCGGCGGGATCGCGCTCCTGCTGATGACCGGTGGATCGGGCCTGCTGTGGGCCGGCGCACGACGCCGCCGTCACGATCCGGACGACGAGGAGTAGCCCGGCAGCTCGAGATCGCTGAACGAAGGAGGCCCCGGGGGAACCCGGGGCCTCCTTCGTCGTCCGACGTAACGAAGAGTTAACGGCTGCGCCGCCCGAACGCCCGAGGGCGCCATCTACCCTGGTGCGGTCGTCGAGCACGGGGGGTTCGGACGTAGCCGAGCCGAAGGCGAACGAGGCCCCCGAGGCAGAAGGGGGGGAAGATGGTGACGCCCAAGGAGGTCCTGGCCCTCGCCAGGGAGTCGGGCGCCGAGATCGTAGACCTACGGTTCTCGGATCTGCCCGGGCTCATGCAGCACTTCTCCGTCCCGGTCCACGAGATCGGCGAGGAGAGCTTCGAGGACGGCCTCGGGTTCGACGGGTCCTCGATCCGCGGGTTCCAGGAGATCCAGGAGTCGGACATGCTCCTCGTGCCGGACCCCGACACCGCGTACCTGGACCCGTTCACACGGCACGTCACGCTCAACATCAACTGCTTCGTGAAAGACCCGGTGACGGGCGAGATGTACTCGCGGGACCCAAGGTACGTGGCCCGCAAGGCCGAGCTGTACCTGAAGCAGACCGGCATCGCCGACACGTCGTTCTGGGGTCCGGAGTGCGAGTTCTACATCTTCGACGCCGTGCGCTTCGATCAGAACCAGCACGAGGGCTACTACCACCTGGACGCGATCGAGGGCGTATGGAACTCGGGCCGAGACCGCGAGATCACGGGTGAGCCGAACCTCGGCTACAAGCCCCGGTACAAGGAGGGCTACTTCCCCCTGCCCCCCATGGACCACTACCAGGACCTGCGCACGGAGATGGTCCTGAACCTCGAGAACGTCGGCATCGACATCGAGGTGCATCACCACGAGGTGGGCACCGCCGGCCAGGCCGAGATCGACATGCGCTACTCGACGTTGCTCGCGACCGCCGACAACGTCATGAAGTACAAGTACGTGGTCAAGAACACGGCGAGGCACGCCGGCAAGACCGTGACCTTCATGCCGAAGCCGCTGTTCCAGGACAACGGCTCGGGCATGCATACGCACCAGAGCCTGTGGAAGGACGACGACAACCTGTTCTGGGACGAGGTCGGCTACGCCGGCATCTCGGACACCGCTCGCTGGTACATCGGGGGGCTGATCGAACATGCGCCGTCACTGCTCGCCTTCACCAACCCGACCACGAACTCGTACCGCCGGCTGGTCCCGGGCTATGAGGCCCCGATCAACCTGGTGTACTCGCAGCGGAACCGCAGCGCCTGCGTTCGGATCCCGCAGTACTTCAAGAACCCGGGCGCCAAGCGGCTCGAGTTCCGCACACCCGATCCGTCCTGCAACCCGTACCTGGCGTTCGCGGCGATGCTGATGGCGGGCCTCGACGGTGTGAAGCGCAAGCTCGAGCCGCCCGAGCCGATCGACAAGGATCTGTACGACCTGCCGCCCGAGGAGAAGCTCGCGGTCAAGCAGGTGCCGGGTTCGCTGGAACAGGTGCTGGACGCGCTCGAAGCCGACCACCAGTGGCTGCTGGAAGGCGGCGTGTTCACCCAGGACGTGATCGACACCTGGATCGAGTACAAGCGCCTGCACGAGGTCGACGCGGTCCGGCTGCGCCCGCACCCGTACGAGTTCGCGATGTACTACGACATCTGAGCGAACGGATCCGAGGCGAGGGCCGGCCGCGTCCGCGACCGGCCCTCGCGTTTGCGCGTAGCCTGCGAGCCATGCCCACGCGCTTCGTCCGGACGGTCCGGCCGATCCGTCTGCGCGCAACGCTGGCACCGATGCTCCGTGGCCGCGGCGACCCGACGATGAGGACGGCCCCCGGCGTGGTCGCCCGCGCGTCGCGAACACCCGAGGGCCCGGTCACGATCCGGTTCGCGGAGGTCGACGGCGGCATCGAGGCGCAGGCGTGGGGACCGGGCTCCGCGTGGATCCTCGACCGCGCGCCGGCGTGGTGCGGCGCCCTGGACGAGGACTCGGACTTCGATCCGCCCAAGGGCCTGGTCCGCGAGGTGTGGAGGCGCAACCGCGGCCTGCGGATCCCGACCACCGGGCTGCTCACCGAGCGCCTGATCCCGGTCATCCTCGAGCAGAAGGTGACCGGCCAGGAGGCCCGGCGCGCGTACCGAACGATGACACACGCCCTCGGCGAGCCGGCACCGGGTCCGTTCGGCCTGACGCTCCCGCCCGACCCCGAACGCGTGGCGGCGCTCCCGTACTACACCTTCCATCCGTTCGGCGTCCCGCGGCGGCGCGCCGAGGTCCTCCGGGCCGTCTGCGCCCGGGCGGCCTGGGTCGACGAGGCCGCCGCCCTCCCGCTCGAGGAGGCCAGGGCGCGGTTGCTGTCGATCAACGGGGTCGGGCCGTGGACGGTGGCCGAGGTCGCGCGCGTGGCGCTCGGGGACCCCGACGCGGTCTCCGTGGGCGACTATCACGTGCCCAACATCGTGGCGTGGGCCCTTGCTCGCGAGCCGCGAGGAACCGACGAGCGCATGCTCGAGCTGCTCGAGCCCTACCGGCCGCATCGCGGCCGCGCGCAGCTGCTGATCGAGGCCGCTGGCGTCGAGGCGCCGGCCTACGGTCCGCGGATGGAGGTCCGCGCGATCGAGCGGATCTAGGCGGAAACGCCCTCGAGCTGGCTCGTGCAGTTGGGACAGCGCGTCGCGTCCAGCGCGATCTCCGACCGGCAGTACGGGCAGGGCTTCGTCGTCACGTCCTTGGGTCCGGACATCCGGTTGTAGGCCTTGACGACCAGGAACATCACGAACGCAACGATCACGAACGCGAGCACCGCGTTCAGGAACTTCCCGTACGTGATCGCGCTCTCGCCGATGTCGATCTGCAACCGGCTGAAGTCGGGCTGACCGAAGATCGCAGCGATGATCGGCGTGACGATGTCGGCCACGAACGAGGCGACCACCGCGGCGAAGGCCAGCGCGAGGACCAACCCCACCGCGATCTCGACGAGGTTGCCCCTCGTGATGAAGGTCTTGAACTCCTTCAGCATCCGGATCCCTCCTCCGGCGCGCTCGGTCTTCGAGCGTAGGGACGGACCTCGGCTCGGGCAACCCTCAACCGGGCCTCAGCCGAGGCTCAACCGGGCCTCAGCCGGGCAGGATCGCGTCGGCCTCCATCTCGACGCGCCATCGCGGATCCAGGAAGGCGGAGACGACCACCATCGTGCTCGCCGGGCGGACCTCGGCGAACACCTCCCCGTGCGCCCGACCCACCTCCTCCCAGTCCTCGGCGTGGGTGAGGTAGGTGCGCGTTCGCACGACGTGCTCGGCTCCGGCGCCGGCCTCGGCGAGCGCGGCCAGGATGATCTCGAGCACGCGCCGGGTCTGGCCGTAGGCGTCCGGCGGCGGCTCCCCGCCGTCCGGCATGACGGGCGCCGTCCCCGAAACCGAGACGTGCATGCCGTCGACGACCGCGCGCGAGAACCCGATCACCGGTTCGTACGGCGACCCCGAGGCGATCAGCCGTCGTCCCACGCTCACCCCTCCATCTCGACGCCCTCGAAGAACACGCGTTCCATGGCTCGCCGCGCCCGTCGGGTGATCCGCCGGTAGTCCTCCAGGAACGACTGGCGAGGGTACTCCTCGTACCCGAGCCGCCGGGCGAGGGCCAGCTGCTCCTCGGGCGCGGCCGGGATCGCCTCGGCGTGGACCCGCCGGTCGATCTCGACCGCATCCTTGACGTCGTTCAAGAACACGAACGCCTCGCCGAGCGCCAGCGCCGCGGCGTCCTCGATCAACCGGAGCCGGGCGGCCGCCTCGAGCGCCTCGAGCGTGCTGCGGGTTCGCAGCTCCGGGTGCGCGCCGCCCGAACGCATCTGCGTCAGCTCGACCGCGAACTGCACGTCGGCGAGCGAGCCGAACCCCAGCTTGAAGTGGAAGCGGGTCGACTCGGGCGGCCGGACGCGTTCCTGCTCGATCCGCTCGCGCATCCGCCGGATCTCCGCCACACGCTCGACCGACAGGTACTCGGGGTAGGCGAAGTCCTGTGCGAAGGAGCAGAAGCGCCGGCCGAGCCCCTCGTCGCCGGCGACGAACCGCGCCCGGATCAGCGACTGGAACTCCCACGTCTCCGCGTATCGCTCCCAGTACTCCAGGTACCCGGCGAACGAGCGAGCGAGCGGCCCGCTCCGTCCCTCGGGGCGCAGGTCCGCGTCAGGCTCCCATCCCGCCCGGCGGACGCCGGCCAGCACGAGCTCGGCCAGCTCGGCCCCCCGCCGGAACGGCGCGGGACCCTCTCCCTCGTACACGAACACCAGGTCGAGGTCGGACGCGACGTTCAGCTCGCGGGCGCCGAGCTTGCCGAGGCCGATGACGGCGAACGGCAGGTCGGGCTCGGCCGCCGCGACCGCGTCCGCGACCACGCCGTCGGCCACGTCGGCCAGGGCCGCGCCCGTCTCGACGGGGCCGAGCTCCCGGGCGGCGTAGCGTGCCGCGACCGCCATCAGCGCCGAGGACGTATCGGTGGGTTCGGCGCCGGCGCGAAGCGACAGGATGCGTTCGGGCCGGGCCGCCAGCAGATCGGTCGAGAACGAGCTGGCCGCCACCACGTGCGCGAGCCGCCGCGCCGTGCCGGGGTCGCCGGCCAGGGCGTCCGCGATGCGCTCGTCCGTCGCGCAGCCGGCCATCACGCGTTCGAGCCGCACCAGGGCGGCGTCCGGGTCGGCCGCGAGCGCCAGCGCCGGCGCGACGACCGGGAAGGTCCGCGCGAGCACCTTGCCCTGACGGGTGGCCGGGTCGACCAGCCGGGACAGCACCTCGTAAGAAGTCGCGGGCTGCGCGAACCCGAGGCCGCCCAAGAGCTCTTCGGTCGCCGCGCGATCGCGGCCCGGTCCCGGGGCCGGCCCGGCGAAGGACTCGAGCAGGGGCCGGTAGAACAACCGCTCGTGCAGCTCGCGCACCGAGGCCGTCCGGCGCTCGAAGGCCCGCTGCAGCTCGTCCCCGTCCGCCATCCCGAGCGATCGTGCGAGCACCGTTCGCGCCGCCGGATCCGACGGCAGCTCGTGCGTTTGGAGGTCGCGCACGATCTGCAGCCGGTGCTCGAGCACGCGCAGGAACCGGTAGGCATCGCCCAGCGCCGCCGCGTCCTCGCGTGCCACGTAGCCCTCCTCCGCCAGGACCTCGAGCGCCCGCAGGGTGTTCGGCTCGCGCAGCCGTTCGTCGCGCCCGCCGTGCACGATCTGGAGCAGCTGCACCGCGAACTCGACGTCGCGGATCCCGCCGCGGCCACGCTTGACCTCCACGCCGGTCTTGCCTGTCGCGCGCACGTACTCCTCGAGCCGCACCTTGACGCGGCGCACCTCGTCGATCGCCGCCGGCGCGAGCTCTGCCGGGAACACGAACGGCGCCACCGACTCGACGAACGCCGAGCCGAGCTCGGTATCGCCGGCGACCGGCCGGGCCTTGATCAGGGCCTGTCGCTCCCACGTCGCGGCCTCGGCCTCGTAGTACGCGCGCATCGCATCCAGCGACCGCGAGAGCGGGCCGCGGCCGCCGCCGGGCCGAAGCGTCGCGTCGACCCGGAGCGCGATCCCCTCCGCCTCGGGCTCGGCGAGGAGCCGTACGAGCGACGCGCACGCGCGTTCCGCATCCGACTGGCGTTCGGGACCGCCCCCCTCGTGGACGAACACGACGTCGACGTCGGATGCGTAGTTCAGCTCTCGGCCCCCGAGCTTGCCCAGGGCGATCACGGCCACGCCGGACGGCGCC
>Ga0075433_10001547_pt1 | contig 17010 bp, 13 predicted proteins | sample RhiMethybrSRZTD2_FD_75299 | JGI IMG/M metagenome (GOLD analysis project Ga0075433, IMG submission 75299) | Populus rhizosphere microbial communities from Tennessee, USA - Rhizosphere MetaG P. TD hybrid SRZTD2 | ecosystem: Host-associated > Plants > Roots > Rhizosphere > Soil | place: USA... | reverse complement strand
CTGGATCACGCCATCCAGTCGCGCATCATGGACGACCTGCGCCGCTGGAACGAGTCGCACCGCATCCCGGTGGTCTACGTGACGCACAACCACCGCGAGGTGTTCGCGCTGGGCGAGCGTGTCGTCGTGCTCGAGAGCGGTCGCGTGGTGGCATCGGGCTCGCCCCATGAGGTGCTCGATCAACCCGGACGTGCGGCAGTGGCCAGTCTGGCCGGCTTCGAGAACGTCTTCGATGCGGTTGTGGTCGGGCGCCATGAGATCGGCGGCACGATGACGTGTCGCGTCAACGACACGCAGACCGAGATCGAAGTGCCGCTCCACACCGATGCGGTGGGCGACGCGATCCGCGTGGCGATCCGCGCCGGCGACATCCTGGTGGCCAACCAGGAACCACACGGCGTGAGCGCACGCAACGTGCTCATCGGATCGATCGTCGAGCTGCGGCGGGAAGGCGCGACGATCGTCGCCTCGATCGACGCCGGCCGTCGTTTCGTGGTGCATCTCACGCCCGGCGGCGCCGACTCGCTCGGCCTGCGTGCCGGCGTTCGCGTGTGGCTGATCATCAAAACGTATTCATGTCGCTTGGTGGCCTGAGGGGAGCGCAGAGCCGATGGAGAAACAGAGAATCTCAACGCAGGGATCGCAGAGATCGCAGAGTCAATTCATTCAAGTGATCAAGAGACCTCCGCTCGCCCAGCGCTCTCCGAATCGGGAAAACTCAACATCATGGCTCTATTGACAGTCCGCACCGCCGCACAACGACTCGGCGTTGGCTACTCGACGCTGAAGCAGTGGATCTACGGAGGCCAGGTCCGGACGACGACGACGGCGGGCGGTCATCACCGCATCGCGGAAGCCGAAGTCGAGCGGTTGATTGCCCGTGGGAATCCCGCGGCGCCGGCGGTCGCCCGCGCCGCCAGTCCGGTCGGGCTCATCGTCGCGTTGAGCGGACGGAATCGTCTTCGCGGTTTCGTCGACGAAGTGCGGATCGACGGGCTGATGGGCCAGGTGCGGCTGCGCATCGGCGATCAGACGCTGACGGCGATGATCACCGCCGACGCCATCGACGAGCTCAAGCTCCGCCGTGGCGATTCGGCGGTGGCGATCATCAAGTCCACCGAGGTCATGATCGCGCGCGAGACCGCTGCTCCCGCGGCGCGGAAAGGGCGCACGCATCGTCGTCGAACGCGATAGGCTTACTTTCATGTCCGCTCGTTTTGCCTTCATCAGCGGTTTCATCATCTGGGCATCGATCGTCACCATCACGGCGCGCGCAGAAAACCCGCAGGCACAAACGCAGGCTCCGGCACGAACACCGGCGCAGTTGCTTGCCACGCCGCCGCGCGCCTACGTCGGCTCGGCCACGTGCCAAAAGTGTCATGCCGCGATCTACGAGCGCTGGAAGAAGACGCGCATGGCCAACGTGGTGCGCGATCCGCGCGAGCACCCAGACGCGATCATTCCCGACCTGTCGACACCGAACGAGCTGGTGACGTTCAAGAAGGACGACATCGCCTTCGTGTACGGCAGCAAGTGGAAGCAGCGCTATTTCACCAAGGTCGGCAACGACTACTACCCGCTCGGCGCGCAGTGGGATGTGACCAATCGCGTCTGGCGCGCCTACATGGTGCAGCCGAACACCGACTGGTGGGTGAAGTTCTATCCGGCCGACAACATGAAGCGCCCAACGGGTCCACTCTGCGACGGTTGCCACTCCGTGAACTACAACGTGCAGACGAAGACTGTCACCGAATGGAACGTCGGGTGCGAGCGCTGTCACGGCCCGGCCGCCGATCACGTCAAGACGCCGAGCCGCACCAACATCATCAATCCGGCGCGGCTCGACTCGATGAAAGGCACCGATCTTTGCGTGCAGTGCCACTCACAGGGCAAACCGCTGACCAACCCGATTCTCGGGCAGTACTACGATTGGCCGGTGGGCTTTCACGCCGGCCTGGATCTCAAGAACTTCTGGGAGCTCGAGGAGCACAAGGTCGGCGACACGACGTTCACGCACTTCGCCGATGGCACGGCGCACAAGAACCGGATGCAAGGAAATGATTTCGCCGAGAGCCTGATGTACAGGCGCGGCGTCACGTGCTTCAGTTGTCACGACGTGCACGGCACGGGCAACAACGCCGAGCTGATCAAACCGGCCAAGCAGCTGTGCCTCACCTGCCACGGGCCGAATTCGCCGAACGGTCCGCATGCCGCGTCGATCGAGGCGCACACGCATCACCGCGCGGAGAGCACTGGCAGCGAGTGCATCGCGTGCCACATGCCGAAGATCGAGCAGACGATCGCCGACGTGAACGTGCGCAGCCATACGTTCAAATTCATCACGGCGAGCCTGACCGACGACTTCAACATCCCCAATCCATGTTTGAGCTGTCACGCCGATCGCAAGACCGGATGGGTGCGCGAGACCATGCGCGGATGGGCCGGGGTGTCGCCGTGGAGGACGCGCTAGGGTTCGGCTAAAGCCGGACCCTACGTCTACTTTGAGAAGCCGGACGTGTATGACGTCCGATGGACGAGATTCACTCCGAGCCGCGTGGTCTTCACTTCGATGCGGCGCACACGTCGAAGCGCGTTGGGATGGCTCGAGTAGTAGCCAAGCACGTAGTAGTCGCTGGTTTCCACATCGATGCGCTTCAGTGCCGCATCGAAATCGTTGCGATTGACAACCGGGAAGCCGCCGGTGCCGTCGGCCACGACGCGCAGGCTGTCCTGCGTGTTGCGCACGTGGGTGTTCCACTCGGGCGCTCGGATGTCCTGGGCGATGTCGGGACCGTCGACCAGCCCACGCGGATCGATGGGGTAGATCGTCGCGTTGGCACGATTGGCGGCGGCGGTGATCTCGGCCAGCTCGCGGATCAGATCGGCTTCCGACAGCAGTTGACCGCTGCGCTCGGCGCGCGTGAACGGATCGTTCTGCAGATCGGCGACGTCGATCTGCTGGCGACGCGCCTGGTCCTCGAGCCGCGAGGCCTCGAACGGATTGAAGTCGTAGCCGCTGCTCAAATAGAGCACCGCCTTGCGGCGCTGGCGGACCTGTTCGAGATTGCGAAGCAGATCGCGGACGGTCGAGAACGCCACATGTGCGCGATGGCGCAGCTCGGTCGGTCCTTGCGGGCCGCTCGATCCCTTGATGATCTCGTCCGGCGCGAGCGCTTCGCCGGTCATCCGCGCGATGGCCGATTCGAGCACCTGCCGATCGTAGGTGAGCGGCTGCGAGATGGATGACGTGCCGGTGGAGACGATGGCAAACAGGTCGCCGTCGTGAATGAGCGTGTGAAGCATCCGCCTCACGAGATCGCGGACGCGTCCGGTGCTGCCGAAGTCCAGGTGCAGATCGTCGAGCACGATCACGAAGATCCGTCCCGAGGCGCCGGCTTTGGGCTGGCTTGGCGGAACGATGACGCCTTCGCGGGCTGGCGACGGCGGCGTCAGCAGATCGCGGACGCGGCCGCCGTGCGAGAGCGTGAGCCAGGCGACGTCCTGCTTGACGCCGTCCTCGTAGACCTCGAATTCGCGCGGTTTGAGGTCGGCAACGAACTGACCACGCTGATTCCGCGCGATCACGTCGGTCTGCACGAGATCGACAGTCGCCGCGAAGTCGGGCCGACGCTGCGGCGCCTGTGCCAGGAGCGCGGCGCAGACGAGCACGAGGATATTCGTCGAAACGAACGTCGTAGTTCGCACGTCACTTCCGCCGGGCCTGAAAACCAGGCCCGGCCTACACTGCCCGCTTAGACGCATTCGGATTCGCAATTGGCGGGGACGACCGATCTGAGGATAATCGGGCACGCGAAGGAGAGCCCGATGAAGATAGCCGCCTGCGTCCTCGTTGTTCTCGCCCTGGTCCTTCCAGTGGCTGCCGTCGGCACGACTGGCAAACCCGAAGAGGTCGGCGTCTCCGCCGAACGCCTTCAGCGCATCACGCAGATGATCAAGAAGCGGATCGACAGCGGCGATCTGGCCGGCGCGGTCACGCTGGTCGCGCGGCGCGGCAAGATCGTGCATCTCGTGGCGCAGGGCGTCTCGGATCTCGACAGCAAGCAGCCGATGACGACGGCGAACATGTTCCGCATCGCGTCGATGACCAAGCCGGTCGTCGGCGTCGGGATCATGACGCTCGTCGAAGAAGGCCGGCTGCGGATCAACGACCCGGTGTCGCGCTACATACCGGAATTCCGCAACATGAAGGTCGGCGTGCTGCAGCCCACGGCGGGCCGCGGCGGCGCGGCGACGGGCACCGCGCCGTCCTTCTACACGGTGCCGGCGCAGCGCGACATCACGATCAAGGATCTGCTCACTCACACCTCGGGCCTCGGCAGCGGACCGATGGGCGACAGTGACATCGCGAAAGTGGCGCGCAAGGATGGCGAGACGCTCGCGCAGTACATCCCGCGCCTCGGCGGCACTACGCTCGAATTCCAACCCGGATCGCGATGGACCTACAGTCCCGGCGCCGGCTTCGAGACGCTCGGGCGCATCATCGAGATTGCCTCGGGCATGCCGCTCGATCGATTCGTCCGCACGCGCATCTTCGATCCGCTCGGGATGAAAGACATCACCTTCTGGCCCACCGACGCGCAGTGGCCACGCGTGGCGACGGTGTATACGCGCAGCGCAAACGGCCTGACCAAAGCCGTGATGCCCAACGACACGATGTCGAAGAACGTGTACTTCCGCGGGTCGGGCGGCCTCTACAGCACCGCCGAGGACTACATCCCGCTTGGACTCATGCTCGCCAACGGCGGTGAGTTGAATGGCAAGCGCCTGCTGAGTCGCAAGACCGTGGAGATGATGAGCGCGGCGCATGTGCTCGACACCGTTCCGGGCCGACCGGCCGGCGAAGGCTACGGCCTCAGCGTGCGCGTCGTCACCAACCACGCCGCCCGCAACACGATGCTCTCCGACGGCACGTTCGGCTGGACCGGCGCGCAAGGCACGCACTTCTTCGTCGATCCGAAGGAGCAGCTCACCGCCGTGCTGATGGTGCAGACATCGAATCAGGAGATCATCCGCGACTTCGAAGATCTGGTCGAGCAGACGATCGTCGATTAGCACGGCTCGCACATGACCCTGCGCGAGACCTCGTGGATCGCGATCGCGGCACTCGTCGCGCTCACCGAGGGCGTGTTCGCGCAGCGCGGTGGCGGCGCGCCACCGGGTGTCAGAGAGGTCACGGTTACCGAGATCGCCGGAGTCGTCGCCGCGGGCGCGGCGTGGACGATCGCGTGGCACGGCACCGACAATGCCGACGGGATCGTCGGCACCTCTGATGGCGGACTGCTGTTCGCACAAGAGCAGCCCAATCGCATCAGCAAGCTCGATCGCAACGATCGCGTGTCGGTGTTTCTCGAAGACACGCACGGCACCGGCGCGATTGCGATCGATGCGAAAGGGCGAATCCTCGCGGTGGAACGCACGTGCACCGATCCAGGTGGGCAGGCCGATCAATGCCGCGAGCCCACCGTTGTCGGTGTGCTGTCTCCACAGCGCAAGGTGCTAACCGACGCCTTCGCAGGCAAGCCGCTGGGGCGCCTGAACGATCTCGTTGCCGACAGCAAGGGCGGCGTCTACTTCACCGTGGGCGGCGCCTACTACGTGAACGCGAGCGGTGTCGTCGCGAGTCTTGGAGAGAACATCCGCGCCAACGGAATCATGCTCAGCCCCGACGAGAAGACGCTGTACGTGACCAACGGCGCAGCGATTGTGGCGTTCGATGTTCAGGCCGACGGCTCGACGACGAACCGGCGCGACTTCGCGCGGCTCGAGGCCGGCGGCAACGGCGATGGCATGGCGATCGACGCAGCGGGCCGCTTGTATGTGACGTCCGCGCCGGGCGTGCAGGTGTTCGGCCGCGACGGTAAGTACCTCGGCCTCATCCCGACTCCGCGCAACGCGATCAGCGTGGCATTCGCCGGACCAAACAAGCAGACGCTTTATATCGTCGGGAGCGGCGCCCTCGGGCCCGACGGCAAGGAGTTCACAACGCCGGCTGGTGTACGCAATAACGCGAAGACGATCTATAAACTCCCAATGATCGCGCGCGGGTTCGCGGGGCGCGCTAAATAGGCCGCCTGAAGGCGGCCTCTACGTACGTAGGCGGCTAAATAGGCCGCCTGAAGGCGGCCTCTACGTACGTAGGGGCCACCTCTAGGTGGCCCACGAAAAAGGAGCTCGCTATGAAATGCTCACGCCGAGACCTGGGCCTCCTGATTCCGTCGCTGGTCGCACTGGGCGCGACCGCGCTCAATACACAGCGAGCGTCCGCGCAGGCGGCTGCGGCCGACCCGGTCGAGAAGCTGCCGGTGATGAAGACCCAGCACTTCAAGTACGGCGACATCCCGGTGACGACCAACGGCAAGAACAAGCAGCGGCGCATGTTCACCGCGAAGACGCATACCGGCTTCAAGATGGAATCGCATCAGAGCGAGATCGCGCCCGGTGAGGTGAATCACGCGCCGCACCAGCATCTGCGCGAAGAGATGATGCTCATTCGCGAGGGGACGATGGAGCTGACGATCGCCGGCAAGCCGTACCGGCTCGGCCCGGGCGACGTCGGCGTCATCGGCTCGAACGAGATGCACAACGCGAAGAACGTGGGCACGTCCAACGCCACGTACTTCATCGTGAACATCGGGCGAGACGACGTGTGAGGTAACGGGGAAGACGGGGGAAACGGATCACACAGGGAAACGGGGAGGGTTTTTCCGGAGATCAAACTAGAATTCCGGGATGCTTCGCCGGTCGTTTCTCGTTGTCGTCGTTCTCGTCATTGGCGTCTCGTGCGGGCGATCGCAGGCGCCCGCTGCCGCGATCCCGCGTACGGCTGACGGCAAGCCGAACCTGCAGGGCGTGTGGCAGGTGCGCAATGCCGCGGCGTACGGGCTCGAGGATCACGTCGCGCGTCACGGCATGCGTGCCGGCCGCAGTGTCATTGAGAGCGGTGTCATCGAGAGCGGAACGATCCCGTATCAGCCCGAGGCGGCGAAGAAGCGTCTCGCGCTCGCGGCCAATCAGGCGACGGCCGATCCGCTCGAGAAGTGCTACATGCCCGGCGTGCCGCGCATCATGTACCTCGACTACCCGTTTCAGATCTTTCAGACGCCCTCGCACATCGCGATCACATTCGAGTGGTCGCAGGTCCATCGCGTCATCTACACGAACGGTGTCGCCGGCCCCGAGGGCATCGACTTCTGGATGGGCGACTCGCGCGGACGATGGGAAGGCGACACGCTCGTCGTCGACGTGAAGGATCAGAACGACAAGACGTGGCTCGACGCCACCGGCACGTTCCACAGCGACAAACTCCACGTCGTCGAGCGCTACACGATGACCGACCCGAACACGATCCAGTACGAGGCGACGATCGAGGATCCGGACGTGTTCACGAAGCCGTGGAAGATCGCGATGCCGATCTATCGCCACACGGATCGCGATCGGATCTTCGAGTATCAGTGTCAGGCGGAGCTCGAGGAAGCGCGCGGCGATTTCGACCGCGACCCGCGTACGTGGTATCCGGGACCGTCGGCGCCACCGGTCGAAGTGCCGGCGAGCTGGGCTTCGATGAGCGCGCCCGCTACGTTCCCGTGGCTCACGGTGCAGAAAGAGCCGGCGTCTCCGCCGCCGCCGATTCGACGGATGCCCGACGGCAAACCGGATTTGCAGGGCTATTTCATGCCCGATGCGGGCGGCGCGAACTACGGCCTTGGCAAGCACGAGGTCGATTTCCTCACGCCCGCAGGCCGCGGCATCATCGTCGATCCGCAGGATGGAATACTGCCGGTGCAGCCATGGGCGAAAGCGGAGATGCAGAATCGAAAGCTCCCGGAACGCGGATACGATGATCCGACGGCGCACTGCTTCGTCGCCGGCGTGCCGCGATCCATGTACATTCCGGCTCCGTTGCAGATCGTTCAACCGCCCGGTTATCTGGTGGTGCTGCACGAGCGCATGTCGTGGCGAACGATTCCGCTCGATGGACGGCCGCACCTGCCCGACACGATGCGACTGTGGCAGGGCGATTCGGTCGGCAAGTGGGACGGCGGCACATTGGTAGTCGAGACGACCAATCTGAACGGCAAGACGTGGCTCAACGAGGTGGGCGAGATCGTCAGCCATGCCGAACGCGTCATCGAGCGGTTCACACCGATCGATGGCAACACGATCCGGTATCAGGCCACGGTGAGCGATCCGCTGGTCTACACGCGGCCGTGGACGATCGCGCTCGCCTTGAACCGGCAGAAGGACGAACTGCTCGAAGTGGCGTGCCACGAAGACAATCAGGACCTGCAGCACCTGAAGGACCTCAGGGACGACGCGCGCAGGAAACGAGGGGGCTCATGAGGGGGATTCGGGTTGCGGGTTTGGTTGTGATGTTGATGGGCCTCGTCGCCATTCGCGCGTCGGCGCATCATTCGTTCTCGGCCGAGTACGACGCGAACAAGCCGATCAAGCTGACGGGCAAGCTGATCGAGATGAAATGGTCCAACCCTCATGCGTGGATTTACGTCGAGGTGAAGGGGAAGGACGGCAAGCCCGTCAAATGGGCCTGCGAAACCGGCGGCGCGAACGCGCTGTTCCGGAGCGGATGGCGCAAGCAAGACCTCGTGGCTGGAACGCAGCTGGTCGTCGACGGATTTCAGGCGCGAAACGGCAGCACCACGGCAAACGCCACCAGCATCACGTTCCCTGACGGAAAGAAGCTCTTCGCCCGTTCATCGCAAGGCCCCACGAAATAGACGTCACGTAGTGTCCGGCTTTAGCCGGACCTTCTTTCTGACTAAGAATTAATAAAGAGTTCAGGTGCATATGAGGGAAGGTCAGCTATGTTGAGGTGTTCCCTGCGGTCGTACACATGATGAAAGGTGAGCGATGCGAGCGACTCGTTTGATGTTTGCTTTCGTAGTCATGCTGGGTATCGGAACGCTGCTGGTCACGAGCGCCTGTCAGAGCCAGCAGGCCGCAGCGCCGGCCGCGACTGCTCCCGCAACGCCAGGGGCGCCGGAGTTCATGCCGACTGCCACCATCAAAGAGCTCATGCAGTCGGTCATCGATCCCAGCGCCGACGTTGTGTGGCTGTCGGTGACGACGGTGCAGAGCTCGAAAGGCACCGAGGACATTGCACCGAAGAACGACGAAGAGTGGAAGAAAGTGCGGCACGGCGCGGTGGCGCTGATGGAAGGGGCAAACCTGTTGATCGTCCCGGGCCGACATGTCGCGCCGCCTGGAGAGAAGTCGGAGACGCCGGGCGTCGAGCTCGAGCCCACGGAGATGGAAGCGCTGATCAACAAGGACATCCCGGCCTTCCGCATGCGCGCCAAGGCGCTGCACGATGCGGCATACGCGGTGCTGAAGGCGATCGACGCCAAGGATGCGCCGAAGGTGTTCGAGCTTGGCGAGCAGATCGACACGGCGTGCGAGAACTGCCACAAGCAGTACTGGTATCCGAACGAGAAGATTCCTCCTGTGCCGGGGGAAACGGCGGAGACCGGCGCGAAAGCCGCGCCGGCTAAACCCGCCAAGTAGACAGGAACACGGTCAGTGCGCAGGAGTGGAAGAGCGGTCGTCGCCATCGCGTCAGTGGTGCTAGCAGGGGCGGCGGCGGCGCACTGCAGTTCTTCGTCTCCTGCGCCGGCGCCAGCAGCGGCAGCCGCAAAGCCCTCGCCGCCGCCGCTTGAATCGACGCTCTCACCAACGCTCACCGTGAAGGAATTGATGGAGCACATCATCGATCCCACGGCCGATTGGGTGTTCGATGCCGCGGTCGTCGATGTCACCGCGAAGGGCATCGTCGAAACCAAGCCGCTCAGCGACGAGGACTGGTTGAAAGTGGAGCGCGGCGGTCTCCTGCTCGCCGAGTCGACCAACCTGTTGAAGATGCCGCGGCGCATGGCGCCGCCGACGCAGGACATCAACAAGCCGAACAAGGGCTCCGAGCCGGAGCTGACTCCGGAACAGATTCAGGCCAAGGTCGACCAGGATCGCGCGCTCTGGAACAAGTACGCCGATAGTCTCCGTGACGCGGCGCTGACCACGGTCAAAGTGGCACGTGCGCGCGATGCCGAAGCGCTCTTCAACGTCGGCAGCGAGATCGACAAGGCCTGCGAGAACTGCCATCTGGAGTATTGGTATCCAGGCGATCGCAAAGCCGTGCTCGAGGATCAGAAGAAGCACGTCACGTACGACCCACCCAAGAAACCCGCGCCTTCCAAGAAGTAGAGGCGGGTCTTCAGACCCGCCTGGCGGAGGCGGTTTCCACTTAAACGGTCGCCAGGGACCGGGCGTATTCCAAGGTATCGACCGTGTGTCTCCAGACGGGTGTCGTCCGGTTTGCCGGATGCCCAGAAATTCCGGTATCCTATTAAGCCCGCTGGATTTTTCGGTAGCTTGATCGTGTCACACACCCGGTCGCGGGACCGGAGTCATGTGTAGGCGATGCCGTGATTGAGATCGCTCTTCCATATCACTTTTGAGTTTCGAGATTCACCCGGAGCGGATGAATGAGATCGAAAGCCCTGGTTCTCGGTTGCGCGTCGACGATGGCACTGGTGTGGGCCGTGCACGCGCAAACCGCCCGGCCGCAGACACCTGCCTCGCCGCAGCCGCAGCGGCCGGCGCAGACCGCCCCGCGCGCGCCGCAGACCCCAACTCCTGTTCGCGCCGCAGCCACAGCCCCGGCCGCGCCGGCCATCAAAGCCGACGAGCAGCGCGCGTTCCTTACTCAGTACTGTTCGGGTTGTCACAGCGAGAAGATGAAGGCCGCCGGTCTCGATTCGGCGCGCCGCATGACCATCGATGCCCTCGATCCAGCCAACGTCGACAAGGATCGCGAGAAGTGGGAGCTCATCGTCCGCAAGACGCGCGCCGGACAGATGCCGCCGCTTGGTGTGAAGCGTCCGGAGCCGGAGAAGTTCGACGCGATGGTCGCGTCCTTCGAGAGCACTCTCGATTCGACGGCCAAGCCGTTCACGCCGCCGCCTGGGCTGCATCGATTGAATCGAACCGAATACGCCAACGTCGTACGCGATCTGCTCGATCTGCAGGTCGATCCCGGCAAGTACCTGCCATCGGATGACTCGACCTCGGGGTTTGACAACATCGCTGGCGCGCTCGGCGTGTCGTCGACGCTGGTCGAAGCGTACGTATCGGCGGCGCAGAAGATCAGCCGTCTGGCTATGGGCTATCCCCAGGAGCCGACGCTCGTCGTCTATCGCACGCGCGAGGACACGTCGCAGGACTATCACATCGAAGGATTGCCCTTCGGTACGCGCGGCGGCATGCTCGTGCCGCATACGTTCCCCTCGGACGGCGAGTACTCGCTGACAATCACGCCGATCTTCGGCGACAACATGTCGCCGACAGGGTTCGGATCGGTCGCGTGCGAGCGTCTGTCGATCGTGCTGGACGGCAATGAGCTCTCGTTGATCAACTGGCAGGGCGGCGGCCGCAACACACCGAACACGAACTGCGGCCGCGGCGGCGCCAACCCGACGCCGGCGGCGCGCCCCGTGGGACAGGCCGGACCCGAAGCGTTCTTCGGTGGACGAGGCGGCACGCCGATGCGCGTGCGCTTCAAGACCACCGCGGGCACTCACATGGTTGGCGCCACGTTCCTGGCCACCAACTTCGCGCCGCTGCTCGATCTCGACAAGCACTTCATGCGCGACACGGTGCAGACAGGACCGACGCCGGGCTACACGTTCTTCCCGCACGTCGGCACCATGCGCATCGAAGGCCCGTACAACGCCACGCCGGCGAAGGACTCGCCGAGCCGCCGCAAGGTCTTCATCTGCACGCCGAAGACGGCGGCTGAAGAAACCCCATGCGCGCGGCGCATCGTGTCGAATCTCGCGACCTACGCCTTCCGTCGGCCGGCTTCGCCCGAAGACGTGAACTTCCTGATGGAGTTCTACAAGTTCGGCCGCGAGGAGAAGGACTTCGACACCGGCGTCGAGATGGTGCTGGCGCGCGTGCTCGCGTCGCCCCAGTTCATCTATCGCATCGAAGAAGAGCCGGTCACCGTACGTGCGGGACAGCCCTATCGCATCAGCGACGTCGATCTGGCGTCGCGCCTGTCGTTCTTCCTGTGGAGCTCGGCGCCCGATCAAGAGCTGTTGAAGGTGGCGTCGCAAGGACGACTCAAAGATCCCGTGGTGCTCGAGCAGCAGGTGCGCCGCATGCTCAAGCATCCGAAGGCCGAGTCGCTCGCGGTGAACTTCGCGGGGCAGTGGCTCAATCTTCGCGGTCTCGACGTGACCACGCCGCTGCCGCTCATCTACCCGGACTTCGATGACCCGCTACGCGAGGCGATGCGCAGGGAAGTCGAGCTGCTGTTCGACGCGATCGTTCGCGAGGATCGGTCGGTGATGGATCTGCTCACCGCTGACTACACGTTCGTGAACGAGCGGTTGGCAAAGCATTACGGCATTCCGAACATCTACGGCAGCCAGTTCCGTCGCGTGACGCTGGGGCCGGACATGGATGCGCGCCGCGGACTGCTCGGCAAAGGGGCGTTCCTCGCCACGACGTCGAAGCCCGAGCGGACGTCGCCGGTCACGCGTGGCAAGTGGGTGATGGGCAGCTTGCTCGGCATGCCGCCGCCGTCACCGCCAGCAAACGTTCCACCGTTGCCGCCGCGCGCCGCCGACCCGAACGCGAAGGAACCGACGATGCGCCACAAGATGGAGACGCATCGCGTACGGCCCGACTGCGTCCAGTGCCATCGTCTGATGGATCCGATCGGCTTCGCACTCGAGAACTTCGATGCGATCGGTTTGTGGCGCAGCGAAGACGAGGCGCAGCCGATCGACACGAACACACAGGTGTTCGACAACACGAAGGTCACCAGCCCGATTGAACTGCGCAACTGGCTGACGACGAACTACAGCCACCAGTTCGTGCGTGTGGCGTCGGAGAAGCTGTTGACGTATGCGCTCGGCCGCGGTGCGGAGTATCGCGACATGCCGCTCGTTCGCGCCATCGCGCGCGATGCCGACAAGAACAGCGATCGTTTCTCGGCTCTGGTGATCGGCATCGTGAAGAGCCGTCCGTTCCAGATGAACACCAAAGGGGCGGAAGCCGCGACGAATACGGCGCGCGCGACGACATCGACAGACAAAGGTACGGGAGTCAATTAACCATGTCGTTTATCAGCAAGAGAGCCATTCCTCGCCGGACCTTCCTTCGCGGTGCGGGCGTCACGCTGGCGCTGCCGCTGCTCGACTCGATGATTCCGGCAGGCACCGCGCTGGCGCAGACCGTGGCGGGCGATCCGAAGCAGCGATTCGTCGGCATCTTCTTCCCGCACGGAATGGGTCCGGGGCACTGGGAGCCCGCCGAAGAAGGCGCGCTGCCTCAGAAGCTGCCCTACATCCTCGAGTCGCTCGACGGACTTCGGGCGCACACCACCGTTCTGAACGGGTTGTGGTCGCAGTCGGCTGAACCGCCCGAGGGCACGACGGGATCGGATCACTGGGTTGCCGCGGCGTACCTCACTGGCATCAAGCCCAGGAAGACCGCCGGCTCCGACGCCACCACCGGCAGCTCGACGATCGATCAGCAGATCGCCGCGAAGATCGGCCAGGAGACGCTGCTGCCGTCGCTGCAGCTCGCGGTCGAAGATCCCAACTCGAGCTCGAGCAACTGCGGCGAGGGATACAGCTGCTCCTACACCAACTCGATCTCGTGGATCGATCTGCCGACCCCCGACAACGAGAAGGTGCAGCGCACGAGCCCGCTGCCAATGGAGCTCAATCCTCAGACCGTATTCGAACGGCTCTTTGGTGATGGCTCGACGCCGGAGCTTCGCGCGCAGCGCATGAAGCAGAGCCAAAGCATCCTCGACTCGGTGACCAGCGAGCTGGCTGGTCTGCGCAAGCAGCTCGGGTCGAGCGACATTCAAACGGTGAATCAATACACCGACGAGATCCGCGCCATCGAGCGGCGCATTCAGATGTCGTCGAAGATCTCGAACAGCGTGCCAGAGATCGATCTTCCGCCTGGCATCCCCGAACAGTTCGACGAGCACATCCGCCTGCACTGGAAGCTGGTGGCGCTTGCGTTCAAGGCCGACATCACGCGCGTGGTCACCCTGCTCGGCGCGCGCGATCTCACCAGCCGCGTGTATCCGTTCCCGAAGAGCCCGCTGTTCCCCGACGGCGGCAACAGCGTCAGCTTCCACGGCGGCTCGCACCATCAGGACGATCCGGTGCAGATTCGCCGCTACGCCGCGTTAAACCGCTACCACGTGTCGACGATGGCGTATCTCGCCGAGGAGCTGAAATCGATTCCCGATGGCGACAAGACGCTGCTCGATCGTTCGCTGATCATGTACGGCACCAACATGGGCAACTCGAATCAGCACCAGCACTTCGATGTGCCGCACATCCTGGTCGGCGGCGCCAACGGACAACTGAAGGGCAATCGGCAGTTGAAATACGAGCGCAAGACGATGCCGACCGGCAACCTGCTGCTCAGCGTTCTGGATCTGTATGGCATCAACAAAGACAAGCAAGGCGACAGCACGGGCCGCCTTCCCAAGCTGGTGTAGGTGAATGCAGATGCGTACTACGCGTGCTCTCGCATGTGCTGCCCTGGTGTGGGTGCTCGTTGCCGGCATCTCGGGTGCCGGCAAGACCGATGTCGCTGACGCCGCTCAAAAGGGCGACCGCGCCGCCGTACAGAAGCTCATTCAGCAAAAGGCCGACGTCAACGCGGCGCAGGTGGACGGCGCCACGGCGCTGCATTGGGCGGTGTACAAGCAGGACCCCGAGATGGTGGATCTGCTGATTCGCGCCGGCGCCAACGTCAAGGCCGCGAACCGCACCGGCGTCACGCCGCTCGAGATGGCAGCGATGTACGGCAACGCGATCGTCCTCGACCGCTTGATCAAAGCCGGCGCCGATGCGAAGCAGAAGGGGCCGAACGGCGAGACGATGGTGATGTTCGCCGCGAGGAGCGGCAACGCGCAGGCGATCAAGGTGCTGCTCGAAGCAGGCGCCGACGTGAACGCGCGCGAGACGATCCGCGGAACGACGGCGCTGATGTGGGCCGTCGAGCAAAAGCATCCTGAAGCCGTGAAGGCACTGCTGGCAGCAGGCGCCGATCCCAGCATCAAATCCGCTGGCGCGGGACTGCCGCGCAACTACATGGCGAATCGCGTGAACCAGCGCGCGGTGCAGCTGGCGCAGGATCGCCGTCGTCGCGCCGCTCAGAACGGGATCAGCTACGAAGAACAGCTCACGCGCGATCAGAAATCAGGCGTCGAGGTCGGCGGACAGCGCGGGCTCGCGCAAGCGCTCGGCCCCGATGGCAATCCGCTGCCACAGCAAGGCGCGGGGCGTCAGGGTAATGCGAATACGGCAGCGACCCAGCCCCCGGCAACCACAGACGCGGCGCCTGCGGCGACGCAGGGCGCGGCACAACCCGCGGCGGCTGGTCAGGCAGCCGCGGCACCCGCGCCAGCAGCGCCAGCCGCACAGGGCGGTCGTGGTCGCGGCGGTCGTGGGGCACGAGGCGGCGGTGCGCAGCAGGGTGCAGCCGCTCAAGCCGGGCAAACGCAGACCGACCCCGACGACGCCGACGACACGGAGACGGTGTTCGCGGGTCTGGTGGGAACCGGAGGCGGCGGTCTCACGCCGCTGATCTTCGCGGCGCGCGAAGGCGATCTCGAGTCGACGAAAGCGCTGCTCGACGCCGGCGCGAAGATCGATCAGACGAGCGAGTACGCCTGGACGCCGCTGCTCACCGCGGTGAACAACCGCAACTACAAAGTGGCCGCGTATCTGCTCGAGAAGGGCGCGAACGCCAATCTCGCGAACAAGGGCGGCTGGACGCCCCTCTATCTCGCCACCGACAACCGCAACATCGAGGGCGGCGACTATCCGGTACCCAAGCCGGACATGGAGCATCTCGAGATCATCAGGCTGCTGCTCGAGAAGGGCGCCAATCCCAACGCGCGCGTGAAGGACAACACGTTGACGCGCACGATCTTCACCATGCAGTGGTTCTTCGAGGACGGCGCCACCGCGTTCGTGCGCGCGTCGCAGTCGAGTGACACCGAGCTGATGAAACTGCTGCTCAAATACAAGGCCGATCCGAAGATCGCCACCGCCAACGGCGACACCGCGCTGACTGCGTCTGCGGGCATCGGCTGGGTGGAAGGCGTCACCTACGAGCGCTCGGCGAAGGAAAACTTGGAAGCGATCAAGATGCTCGTCGACGATCTCGGCATGGACCCGAATCAAGGCAACAACGAAGGGCGCACACCGCTGATGGGCGCCGCGATGAAGGGTCGCAACGACGTCGTGCAGTTCCTCGTCGAGCGCGGCGCGAAGCTCGAGACGCACGACAAGGGCAATCGCGACACCGACAAGGTGTCATCAGCCGCTGCCGGTCACACGTGGCAGGCGGTCGATTACGCCGAAGGCCTCGTCCGCGTTGGCGTGCAGTCGGCCGTCGTGCGGCCCGAGACCTCCGCGCTCATTCGCAAGCTGATGGCCGATCGCGGGCTGCCCGTGCCGCCGAAGGATCGCACCATCCTTTCCGTCTGCGTCGTTTCGCTCTGCGATGGAGCTGACACAAAGTAGCGTCCTTAGCCGGACCATCAGACGTAGCGTCCGGCTTTAGCCGGAGCGTCAGACGTAGTGTCCGGCTTCAGCCGGACCGTCAGACGTAGTGTCCGGCTTCAGCCGGACCAGACAGGAATCAGGAATCAGGAATCAGGGCTGGGCCAGGAAGAAGGGCTCACTTGGATTCGACATTGGCACGGGGCTCACGGGTCCTGTCGCCGGGTCTCCCCGCTCATGCTCGGCGCCAAGTGATGGATCACGCCGACAAGAGCCCGATCACGCAGAGGCGCCTGCGGCGCGAGCGGGGATGCCGCTCCCGGCCACCCGTTCGTCGTCGCAACCAGCGTCGTAACTCAAGTGAGCCATACGCTCGCGGTCACTGCGTGCTCGCACGTAGTGTCCGGCTTCAGCCGGAACGTCAGAC
>Ga0075433_10001545_pt1 | contig 17013 bp, 14 predicted proteins | sample RhiMethybrSRZTD2_FD_75299 | JGI IMG/M metagenome (GOLD analysis project Ga0075433, IMG submission 75299) | Populus rhizosphere microbial communities from Tennessee, USA - Rhizosphere MetaG P. TD hybrid SRZTD2 | ecosystem: Host-associated > Plants > Roots > Rhizosphere > Soil | place: USA... | reverse complement strand
GGCGTCGCCGATGATCTTCTCGATCGTCCCGCCGTGCGACTCGAACACGGCGCGCATGACGCTGAAGTAGCGGTTCAGGACCTCGCGCAGCGCCTCGGGATCGAGCCGCTCACCGAGCGCCGTCGAGCCCTTGAGGTCCGAGGTGACGACGGTGACCTCGCGGTGGACCTCGCCGGCCGCCTCGTCCTTGCGCAGCGGCGCGCCGCACATGCCGCACAGGCGGGCCTCGGCCGGGTTCGCCGCCCCGCATGCCCCACAGACCTGCCCCGCTTGCCCGTCCACCTGGGACCAAGTCTAGCGGCGGGTCCCGGCGCTTCCGCCCGGGCTGCCAGGAACGATTGCCTGCGGTCAGGCCGTCGCGCCCGCCCTGCCCTTGGGTCGGCGCCGGCGCAGGTCGGCGAGGTCGCCCTGGTCGAGGCGCTGGAGGCGCGGGAAGTCGGGCGAGGCGGCAGTCCGCGCGAGCCGCTCGGTCATCTTCGAGTTGATGAGCGCGTTCATCTCCGGGAGGTCGAGCAGAGACCTGAGCGTCTCGCTCGTGACCTCGAGCACCTCGATGTCGTCGGTCGCGACGACATTGGCGGTCCGGTTGCCGCCGGTCAGCGCCCCGATCTCGCCGAAGAAGTCGCCGGGGCCCATCGACGACAGCGATCGATAGTCGTCGCCCTCGGGGACGCCCGCGACCGCGTTGCCGCTCATGACGAAGAACGCCGAGCCCGCCGGGTCGCCGACCTTGATGATCGCCTCGCCCGAGGCGGCCCTGGCGACCCTGGAGTCGGTGAGGAACGCGGTGCGCCGGCTGATCGCCAGCGCGCCGAGCTCGGGCAGCACGTCGATCAGCTTGTCGAGGTCGAGCATCGTTGCTTGCCGGCCCGCCCCGATCTTCGGCGCCGCGGGTGCCGTCCGCAGGAGCTTGAGCGAGCGATGCCACTCCTCGGCGGGACGCCCGATCCCGGGCAGGACCTGGTGCAGGAATCCAGCCCCGATGAGGACAACGGACGAAAGCACGATCAGGAGCCGGACGTCGAAGATGTCGGCGAGGCCCGCCCCGGCCATGCCAATGAGGTTGACCGCGTCCCGCGACACGAAGAAGGCCGAGAAGACGCGGCCGCGCGAGACTCGCGGCGTGTTGCGCTGGAGGATGGTGCGCCGGGAGATGCCCGAGGGCGCGTTCAGGAAGCCGGTCGCCATGACCATGACGATCGCAACCCAGATGTTCGGCGAAAGCCCGTAGAACACGCCGAAGATGCCCATCCCGAGCATCGACAGCACCATCCACGCGCCTTCCGCAAGCCGGTCGATGTAGCGCGCCATCAGCAGCGCCCCGACGACGAAACCGATCGACGTCAGGCCCTCCTGGAGCCCGTACTCGAACTCCGTCCCGTCCAGGACGCGAATCGCCATCGGCAGCAGCATCACGTTCCAGAAGCCGAAGGCCAGGAAGACCGGCAGCCCTGCGATCAACAGCGAGCGCAGCACGGGTATGCCCCACAGGATCCGCACGCCCTCCCGCAGGTTCGTGAGGACGACCCCAACCGTGGTCGGCTCGGCGGGCGGCTGCTTCGGCAGCTTGACCGCGAGGACGCACAGGAACGAGACGAAGAACGTGGCGGCGTCGATGTAGAAGGGCAGCGTGATCTTGTCCGGCTCGAGCGAGGAGAGCAGGCCGGCCGCTGCGAAGCCGACGGCGGTCGAGCCGAAGGACGAGATCGACAGGAATGAGTTCGCCTTTGTCAGCTCCTCTTCGCTGGCGATCTCCGGCAGGACGCTCTCCCAGGCGGGATCGAAGAACTGTCGCACGGAGGCGGCGAGGAAGATGATCGCGTAGAGCCCCGGCAGCCCGAAGCTCTCGACCGCAGTTGGGATCGAGACCACCAGCAGGCCGCGCAACAGGTCGGAGGCGAGCAGGATCTTCTTGCGGTCGAAGCGGTCGACGAAGACGCCTGCGACAAGGCCGAACACGAGCGTCGGCAGCGCCGTCACGATCAGGACGAGGCCGACGTTGAGGGCCGAGCCGGTGATTCGGAAGACCAGGATCGCGGCCGCGAGATCGGTCAGCGACGAGCCGATGGTCGAGACGAGCTGGGCCGTCCAGAGGTAGCGGAAATCGCGCTTCCGGAAGATGTCGAACATTGGCGGCGAGTCTACCGACCGGCCCCGCTCCGAATCACGAGCTGGCGCGCGGGTGGACGCCCTCGCGTGCGAGGAGCTCGCGCTTGAGGTCGAGCCCCGCCTGCGGCCCGCCCCACCAGCCGCCGCCGTAGCCGCCGAGCGTGCCGTCGCCGGCGATGACTCGGTGGCACGGGATCACGAGCCCGATCGGGCTGCGCCCGACGGCGCCGCCGACCGCCCGAGCGGCGCCGGGCTTGCCGATCATCCGCGCGACCTCGCCATAGCTCGCCGTCGCTCCCGGAGGAATGCTCCGAACGGCGGTCAGCACGAGGCGGTCCCACGCCGGCCGGTCCTCCAGATCGACAGGCAGGTCGTCGAGGGCCGTCAGGTCGCCCTCGAAGAACGACTCCAGGGCGACGCGAGCCCGCTCGAGATGCCGTGTCGCCGGCCCGGCGTCCGCCGCGGCGGCCTCGACCGCCGGCCGCCCGAACCGCTCGTCGAGCCGCGCAGCGAACTCCTCGGTTGAGGTCAGCTGGTCGACCGCGACGAGGCCACGGGACGTCGCGGCGAGGTGGATGGGACCCCACGGCGCGGTGACAGAGGCGAACACGACCAGCTCACTCGACACGCTCCCGAGGATACGTGCGGCCGAGGCTCGGAGGGCTCGCGGTATACTCCGGGGGAGTATGTCAGCGGATCTTCGAACCGTTCAGCTGGCCCTGCCCGTCGAGGGCATGACCTGCGCCTCGTGCGTCAACCGCATCGAGCGCTTTCTCAAGCGCACCCCGGGCGTCGAGGACGCGGTCGTGAACCTCGCCACCGAGGTCGCGACGATCCGCTACCTGCCCGACCAGGTCGGCCGCAGCGAGCTCGTCGGGGCGATCGAGGCGGCGGGCTATGACGTCCGGCCCGCGGCGGCGGAGCAGTCGCTTGCCGGCGCGGGCGCGGCCGAGCTCGACGATCGGGAGATCGAGCTGGCCCGCGAGCGGGAGACGCGCGAGCTCCTCATCCAGGCCCTTGGCTCGATCGCGGTTGCCATCGGGATCATGGCGCTGATGCTGCTCGCCCGGGCGCTGCCGATGGAGGACCTGAACCGGATCGCGCTGCTGCCGGCGACCTTCGTCCAGCTCTGGGCCGGTGGCCGCTTCTACCGCGCCGCGTGGCGTGCGGCGCGCCATGGTGCGACGAACATGGACACCCTCATCGCCATCGGCACGAGCGCGGCGTGGGGGTATTCGGTCGCCGTCACCCTGTGGCCGGCGATCGCGACGTCGGCGGGGCTCGAGCCCGCGACGTATTTCGACTCGTCGACGATCATCATCGGCTTCGTCCTGCTCGGGCGCTGGCTCGAGGCGAGGGCCAAGCGCCAGGCCGGCAGCGCCATCCGGAGCCTGCTCGCGCTCGAGCCGCCAACGGCGCGCCTGGTCGACGGCGAGTCCGAAACCGACGTCCCGCTGGCGCAGGTCCAGCCCGGCGACCTGCTCCGCGTCCGTCCCGGCGACCGCGTCCCGGTCGATGGCCTGGTCGCGTCGGGGTCCTCGTCGATCGACCAGTCCATGCTCACCGGCGAGTCGATGCCGGTCGAGGTCGCGGCCGGTGACACGATCATCGGCGGCACCCTGAACGTGGCCGGCACCGTCATGCTGCGCGCGACTCGCGTCGGGCGAGACACGGCGCTGGCACGGATCGTGGACCTGGTCCGGCAGGCCCAGGGCAGCAAGGCCCCGATCCAGCGACTCGCCGATCGCGTGAGCGAGATCTTCGTCCCGATCGTCCTGGTCGCGGCGGCGCTGACGTTCGTGGCCTGGTACGCGTTCGGGCCTGAGCCGAGGCTGACGCTCGCTCTCACCGCGTTCGTCACGGTACTGATCATCGCCTGCCCGTGTGCCATGGGCCTGGCCACCCCGACCGCGATCATGGCCGGCTCGGGACGTGGCGCCGAGGCGGGCATCCTGATCCGGGGTGGCGAGGCGCTCGAAGCGGCCCACCGGGTCGACACCATCGTGTTCGACAAGACGGGCACGCTCACCGAGGGGACGCCGAGCGTCGATGCGATCGTGGCCGCGCCCGGCTTCGAGACGGCGACGCTCATCGACCTGGCCGGCTCGCTCGAGGCGGGCAGCGAGCACCCGGCCGGCGAGGCGATCGCCGCCCGCGCGAGGGCCGATGGCCTCGGCGGACGCCCGATCCGCGAGTTCCGGGCTCTCGCCGGCCTCGGCGTCGAGGGCACGCTCGACGTCGCTGGCGCCGAGCGGCGGGTCGTCATCGGGACGTCCGCGCTGCTCGCCTCGCGGGGCATCGATGTCGGAGCGCCACCCGCGAGCGTCGCCGACGCCGCGCGCGCCGGGGCAGGCGTCGTGGTCGCGGCCGTGGACGGCCGGGTCGCGGGCTGGCTGACGCTGCGCGATACGGTGCGGGAGGGGAGTGCCGCCGCGGTCGCCGAGGCGCGCGCCGCCGGGATCGAGCCGTGGCTCCTGAGCGGCGACAGCCGCGCCGTCGCGGAGGCGGTGGCGAAGGAGGTCGGGATCCCACCCGACCGCGTCCTCGCCGAGGTCCTGCCCGAGGACAAGGCGGCCGAGGTCGCGCGCCTCCGAGGCGAGGGCCGCGTCGTGGCCATGGTCGGCGACGGCATCAACGACGCTCCCGCGCTGGCCGGCGCGGACGTCGGCATCGCGATCGGCACCGGCGCCGACGTCGCGATCGAGGCGGCCGACGTGACGCTGGTCGGCGGCGACCCGCGCGCGGTCATTGCGGCGATTCGCCTGTCGCGCGCCACGATGCGCGTCGTGCGTCAGAACCTCGGCTGGGCGTTCGGGTACAACGTGGTGCTGATCCCGGTGGCGATGGGCGTCCTCTATCCCTTCCTGGGCGTGCTCCTCAACCCCGGCCTGGCCGCGGGGGCGATGGCCCTGTCGTCGGTCTCGGTCGTGCTCAACTCACTGCGCCTGCGGACCGTGCGCCTGCGCTGAACGGCGGCGACAATCCAGCCATGCCCGAGCCGCGCTCCCGCGTCGAGGTCCCGCCGGACGCCCGCGACATCCCGGGCGACTTCGCCCATCGCCACGACGTGCCGGTCCGCCTCGCCGACACCGATGCGATGGGGCACGTCAACAACGCCAACTACCTGACCTACGTGGAGATCGCCCGCGTCGCCTATTACGAGCAGGTCACCGGCAACGCCCTGCCAATCGGCACGCACGGCGCCGAGGAAGGGATGATCCTGGCGGAGATCCGGATGACCTACCGCAGCCCGGCGTTCTACGGCGAGACGATCACCGTCGAGACGCGGGTCGAGCGCATCGGGCGGACGAGCTTCCGTATGGTCCACCGCATGACGGCGCCCGAGAGCCGCTACGGCTCGGCGCGCCTCATCGCCGTGGCCGAGTCGGTGCTGGTCTCATACGACTACCAGCAGGAGCGACCGATCCCGGTCCCGGATGACTGGCGCGCCGCGTTCGAGGCGTTCGAGGGACGGGCCCTGGCAGGCTGAGCCCCTCCATACGGGCGCGCGAGTGCGACCCTCAGGCGGGTGCTGCCGCAGGTGCCGCGGGTGCGCCGTCCACGGTTCGACCCAGCCACACCGCCCAGACCGGAATGAGGACGACGCCGATGATCGCCTGCAGCAGGCCAACGGCGTCCGGGCTGAGCGTCTCGGTCGTCGCAAGCAATGCGGCGAGCGCGAGGGCGGCGGCCGTGAGATAGGTCCACGTGCGCAGAACCGGTGGCACCAGGCTTGGGGCCTCGCGCAAGAGTGCGACCAGCGCGATGGCGAGCGCCACGCCGGCGACGCGCAGGAACCAGTTGGCGATCTCCTCCGAGGTCATCTGGGCCCACAGCTGGCTCACGATCTCGGTCTCCTTGAAGCCGCAGTCGCAGTACTGGACGAAGACCTTGCCCTCGGCTGCGCCGATCGGGATGATCGAGGCGATGGCCCCGATGACCCCACCGGCCGTCATGAGGCTCCTGAACGTTGGCATCCCGCCTGGAATGCCCGCCCTCGATGCCACGTTGGCGGCAAACGCCACAACCGCCAGGAAGCCGATCCCGAACAGCAGGTAGGTCCACAGGAACAGGGGCCAGACCGCGTGGAAGTAGTCCGACAGGGCGATGGTCCGGTCGACCATATTGGTCGACTCCGGGAGGTCCGGCGGCTTGGCGAAGAGGTTGAACTGGTCGACGTAGACCAGCGCCGTGGCGAGGATGAACGAAGCGGCGACGATCCACGACAGCGTGCGCACTGGAGACCGACCCACCGGACGAACCCTCCCTACTGGCTGAACCTCCGAAAGATAGCGACCGCGTTCTGGCCACCGAAGCCGAAGCCATTGATCATCGCCGTGTCGACCTTCGACTGGCGCTTGGCGTTGGGGACGTAGTCGAGGTCACAGTCCGGGTCCGGCACGTGGTAGTTGATGGTGGGTGCGATCCAGCCGTCGCGGATCGCGCCCACGGCCGCGATCGCGGACAGGGCGCCGGCAGCCCCCAGGGTGTGCCCGATCATCGACTTCGGTGACGAGACCGGGATGCGATATGCCTGCGGCCCGAACGCGGCCTTGATCGCCCGGGTCTCGGTGACGTCGTTGAGCGGTGTCGACGTGCCGTGGGCGACGATGTGATCGATCTCGTCCGGCGCGACCTCGGCCTGGCGCATGGCCTTGGTCATGGCCATCGTCGCGCCGCGCCCGGTCGGCTCCGGGGCGGAGATGTGATAGGCGTCCGCCGTCAGCGCGGCGCCCACGATCTCAGCCAGGATCGTGGCCCCGCGAGCCTGCGCATGCGCCGCCGATTCGACCACCAGGACCCCCGCACCCTCGCCGAAGACGAAGCCGTCCCGCGTCTTGTCGAACGGGCGCGACGCACCCTCGGGATCGTCGTTGCGCTTCGACAGCGCGGTCATGTTGGCCAGCGCGGCGAAGGAGACCGCGAGCAGCGGCGCCTCCGAGCCGCCCGCGAGGACCACGTCGCACTCGCCCGATGCGATGAGGCGGAGCGCGTCCTGGTAGGCGATCACGCCCGACGCGCACGCCGCGACCTGGGTGATCACGGCGCCCGTGAGCCCGTACTTCATCGACACCTGGGCAGCGGCCATCGAGCCCGACAGCGCGGGGATCGCGAAGGGACTGACCTGCCCGGGGCCCTTCTCGCGGATGGCCTCGGCCCCGTTGATGACCTGCTCCATCCCGCCGCCGCCGGTGTTGATGACCACGGCGACCCGGTCACGCTCCTCCGGGGTCTTCGCCGCGAAGTCGATGCCCGATCGGTCGACGGCCTCGGTAGCAGCGGCCATGCCGAAGTGGATGAACCGACTCATCCGCCGGGCCATCTTGCGGTCCATGGTCTGGAGCGGGTCGAAGCCCTTGACCTCGGCCGCGATCTTCACGTCGTGGCCGGTCGTGTCGAAGGTCGTGATCGGGCCGCCCCCGGGCACCCCGGCGAGCAGGTTGGACCAGTAGGTCTCCGCGTCGTTCCCGATCGGCGTCACGGCCCCCCAGCCGGTGACGACCGCCCGACGTGCCGGGTCAGTGTTTGGCATATGCGGAGGATACGGAAGTGGAAGGCGGGTTCAGCGCAAGGCGGCGCGGAGCGCGCGCCGCGAGCGCACGCAAAGGTGCGTGGGCGGTGCGCGCCGACGCGCCAACGCGGCGATGGACCCGCATTCAGTCGCCGTCGTAGCGCTTGAAGATGACTGCGCCGTTGTGCCCGCCCAACCCGATGTTGTTGGACAGCGCGTAGCGCACCGGCATGCGCACCGTCTCGTCGACGACCCACAGGTCGCAGGCCGGGTCGAAGTCCCGGTAGTTGAGCGTCCCGGGCACCGTCTGCTCGGCGACGGCCATGACCGTCGCGAACGCCTCGAACGCGCCCGCCGCGCCCATCATGTGGCCGGTCATCGACTTCGTCCCGGAGATCCCGAGCGAGCGTCGATCCCGGGCCGCGCGATCGCCGAAGACAGCCCACACCGCCTCGGCTTCGCGGGCGTCGCCGACCGGTGTCGACGTGCCGTGGGGGTTGATCATGTCGACCTCGTCGGCGGGCACGCCGCGGCGCTGGAGCGCCATCTTCATCGCCCGCGCCGAGCCGGTGCCGCCTTCGATCGGCTGGATCATGTCCCAGCCATCTGCCGCCGACCCGTAGCCGACGACCTCGGCATAGATCCTGGCGCCGCGCTTCTTGGCCAGCTCCAGATCCTCGAGGAACAGCGAGCCCGCGCCCTCGCCGAGGACGAAGCCGTCGCGCGTCGCATCGAACGGGCGCGACACGGTCTGGATCGGCTCGCCGGGGCGTGGTGAGCCCATGCCCCGCATGTTGGTGAAGCCCGCATGGGCGACCTCGAGGAGGGGCGCCTCGGTCGAGCCGCTGATGACCGCGATGCAGTCGCCGCGCCGGATGGCCTCGGCGCCCTCGGCAACGTTGTGGGTGCCCGTCGAACAGGCCGACACGATGGCGATGTTGTGGCCGATGGCGCCGGTCTCGATCGCGATCATGCCCGACGTCGAGTCGACGAGGGCATTGGCGATGAACGTCGGCTGGACGCGGTTCGGGCCCTTCTCGATCAGGGTCGAAAAGTTGTCGATCATCAGCTGCTGGCCGCCCGCGCCGGAGCCGAAGACGACGCCGACGTCGGTGCGGTTCGCGTCGTCGATCTCGAAGCCCGAATCGGCCACTGCCTGCTTCGCCGCGGCGACGCCGTAATGCATCTCGCGCTCGCTGCGACGAACCGCCTTGGCGTCCATCCAGGAGCCAGCCTCGAAGTCGCGGACCTCGCCGCCGGCCTTGTGCTCGTACTTGCTGACGTCGAACCGGGTCAGCTCGGCGAGGCCCGAATGGCCCTCGACCAGGTTGGTCCATGCCGTGTCCTTGTCATTGCCCACCGGGCTGACGACGCCGAGGCCGGTGACGGCGACGCGACGGGTGTGATCTGGGCTGCGCATTCGTACTCCTTGGAGGTCGGGTCAGGCGAGGTGGTCGGGTTGGGGTGGGACGAGGATTGGCAGGTCCAGGCCTTCGCCGACGAGGACGTCGTCCATGGCGATGGCCGTCGCCTCGGGGGCGATGCGCTTGATGAGGTTGGTCAGGACCTTGCCCGGTCCGACCTCGATGAACGTGTCGACGCCGTCGGCGGTCATCGTCTCGACCGCGCGGACCCAGTCGACGCCGGCGGTGAGGTGGTCGACGAGCTCGGCGCGGGCGCCCTCGCCGTCGAGAATCGGGCGGGCGTCGGCATTGGCGAGGAGGGCGGCCGTCGGGTCCCGGAACTCGACCCCGGCGAGGATCGCTCGCATCGCCGTGGCCGCCTCGGCCATCAGCGGGGAGTGGGCGGCGACGCTCACCGGCAGCACGATGGCGCGCTTGGCGCCGAGCTCCTTCGCAATCTCGGCGGACGCGTCGATGGCCGCCTTCTCGCCGGAGACCACGACCTGGCCCGGGGAGTTGCGGTTGGCCACGGCGAAGACGCCGCTGGCGGAGCTGCGCGACACCAGCTCGGGCAGCGCGGCCTCGTCGAGGCCCAGGATCGCCGCCATGGCGCCCTCGCGCCCGGAGCCGCTCGCCTGCATCTGCCGGCCGCGCTCGCGCACGAGGCGCACGCCGTCCGGGAGCGACAGGGCGCTGGCGGCGACCATGGCCGAGTACTGGCCCATGGAATGGCCCGCGTAGAACAGGGGGTTGGGGATGGTCCTGCCGAGCGCGGACGCGCGCTCGTGGGCGGCCACGAGGTAGGCGATCGAGGTCGCCAGCAGGGCCGGCTGGGCGTTCTCGGTCAGGTTGATGCGGTCCTCGGGACCTTCCCAGGCCAGCTCCGAGATGGACTCACCCAGGGCTTCGTCCGCCGTCGCGAAGACGGCGGCAGCGGCGGGGGAGGCGGCGGCGAGATCGCGGCCCATGCCGACGGACTGCGAGCCCTGGCCGGGGAACACGAAGGCGAAGCGGGTCATCTGCTCCTGTTGGCGTGCGTCGATGCGGGTCTGGTGGGGCGCTCGGGGGTCGGGGCGCGCCGCGGCTCGGCGCCTGCCGCCGCGGGCCTTCCCCAAGGTTGCCGGACCGCTGCTCCCGTGAGCGTGGAATGTGTGCGTCACTGCACACGTTCCCCGTTTGCGGCTACGATTCGCCCGAGATGCCCCGACCGCCCGCTCGCCCGGCTACCGTTCGGACCATCGCGCGCCGCTTCGAGGCAGACCTGGGCGCATCGATTCTCGCCTCCGGCCCGCGCATCCCCAACGTTCGCCAGATCTCGGAGCGCGTGGCCATGGGCCGTGCCCTGTGGCGCGAGCTCGTCGTCGGCTTTGCCTCGCAGCTCGGCGAGCTTCGCCTCGGCTTCACGCAGCTGGCGGCGCTGTACGTCCTCGCCGAGGGCAGCACGACGACGATCGGCGAGCTCGCCGAGGCGCTCGGCCGCTCACCGTCGGCGACCAGCAGGCTCGTCGACGGCCTGGTCCGACGCCGGCTCGTGGAGCGGCGCGAGGAGCCGGAGGACCGCCGGCAACGCTCGATCTCGCTCACGCAGCGCGGCCAGGCGATCCTGCGCGCGGTCGACCGCGCCCGCGCCGACCAGTTCCTGTCCATGGTCCGGCCGATGCCGACGCCGGAGCGGGCGCTGGTCGCGATGGGTGTCGCGGCGCTGGCGACGCACGCGATCTCGCGCCGGGGCCGGCTCATCCGCGGGCCCGGCAGCCGCTGACGCCCGTCCCGGCAAGCGGTGCCGATTCAGCCGCGGGCCGCGATCAGGGCGGGTTCAGCTTTCGCCAGTACCAGCTCGCGGCGAAGAGCAGGACGAGGCCCACGCCGAGCACGGCGGCGGCGATGATCTTGTTCTCGGGGGGCACGGGCTCTCCCGCCTCCGGCGCGACGGGCGGCTCGGTCGCCGACGGGCTTCCGCCCGGGCTCGCGGCGGGCGCCGATGCGGGTGGCGCCGAGCCAGCAGGCGCCGACGCCGGCGCCGCCGAGGCTGGCGCCGCGGACCCGCCCGCCGCGGTCACGATGACCTGGCCGGTCATCTGCGTCGGGTGGACCTGGCAGAAGTAGTCGTACGTGCCGGGCGTGGTGAACGTGAACGGGAACGTCTGGCCGTTCTCCTGCAGCCCGAGCCCCGAATCGAAGACCTTGCCCTGGTCCGGCGCCCCCGGCTTGCCGGAGGTCACCGAATGCTGCTGGCCGATCGACTGCGTGGTCGTCCAGGTGACCGTGTCGCCCACGCCGACCGTGATCGTGGCCGGCTGGAACGACGTGCCGACGATGCTCACGTCGGCGTTCTGGGCCAGGACCGGGACGGCGAGGCCGGCCGCCAACGCCAGAACGGCGAGCGCGAGAGCGAGGCGCCAGGCTCGGGGCACGAACGTCATCCGCAGAACCTCCGGACCGAATCGTAGAGGACGGGCAGGCCCCAGCGGAGGCCGTCGATGGAGACCCGCTCGTCGACGCCGTGATAGCGGTCGAGATAGGTCTCCCCGGGCGGCTGGCGGAGGGGCGAGAAGCCGTACGCCGGGACGCCGAGGTCGAGCAGGTGCTTCGCGTCGGTCCCGAAGGGCAGCATGAACGGGAGCGGGACGGCGCCCGGGTCGTGGTCCCGGACAGCCGCGGCAAGGACGGGGAAGAGGCCCGCCGGGTCGTCGTAGGGCGCGACGACCGCATCGGACGCGACGACGAGATCGATATCGGTGACCGCGGCGAGCTCGGGCCCGAGCCGCTCGCGCAGGAGCGCCTCCATCGCCGGCTCGTCTGATCCGGGCAGCCGCCGTACGTCGATGTCGAGGACCGCCTCGCCGGGGATCACGTTGTACTTCACGCCGCCGTGCAGCACGTTCGGCGAGACGGTGTCCCGGACCAGCGCATCGAGCGCCCTCGCGTAGACAGGCGAGCACAGGTTCGCGAGCGTCGCGGCGTCGCCGACGCCCTCGGCAACAGCGCGCAGGGCTCGCTGCGCCTCGCCCTCGGTTGCCGCGATCGCCCCCTCGAGGAACGTCTCCATCACCGGCGTCAGTCGCGCTGGCATCGGCGCGCCGAGCCGGTTGACCGCGTCCGCGGCGAGGCGCAGCGCGTTGTCCGGGCGGGGCATCGAGCCATGACCCCAGGTGCCGTGGAAGGTCAGCCGATAGACCGTGACGCCCTTCTCGCCGACGGCGATCGGGTAGATCCGGCGCTCGCCGACGTGGACGGCGACCGCGCCAGCCTCGTTGATCGCCGCGGCCGCCCGGAGCGTCTCCGGGTGGTCCATCGCCAGCCACGCCGCGCCGACGAACCCGCCCGCCTCCTCGTCGGCCGTCGAGGCGAAGAGGACGTCGCGCCGAAGGCCCGGGACGGGATCGCTCGCCGGGTCGCGGCCGGCGGCCTTCGCCTCGGCGGCGAGCAGGCGCATGACCTCGAGCTCCATCGCGACGAGGTCCTTCATGTCGACCGCACCGCGACCGTAGACCCAGCCGTCCGCGATGTCGCCATCGAACGGGTCGTGCGTCCAGCCCTGGCTCGGCGCGGGAACGACGTCGAGATGCGAGAGCAGCAGGAGCGGCTCCCCGCCGGTGCCGTCGCCGCGGAGCCGCGCGGTCACCGAGCCGCGGCCCGGGACCGGCTCGTGCACCGTGGCGGGGATCCCGGCCTCGCCCAGCGCGCCGGCCAGGTAGCGCGCCGCCCTGAGCTCGCCTCCCGGTGGGTCGGGCGGGTTGACGGACGGGATGCGGATCAGGTCGCGCAGCGACTCGATCAGCCGATCGTGGGCTTCGCCCCAGCCGGCCTCGTCGATCGCGTTCGAGGGCAGGGTGGTCAATTGACGCCGCCCAGGAGGCCGGCCAGGCCGAGCAGGTTCGCGACGATGCCGAGCACGAACCCGGCGAGGACGACCACGACGATCATCGCGATCAGCAGGCGGACGTAGCGCCGCTCTCGCCGGCGCGTCGCCGCGAGGTCGGGGTCTTCGCCACCGGCGATGTACGGCGCGGCCAGGCCGCGGGCCCGCGCCTGCGTCGCCCGCGGCGAGTCGTATGCATCGGGATCGGGCGGCAGCGACTGCGGCCGCGTTGCCTCGGTTGCCCTCGCCGGTTCGCGCGCCTCCGCCATCAGCCGCCGGTGATTGGCGAGGGCTCGGGCATGACCTCGACGGACGACGTGGCGCGCAACGCAGTCGCCATGCGCCGGCCGGTCGTGACCGCGCCATCGCTCGCCGACGAGACCAGCGCCGCGTACTTCGCGAGCACACCGCCGGTGTAGCGCGGCGCCGGCGCCTGCCAGGCGGCCCTGCGCTCGGCGAGGATGGATTCGGGCACGTCGAGGTCGAGGCGGCGGGAATCGACGTCGATCGCGATCTCGTCGCCCTCCGCGACGAGGCCGATCGGGCCACCCAGCGCCGCCTCGGGCGCGACGTGGCCGATCATCAGCCCGTGGGTGCCGCCGGAGAAGCGGCCGTCGGTGAGCAGGGCCACTGAGTCGCCGAGGCCCTCGCCGACCAGCGCCGCCGTGACGCTGAGCATCTCCTGCATTCCGGGCCCGCCGACCGGCCCCTCGTACCGGATGACGACGACGTCACCCGCCTTGATCTGCCGGTTCTTGACCGCCTCGAAGCAGGCCGTCTCCGAATCGAAGACTCGCGCCGGACCGCGGTGCTGCCGGCGCTCATGACCGGCGAGCTTGATCACGCAACCCTCGGGCGCGAGCGAGCCGCGCAGGATCGCCAGGCCGCCGGTTTCCTTGAGCGGCGCCTCGATCGGCAGGATGACCTTCTGGCCCTCGGTCTCCCTCGCGTCCGCGGCGATCTTCGCCATCGTCCGGCCGTCGACGTTCTTCTCCTCGCCGTGCACGAGGCCGCGCTTGAGCAGCTCGCGCATGACCAGCGCGACGCCGCCGGCGTCGTACAGGTCGGCGGCGGTGTACCGGCCACCCGGCACCATGTCGGCGACGATCGGCGTGCGCTCGGCGATCGCGTCGAAGTCGTCGATCGAGAGCGGGATGCCGAGCTCGTGGGCGATCGCGAGCAGGTGCAGGACGCCGTTGGTCGAGCCGCCCGTCGCGGCGACCGATGCGATCGCGTTCTCGATCGCGGCCCTGGTGACGATCGACGACGGTCGAACGTCGTGGCGCACCAGCGTCATCGCCAGCTCGCCGGCCTGGCGGGCCGCCGCGTCCTTGGCCGGATCCTCGGCCGGGATGCCGTTCAGGCCTGCGGGAGAGAGGCCCAGGAACTCGAGGACCATGGACATCGTGTTGGCCGTGAACTGGCCGCCACACGCGCCCGCCCCCGGGCAGGCCGCGCTCTCGATGTCGTACAGCTCCTCGAGGCCGATCTTGCCGGCGCGGTAGGCACCGACCGCCTCGAACACGGACACGACCGTCAGGTCGCGGCCCTTGTACGTGCCCGGGTAGATGGTGCCGTTGTAGAGGATGAGCCCCGGCACATCGAGCCGGGCCATCGCCATCGCCGCGCCGGGCAGCGTCTTGTCGCAGCCGACGAGACAGACGACGCCGTCCAGGAGGTGGCCGCGCACGACGAGCTCGATCGAGTCGGCGACCACCTCGCGGCTGACGAGGCTCGCCTTCATGCCCTCGGTGCCCATCGACACCCCGTCCGAGACCGAGATCGTGTTGAACTCCATCGGCGTCCCGCCGCCCGCCCGGATGCCCTCCTTCACGAACTCCGCCAGCCGGCGCTGGTTGAAGTTGCAGGGCATCGTCTCGATCCAGGTCGTGGCCACGCCGACCAGCGGCCGGGCGAGGTCGTCGTCGGTGAAGCCGATCGCCTTGAGCATCGCCCGGGCCGGGGCGCGATCGGGCCCGTCGGTCAGGGCATGCGAATGCCGCTTCGCGCCGTCGGTTGGCCGGTCGTAGGGCAGGGGACGGGAGCCGTTCCCGGAGTTTGTGGGCATGTCGAGGGCAGTTTAGGCACCCTCGGGCACGGGGCTCGGGTCGCCGCCGGCGGCGGCGCCGCGGCGAAGGTGCATCGATGCGACCTGCTCGCTGATCGCGGCGGTCGCGGGACCCGAGACGGCGCAGGCAAAGGTGTCGGCATCCACCGCGTAGCCGGTCAGGTCGCTCAGGGCCGTGACCGTCGCGGTCCGCGGCGACCGGCGCAAGAGGGCGACCTCGCCGAACCCGGCACCTGGACCGAGCCGGTCCAGTTGCCGGCCATCGACCGTCACCTCGGCCTGCCCGCTGGCGAGGATGACGAAGGTGTCGCCGGGTTCGCCCTCGCGGACCAGGACCTCGCCACGAGCGGCCGACACAGGGGTCATTCCGGCGACGAGCCGCTCGACCGCGGTCAGCGGCAGCTCGGCGAACACGTCGACCCGGCGCACGAGCCGCACGACATCCTCGTCGACGACGCTCACCCGGTCGGCGCGCCCGATCCGGGCATAGACGATGAGCGAGATGATCGGCAGGATCGAGCCGGCGATCGCCAGCGCGCCGGACGGCCCAAAGGCGGCGAGCAGGGCCGGCGCGAGCAGGCTGCCGGTGACCAGCCCGAGGCCGGCCACGCCCTCGAAGACCGAGAAGACTGCGGCCCGCTCCTGGTTCGAGGCGCCGCGTTGGAAGATCGTGATGATCGCGACGTCGTAGACCGCGTTCGCGATGCCGGTCACGACCATTGCCGCGAGCGCGACAGCCGGGAAGGGCAGCAGCCCGATGACGGCGATCGGCGCGCCCCAGTAGGCCAGGGCGGCGGCCTGGGTCAGGATCAGCCGATCCGGGCGGGTGGCGCTCAGGGCGAACACCGCGCCAACGAACCCACCGAGGCCGAGCGCCGCATTCAGCAGGCCGACGCCCGCCTCGCCCATGCCCAGCAGCTCGATCGAGGCGACGACGAGGAGCGGACTGAGCAGCCCGCGCGTCGTGACCTGTCCGTACACGCCGAGCATCGACCAGCGCAGCACCGGCCGGCGGCGCAGGGCACGCACGCCCTCGGCGAGCCCCAGCCCACGCGACTGCCTGGCCCCGCCGCCGGCGTCCGTCGCGTGCTCGAAGCGGAGGCCCGCGGCGACGAACACCGTCACCAGGAAGGCGACCGCGACCGCCGCAGCGGCCAGCGGCAGCTGGCCCGCGGCGATCAACAGGCCCGCGATGAACGGCCCGGCGAAGGTGCCGAGGCCCTCGCCGGTGCCCCACGCCATGTTCGCCGCGACGAGCTCGCCCGGACTCCTGGCGAGGCCGGGCATGAGCGTCGCCGCGGCCGGCCGGACCGGCGCCCCGGCCACCGCGCCGAGCGCGGCAAGGACATACAGGAGGATCGAGGGCATGCCCGCGGCGATGACGATCGCGCACAGGGCCGCCGCCAGCGCCCGCACGCTCCCGAGGGCAAGCAGGACGCGGCGGCCGCCGAAGCGGCGCACGACGGTGCCCGCGAGCATCCCGGTGAGCACGGCCGGGCCCATGCGCACCGCGCCGAGCACGCCCGCCGCCAGCGCGCCGTCCTGGGCGTAGACGACGACCAACAGCACCACGAGCAGCGCGGCATCGGCGGCGATGCCGATGGTCCAGACGAGCTCGAGCCGGCGGATCCCGTCGTTGGCCAGCGCCTCGCGGACCGCGGCGATGGTCGCGCGCACCGGACCCGTCAGTCGACCCACCGGCGAAGCATGCCATCGCCCGAAAGGCGCTCGCTATCCTCGATTCGATGGACGATCGCGTGGCGGCGCTCCGCGGCGTGCCCCTCTTCGCCGGCCTCGACGAGCGCAGCCTGCAGGCCGTCGCGGTGCTGGGCCATCCGGTGGACGCCCGGGCCGGCGACGTCCTGATCCTCGAGGGCGAGCCGGGCGAGTCGTTCTACGTGATCGTCGATGGGACCGTCCGCGTGGAGCACCGCGACCGGACCGTCCGCTCGCTGACCGCGGGCGGATTCCTGGGCGAGATCGCGCTGGTCGAGCATGGGCCAAGGACCGCTACCGCCACGTGCGTCAGCGACTGCCGGCTCCTCGAGATCCATCGCCA
>Ga0075433_10001543_pt1 | contig 17025 bp, 16 predicted proteins | sample RhiMethybrSRZTD2_FD_75299 | JGI IMG/M metagenome (GOLD analysis project Ga0075433, IMG submission 75299) | Populus rhizosphere microbial communities from Tennessee, USA - Rhizosphere MetaG P. TD hybrid SRZTD2 | ecosystem: Host-associated > Plants > Roots > Rhizosphere > Soil | place: USA... | reverse complement strand
TGGTCGGTTCGGGCAGGCTTCGGTACGGCATGCCGAGCACGGTGGCCGAACCCTCGGTCGGCGCGACCAGCCCGAGGACGATGCGGAGCGTGGTGCTCTTGCCGGCCCCGTTCGGCCCGAGGAACCCCGTGACCACGCCCGGGTGCACCTCGAGGCTGAGGTCGTCGACCGCCGTGACCTTCCCGAAGCGCTTGCTCACGCCGCGGACCGAGATCGCCGGCCATTCGAGCGGCGCCCGTTCGACCGGCGGGCGATCCGCCGTGCTGGTAGCTCCCATCTCGGTGCTCCTTCCGATCGGGTCCATTCGGGAGCCACGCTAGGGAGGGCGGGCCTGGTCGCCGTCGCCCGAGAGGACGAACCTGCGGGTCCTCCTGGAGGAGGAGGCCCGTCTTGGGTCAGGCGCGGCGCGCCGTCACGTCGATCGCTGGTCGGCCGCCGTGCGTTCGAGACGCTCCAGGAACGCCGCCTGTGCCGCCTTGATCTTCACGCTGGCCTCGCCGAGCTCGAACCAGGCGACGCGGTCGATCTCGGGGAACTCCTGCGTCCGACCGGAATGGGGCGGCCACTCCATCTCGAAGGTGTTGCTGACGGCGGTCTCCGGATCGAGATCTCCCTCCACCGCCCACGCGAGGACGCGCTTACCGGACTTCTGGCGGATGTCGCCGAGCTCGATCGCGGAGCCCTCCGGCACGTCGTGCCCGGTCTCCTCCTCGAACTCACGCCGGGCGACGGCAAGCAGGTCCTCGCCCGGATCGACCTCGCCCTTGAGCACGGTCCAGTGATCCGCGTCCTTCCCGGCGAAGTACGGGCCTCCCGGGTGGCCGAGTAGCACCTCGAGGCGACCCTTGCGCCGGCGCCACAACAGGATGCCGGCGCTCGTTCGGCCGGACTTGTCGATCTTCGGCTTCCGGACGCGCGCCATTCGGTGATGATGGCAGGCGCACAGAGAGTGGGGGCGCCCCTATACGAGGTAGCGAGCCAACGCGAACGTGGTGGTCTCGGCTCCGGCCGAACCCGCCAACACGATCTTCCCGTCGGACTGGACCCCCATCCCCCGGGCGAAGTCGAACCCCGCGGTGAACGACGTCGTGACCATCCCGTCGCTGCTGAAGGTGTCGTCCAGGGCGCCGTCCGCGTCGTACCGGGCCAAGGCGAACGAGGCCGAGGCCCCGTTGAATCCGGCCGATCCGCCGGCGACGATCTTCCCGTCGGGCTGGATCGCCACCCCGCTCGCGCCGTCGTCGTCGACCGTGAAGTCCGTGACCACCATCCCGTCCCCGTCGAAGCCCGGGTCGAGAGCTCCCTCGGTCGTGTAACGGGCGAGGGCGAAGGCGCTCGTGTACTCGCCAGGGCCCCCCGCGTCACCCGCGACGACGATCTCGCCGTCGGACTGGATCGCGACGGCGCTGGCCGAATCGGTCCCGACCGTGAAGTCGGTGAACGCGAAGCCGTCCCCGTCGAACGTGGTGTCGAGATTGCCGCTCGCGTCGTACCTGGCGACCTCGAATCGGCCCGATCCCGTTCCGACCGCGACGATCTTCCCGTCGGTCTGCATCGCGACGTCGTCGGCGAAGTCGTACTCACCGCTGATCGCCGTGGTCACCTTCCCGTTGTCGCTGAACGTCGTATCGAGCGTCCCTTCGGGGTTGTAGCGAGCCAGGGCGAACTCCGCGGTACGCGGGCAACAGGTGAGCGACTCGGCGGTCCCGAGCGCGACGATCTTGCCGTCGGTCTGGACCGCGACGGCCGTGGCGCCCGCCTCGGATCCCGCGAACTTCGTGAACACGATCCCGTCGCCGCCGAATGCCGGGTCGAGCTTCCCGTTCGACCGGTAGCGAGCGACGACGAACCTGCCGTCGAGCGAGCCCACGGCCAGGATCTTCCCGTTGGCCTGGACGGCCACCGCGGGGGTGAACTCGAACTTCCGCGTGAAGTGCGTCGTGACACGGCCGTCGCGGCCGAACGTCGTATCCAGCTTCCCGTGGAGGGTGTACCGGGCCAAAGCCCAATCCACGTCTGGGCTTCCGGCCCTCCCCACGGCCACGACCTTCCCGTCGGGCTGGATCGCCATGTCGAAGGCGGCTCCGCCGCCCGCGAACCGGGTGAGGACCTTGCCGTCGCCCCCGAACGTCGGATCGAGATGCCCAGGAGTGGCGAGGGCCGGAGTCGCCGAGGCGATCAGAAGGCCCGCGAGGACGACAACGAAGACGGCCTTATGTCGCACGTTCGCGTTCCTTCCCTCTCTCCAACAGGTTGGAAGCATCGGTCTTGCCGTGCCCACTATGCCCTGCACAGTTGAGCACGACAGAGCTCAAGCCGGTACCCAAATGAGGCACGGCGATACGAGCCGCCGAGCGCGCCATCCACACCGTGGCGGACATCGGCGTATCTGATATGCCTCCTCGGAGGTCTGCCGCCGAGAACGACGAAGGACCAGCGCGACGCGCCGGTCCTTCAACGTTCGTCAGCGACGATCAGGTGATCGGGCGTACGTTCGCCGCCTGCGGGCCCTTCTGACCCTGCGTGACGTCGTACTCGACCTTCAGGTTCTCCTCGAGGTTCCGGTATCCCTCACCCGAGATGGCGCTGAAGTGCACGAACACGTCTTCGGTCCCGTCCTCAGGGGTGATGAAGCCGAAGCCCTTCTCCGCGCTGAACCATTTCACGGTTCCAGTTGCCACTACGATCCCTCCTTCCTTTCGCCGTCCGGGCCTTGGAACTGCCCTTCGGGCGGCCGGCGTGACGGCCGGCGGTGAGGGAACTGCTCGTAGCGAACCGCGATCGTTGCCCTCAACCCAGACCGTACCAGCTTGAAGGCCGATATCGCCCGTTCGCCTGGGATGGTGCGCGGAAGCCGGGGTCAGGCCCTTCCATTCGATGCCTGCTCGATCACGGATCCGATGAACTGGACGATCCGGCGCGCGTGGACCCGTTCGGGATCGAGGTCCGGGTTGTAGATCGTGATATCCCAGCCGCGTGGGTCAGCACGCAGAGCCGTGTTCGCGACGGCCACGAGCTGGTCCCAGCCGAGACCGCCGGGCTGCGGGTAGTCGATCGCGGGGAGCGCCTGCGTCGACAGCACGTCGAGGTCGAGGTGGAACCACCAGGGATCGTGAAGCGACTCGCAGGCGGCCGCGGCGATCCCGGCGGGATCGACCCCCAGGCGCCCCCCGTCCACGAGCGCCACCCGGTCGCGCAGCGACTCGACCCCCTCGGCGCGAAGGAGCTCCGCGTCACGGGCGCCGAGGATCTGGACGTCGGCAGGCACGACGAGGGGAAGCAGGGTGGCAAGCTCCGGAGACCATGAGGCGTCCACCATCCCCAGCGCGAACGCGAGCTCCATGTCGGCCGCCTCGCCGGTCGATGACTGCTCGGGCAGGTACGCATCCTCGTGTCCGTCGACGAACAGGAGGCCGATCCCGTCCTGTACCGAGGCGGCAGCCAGACACCCCAGCAGCACCGGGCAATCGCCGCCGATGATCAGCGGGAGCTGCCCGTCGTCCAGGATCGGCGCGACCCCATCTCGAACACGAGTGACGAGCGCGCCGAGACCGTCCGGATCGATGACGTGAGATCTCGCGTCGCGATCCGGCGACGGTTCGGGCAACGTGATGTCCCCGTGGTCGCGGACCTCTGCGTGCCGGCGGAGGACTTCGACCAGACCTTCTTCTCGCAACACGCGCGGGCCCCGGGCGACGCCGTCGATCGTGCCCGCCGAATTCGCCGGGACACCGAGGAGCCCGATCGTGCGCATCTCAATGCAGGCCGTGCTCTGCCGGCCTGTACGCGTGCTTACGACCCAGCGCCTAGCTGCTCAGGCGTCCTTCGCGGCGTCGGTGGCCTTCGAGGCGGCGTCCTTCGCCGCCTTCGTCGATGTCGCAGCAGCATCCTTCACGGCGCTCGTGGCCGTCGTGGCCGCGTCCTTCACGGCGCTCGTAGCCGTGGAGGCGGCGTCCTTCACAGCATCGGCGGCCTTCGAGGCGGCCGTGGATGCCCGGTCGTACGGGTCACCGGCGGCGAACGAGTCCCATTCGTCGACGGTCGAGCCCGACCGCTTCCTCATGACGGCGACGGCCGCGATGACGCCACCCAGGATCAGCAGCAGGATCAGGAGTCTTTTCATCCGTCCCTCCTCTGTCGCGGTTCTCCACCCTAGCGTCCTCGGACGCCCGAAGGCCACCCGCCCCCTCTGACCCGAACGGTGCCGGTGATCGGGCTCAGGTTGTCCCGCACCACCCGCAGGCTCACGTCGTCGCCGTGGCTCCTGCCAAGTTAGTGCAGGAAGTGCTCCAACGCTGGGGACACGGGCTCGAAGGCCGAGGACTCCATGATCGGAGCGGGATGTAGGAAGTGCTCCAGTGCCGGGGACACGGGCTCGACGGCCATCTCGAACCAGATGGCAGAGGCGCCTGAGGCCCCGACGGCCGCGAACGTGGCCTCGGCGGGTCCAGCACCGTTCTCGATCGCGGGCTCACAGCCAACCCGAGGGATGCAAGCTGTCGTCCCGGCGGCTGTCGGAGAGATCGCGAACGGACCCGCGACCATGAGTGCGGCCAGCATCGCACCCACCACGAAGGCAGCGACCGGCGCGAGAGGCGTCCGTGCACGCGTCCCGGAGATACCAACCCTGGCGGTCTGGACCGTGGCGCTCATGGGGTCCTCCCTTCGCATGCCGCCATCGGCAGCGGATCGAACGTAGCCCTGGAGGAAGACCCCTTCTGTGGCGAGCGCTACGAACGCGATGTGCCGCCGGGCACGTCAGCGTGGCCGAGCCGGCCATCCCTCGGGTGGACGTCCACGACCGGCCGCCTCACATCTTCTTCCGGAGCGGCTTGGTGATGCCTTCCAGGATCCGCCGGCCGATCGAGCGATCCTCCCAACGACCCGGCTGGATCTCCTCGCTCCGCTCGAGGTCCACGTCGAACTGCCGATCCAGCAGCCGGACGAGTTCTGGGTCGAGCGCCACCAGGTTGATCTCCTCGTCGAGCTCGGTGGAGCGCGCGTTGAAGTTGGCCGAGCCGACGTTGGCCACGAGACCGTCCACCGTCATGACCTTCGCGTGCAGCATGGTCGGCTGGTACTGCCAGATACGCACCCCGTGCTCGAGCAGCCGCTCGTACGTCGCCTGTCCGGCCATCTGGACGAACCGCTTGTCGCCGTGCGGTCCGGGGAGCAGGATCTCGACCGTCACGCCGCGGTCGCTCGCCGAGCTGAGGTATCCGACCAGCTCGTCGTCCGGAACGAAGTACGCCGTGGTGATGCGGATCCGATCCTCCGCCATCCTCAGCAGGGCCAGGAGAAGGGTGGAGATGTCGCTCCAGCCCACCTCCGATGCCCCGCGAACGCACTGGATGACCGCCCCGCCAGGCTGGGGTTGATCGGGGAAGCGGTCGATCGAGCTGTCGAACACCTCTGGGTCGGTTTCGAGCCAGTTATCGAGGAAGGCGGCGCGAAGCCCGTCCACGGCGGGGCCCCGCACGCGGAAGTGGGTGTCCCGCCATTCCTTCTCATTTCGGGCGTCGCCCTGCCATTCGTCGGCGATGCCGACACCTCCCGTGAAGCCGGTCGCCTCGTCGACGATCAGGACCTTGCGGTGGGTCCGGTGGTTGACCTTCGTCGGCTGCAGCCTGCGGAGCGGCCGGAACCATCGCAGGCGCACGCCGGCATCCTCCATCCCGGAGACCGAGGCCGGGTCGATCGAGGAGCAGCCCCAGGCGTCCAGCAACACGCGAACGCGAACGCCCGAGCGGGCCTTCTCGGAGAGCGCATCGGCGAATCGGACGCCGATGTCGCCGCGCCAGTACACGAAGGTCAGCAGATCGATCGTGCGCTCCGCCTCGCCGATCGCCTCGAGCATCGCCGGGAAGATCTGGTCGCCGTTGACGAGCACGTCGACGAGGTTCCCCTCGGTCGCGGGGACGCCGATGATGCCCTCGAGCATGCGGCGAACCTCGGCCGTCCGGTCCTCGGATGCGCGCGGGGGCCGGCTCGTGTCCAGGGTGGTCACGAGGCCACACCGGCCGGGGCGGGCGGGGTCGGCGCCTCCGATCTCGTCGGTTCGGGCGTGACGCCGTCCACCTGGGCGCGCCTGCGAGGCGCCGGCGCCCCGGCGCGGACCGCCTCCAGCTGAGCCGCCACGGCGACGCCGTAGAGCAGGGCGATGGACGTCAGGATGGTCCAGAGCAACAACGCGACGAATCCCGCGAGTGGACCGTAGGTCTGACCCAGGTTCGAGCTCGCGCTCAGGATCGCGCCGAGCGCGAGCGTGACGATCAGCACCAGGGTCACGGACAGCAGCGCGCCCAACGTGAGCCAGGACCACGAGGGTTGGTGCCGGCGCGGGCTCCAGCGGAAGATGCACACGGTCGCGCCGACCAGCAGGACGAACGCCAACGGCCATCGGGCGATGTTCCAGACGTCCTGGGCAGCCGGTGACTTCCACACGTCGGCGAGTCCGCGCCCGAGGGTCGTCGCGACGAACGCGGCGACCGCCAGCAGGCCGGCGCTGATCGTCAGGACGAACGCCCGCGCGTACTTGTGCAGGGTGGGGCGGTCGATCTCGATGCCGTAGATGCGGTTCATCGCCCGTTCGATCTGTCCCAGGAGCGTCGTCCCGGTGATGAGTGCGCCGACCACCCCCAACGTGAGGGCGAGGGAACGGTTCTGGGCACCGGCCTCATGCGCCTGCTGGACGGCGTCGGTCAGCACCGTTCCCGCGGGGCCGGGGAACAGATCCTTGAGCATGCCGACGATGCTCTCGCTCAGCCTGCCCTCGTCGAGCGCGCTCGCGAGGCCAACCAGGGCGATGAGGCCCTGGACGAGGATCAGCGCGGTCGCGATCGCCATCGAACGTGCGTGACTGAACCCGTCCGAGGCCCGCAGCCGCTGGAACGCGTCGGTCAGCAGCCTGCGGGAACCGGCCTCCGAGAGGGTCTCCTTGGCGTCGGATCCGGTGAGGTTCCAGGTCTCCGGGACGTAGTTCGCTGTGCTCATGAGGGCTCTCCTTCGGGAACGCAGACGGTGATCGCCGACGGCTTCACCTTGATCTTCAACTTCTTGGTCGCCTTCCGATCGCCGCCGTCGAGCTGGTACGGCGTCCGAGACGCCAGGCGGACCTCGAAGGAACGGCCGGTGGTGGTCTGCACGAACGGCGAGGCGCTGACGTCGCCCACGACCGCGCGGCCCAGGGTTCGCGCCCACTCCCAGGCGCCGTCTGCCGTCACCACACCGATGTCGAGGTAGCCGTCGTCCGGCACCGCATCGGGGAACACGGTCAGGCCTCCCAGGACGTCGCCGACGTTCCCGAGCAGGACACAGCTCGCATCGCCTTCGAACCACCGCGCTCCGTCGACCTCGATCGACATCGCGACGGGGTCCATCTGCACGTTCCTTGCACCGGTCCACACGTAGGCGATGCGCCCGACCCGATCCTTGAGTCCCGCATCGGCCGCCTTGATCATCATCGCGTCCAACCCGGCGCCGGCCATGACGGCGAAGTGCTCCCCGTTGACCTTCCCGACGTCCAGCCCGCGGCGGGTGCCGTCCAGGCCGATCCGGACGCAAGCCTCGAGGTCCTCGGGCAGACCGAGGTTCGTGGCGAGGAGGTTGGCCGTCCCGGCGGGCAGGATCGCGAGCGTCACCGGCTTACCCACGACGGTGTCGATCGCGCGCTGCACCGTGCCGTCGCCGCCCCATACGAAGAGCAGATCGACGCCCTGATCGACCAGCTCCTCGACGCGATCGGGCACGTCCTTGCTCTTCGGCACCTCGTGCCAGGGCAGGTCGGTAAGGCCGTAGTCGGCCAGGGTCTTGCGGAGCTCGGCCAGGCCTCCACCGAGCCGCTTCTCGGCGTGCGCCACCACCCCGACGGACGTCATCTCGACACCTCGACACCCTCAGGCGGCGCGGCGGGAAGGGATGCGGGGGCGGGCAGCTCTCCGTCCGGGGGCTGCGTGTCGGCGTCGTCGCTCGCGGCGCGTTCGTTCGCCTCGGCGACGGCCACGCCGGTCCTCGTCGCGAGGAACGCGAACGCCAGACAGCCGAACGCGCCGATCACGCTCCCGATCACGTCCGTCGGATGGTGCATGCCCCGGTACAGGCGCGAGAGCGCGACGAAGGTCGGGACGGCGAAGGCCACGAGCCACGCGAGGGCCTGGACGATCCTCGACCGGACCAGCGACATGACGATGAGCGCGATGCCCACGTACAGGACGATCGATGCGGCCACGTGGCCGGAGGGGAAGCTCGAGGTCGGCGGCCCCGGGTCCAGGTGCGGCACGTTCGGCCGGGGGCGGTCGATGACGAACGTGGTCGTCACGAACGTCGTGACCTCGATCAGCAGCGCGCCGACGAGGAACGAGATGTGCGCCCAGTGGCGGCCGACCGCGAGGATGCCGACGACGACCGCCGCAACGACGATCACGGCCGCGACGTCGCCGACCCTGGTCCCCCACTGCGTGATCGCATCGAGCGTGGCCGTTCGGTGGACGAAGAACCAGCGGTCGAGGCTCTGGTCCCACCGTCCGACCGGCCCGTCGAGCAGCACCTTCGTCAGGAGGAGACCGAGGGCCACGAGCACGACCGTCATGACGACATAGCCCGCGGCTCCGACCGCGAGGCCCGAGACGAGCGGCCTCCGCGTCCGCGAGCGGCGGGCGAGTCGGTACGGCAGGCTGCCTGGTTGCACCTGGTCCACGGGGTCCCCTTCCTTGCTGGTGGTGGGGTGTTTCCCATCGAAGGCGTTCGGGGAACCTCCAAACCGCGATCCGAAAGGAGGTTGGGCGCCGTGGTGCTGCTCGTGTTGATGCTCTTTAGCCTCGTCGCCGGCCTCGCCGGTTTCCTCGCGGTGCGCCGCTGGCCCAGGGCCGACCCCGCCCTGAGCGCCTCGGTCTCGCTTGGGGCCGAGCTTCGGAGCCGTCCGGGGCCGCGGAGCTTCCTGCGCTCGCGCCTGGATCCCGCCGCGGCGACCGGCCTCGTGCTCACCCTCGTCCTGGTCGGCATCGTGCTGGCCGGCGCCCTGATCGGCCTGTTCGCCTGGATGATCAGACGGGACCTCGGCGTCGTGACCGTCGACCTCTCGGTCGAGCGGTGGGCCGACGTCCATGCCACCAGCCTCTCGGACGTCGTGCTGGGGACGCTCACCCACCTCGGCGACACCGAGACGGTCGTGGGGGTCGCGATCGCGGTCGGTTTGTTCGGCCTGTGGCGCTGGCGCCGGCCCGCCATCCCGCTGTTCCTGTTGTCGGTCCTCCTCGGTCAGCTGCTGATCTCGAACACGATCAAGGAGGTCATCGACCGCGCGCGCCCGGCGCTTCGCCCGCGCGCGGAGTTCACGGGCACGTCCTTCCCGAGCGGTCACACCACCGCCGCGACCGCCACCTACCTGGCGGTCGCCCTCGTCCTCGCGATCGGCAGCTCGCCGAAGGTCCGAGCGGCGCTCGCCGGCGCCGCCCTGGCGATCGGGGTCGCGGTCGGGTGCACGAGGGTGCTGCTCGGCGTGCACTTCTTCTCGGACGCGATCGCCGGGTTCGCCATCGGCCTGTCGTGGTTCGGCCTGTGCGCGGTGGCGTTCGGAGGGCGGCTGCTCAGCTTCGGGGCGCCCGCAAAGGTCGCCGCGGCCCCCGAGGGCCCACCGGCAGCTCGGCAAGCACAGAACCTCGGCGCTCGAGGTGGCTGAGACCGGCGCAGCGTATCCTGACGCTGCACGCCTGAACGGCCATTCAACCCGTCGCGGAGGTCACGCATGGACACGGAGCGGGGTACCACGGACTTCTGGCTCCAGCCCGCCGAACGCCGCTGGCGCCCCCGGCCCACCTTGGCCGGGCGTGATCACACCAGCTTCGAGGTCTGGAACGAGGAGCGGGAGCGCATCTGGTGGGGCGACTGGGTCGCGTTCGGGCGCTCCGAGGAGGTCTCGGGCGGCGGCGACTACCTCGTGCGAGACGTGGCGGGAGAGTCGGTCTTCGTCGTGCGGAACGCGGAAGGTCGCCTGAACGGCTTCTACAACGTGTGCTCACACCGAGGCACGAAGTTCCTCGACGACGACGAGTGCGGGAACCGCCGCAAGGCCTTCACCTGTCCGTACCACGCCTGGACCTACGACCTGAACGGGCGCCTGATCGGCACGCCGAACGTGCAGGAGGACGAGCTGTTCGACCGGACCTCGTACCCGCTGCATCAGATCGGCGTCGACGAGTACGCGGGCTTCGTGTTCGTGAATCTCGCCGAACGACCGCGTCCGCTGATGGAGTCGCTCACGCAGGGAACCGAAACCATGACCGCGTTCGAACGGTTCGCGATGCACGACCTGCGGGTCGGCGTGCGGATCGTCTATGAGGTCGAGGCCAACTGGAAGATCATCGTCGAGAACTACAACGAGTGCCTGCACTGCCCGACGGTGCACCCCGAGCTCGTGAAGGTGGTGCCGCTGTTCCGGTTCGGCGAGGTGTGGGACGACGAGACGCGCGACGGCGGCAACGCGATGGTCCAGGGCGCGACCTCGTTCAGCATCCAGGGCCGCTCCGAGCTCCCGCAGCTCCCGGGCCTGCTGCCCGAGGACCTCGACCGGTACTACGGTTCGTACCAGTTCCCCAACCTGATGCTGAACATGCACCCGGACTGCGTCATGTACTACATCGGCTACCCGAAGGGTCCCTCGCACACCACGGTCGTGTCCGAGTATCTGTTCCCGCCTGAGGTGATCGCCGACCCCGACCGCTTCAAACCCGAGCCCGTGGTCGAGCTCTGGGACCTGATCTCGAAGCAGGACTGGGACGTGTGCGAGCGGGCGCAGACCGGCGTGGGATCGCGCGCGTTCACAACGGGCGTCTACCCGCGCCAGGATCGGTTCCTCTACTCGTTCAACGAGGACTACCGGGTCAGGATGGGCCGAGAGCCGCTCGGCTGATCGGTCGCTCGGGGGCATAATCGCGCATGCTCGACGAGGACCAGCCGGTCGCGGACGACCGGACGGGGGGTGCCGACGCTCCGGTTCGCACGTTCCTGATCGCCGACGTCCGCGGGTACACCGTCTTCACGCAGGAACGCGGCGACGAGGCCGCCGCAGCCCTTGCCGGGCGGTTCGCAGAGCTCGCCCGTGAGGTGATCGAGTCCCACACGGGAGCACTCGTCGAGTTGCGCGGTGACGAAGCTCTCGCCGTGTTCGAGTCACCGCGAGCCGCCGTCCGCGCCTCGATCGAGCTCCAGCGACGGTTCGTCGATGCGACGATCGCCGATGCCTCCCTTCCCCTCCCGGTCGGGATCGGACTGGACGCCGGCGAGGCCGTGCCCGTCGAGGACGGCTTCCGCGGTGGCGCCCTGAACCTGGCGGCCCGGCTCTGCTCGATCGCCGGTCCGGCGGAGATCCTCGCGAGTCGCGAGGTCGCGCACCTGGCCAGGAAGGTCGACGGCGTCGCGTATGTGGACCGCGGCACCGTCTCGCTCAAGGGGCTCGCCGATCCCGTCCACGTGATACGGCTGCGCGCCGAGGCAGACGACCCGGCCGACGACATGGCGTTCCGGCGGGCGCTCGGCGCGACAGCCTCGCGGCTCGCAGCCGGCACAGCCGCCACGATCGCCGTCAACCCGTACAAGGGCCTCCGAGCCTTCGAGGAGGCCGACGCCGTCGACTTCTTCGGACGCGAGGAACTCGTCGAGCAGCTCGTGAAGCGACTCGCGACGACGCGGTTCCTCGCGGTGGTCGGCCCGAGCGGCAGCGGCAAGTCGTCCGTCGTTCGCGCTGGCCTGCTGCCGGCGATCCGGCGCGGCGACATCCCCGCCTCCGAGTCGTGGGCGATCGCCGACATGTTCCCCGGGAGTCGCCCGGTGGACGGACTCGAGGCGGCACTGCTCCGCGCGGCGCCCGACCCGCCGGCGAGCTTGATGGACCAGCTCGAGCGCGACGAGCACGGGCTCCATCGCGCCGCCCTCAGGCTGCTCCCCTCCGACGGCTCGGAGCTCGTCCTGGTGATCGACCAGTTCGAAGAGGTCTTCACGCTCGTCGAGGACGAGCGCACGCGAACCCACTTCCTCGGCAGCCTCGAGGCCGCCGCCACCGATCCCCACAGCCGCCTCCGGATCGTCGCGACGCTGCGCGCCGATTTCTACGACCGGCCGCTCCTGTACCGAGGGTTCGCCGACCTGTTCAAGGCCCGGGTCGAGGCGCTGGTCCCACTCTCCGCGGAGGAGCTCGAGCGAGCGATCTCTGGCCCCGCCAAGCGCGTCGACGTCTCGTTGGAGCCGGGACTCGTCGCCGCGATGCTCGCCGACGTGGCGGAGGAACCCGGCGCGCTCCCGCTGATGGAGTACGCGCTGACCGAGCTCTTCGACCGTCGCGACGGACGAACGCTCTTCCTCGAGACCTACCGCGAGATCGGCGGCGTGTCGGGCGCGCTCGGCCGGCGGGCCGAAGAGCTCTTTGACGAGCTCGACGGCGCCGGCCAGGAGGCAGCCCGGCAGCTCTTCCTGCGTCTGATTGCCCTCGGTGAGGGGACCGAGGACACGCGCCGCCGCGTGCCGCGAGCCGAGGTCGCTTCGCTCGACGTCGACCAGCGCTCGATGACCACGGTGCTCGACACGTTCGGCGCGTCGAGGCTGCTCTCGTTCGATCGCGACGGAGGAACGGGCGAGCCAACGATCGAGCTCGCGCACGAGGCGATCCTGACTGCGTGGCCGCGCCTTCATCGATGGATCGACGCGGCGCGCGAGGAGCTCCGAACGGAACGGCGAGTCGCCGCGGCGGCACGGGATTGGACCGAGTCCGATCGTGATCCATCGTTCCTCCTGAGCGGCTCGCGACTGGAGCAGGCCGAGACGTGGCGGGCCGGGTCCGGCATCGCGATCACGCCGGGGGAGCGGGAGTACCTCGACGCCTCGCGCGAGCAACGGGACCGCACGCTCGCGGACGAGCGAGCGCGACAGGCGCACGAGGAGGAGCTCGAACGCCGGTCCTTCCGCCGCCTCCGGGCGCTCGTGGCCGTCCTGGCCGTCGGCGTGGCCGTCGCGATCGGCCTCACGGTGTTCGCGACCAGGCAGAGCGGCCGGGCGGCGAGCAACGAACGGACCGCCACCGCCCGCGAGCTAGCAGCTTCTTCCACCGCGAACGTCGCGGTGGACCCCGAACGGAGCATCCTCCTGGCCCTGGAGGCGATCGACGTGACGCGGTCGGTCGACGGCACCGTCCTTCCCGAAGCCGAGGATGCCCTGCACCAGGCCGTGATCGCCTCGCGTCTCGTGCTGACCGTGCCGGACCTGGGCGGGACCCTCGACTGGAGCCCCGAAGGCGTGTTCGTCACCGAGGGGCCCGAGAACACCGGGACGATCGACCTCCGGGACGAGACCACCGGCGAGTCGGTCCGTTCCTGGGTCGGACACGAGATCGACGTGAACGACGTCGAGTTCTCACCCGACGGTTCGATCCTGGCGACAGCCGGCGACGACGGCCTCCTGAAGATCTGGGATCCCGACACGGGAGAGGAGATCGCGAGCGTGGCGGGGACCAAGGGCGGCGCCGTGGGGCAGTCGTTCGACGGCGACGGAACGCTCCTGGCGGCCGCGTGGCCCGACGAGCGGGTCGTGCGGGTTGCGGAGGCGACGACCGGAAAGGTCGTGCGCACGTTCGACAGGTTCCACACGTTCGTGTTCGACACGGCCCTCAGTCCCGATGGGAGCCGGCTGGCCATCGCGAGCGCCGATGCGGACGTCGTCTCGGTGTTCGACGTACGGACCGGCGATCTCGTCTTCGAGCTCCCGGGGCACGCGTTCGCCGCGGACTCCGTCGCCTGGAGCCCGGACGGACGATGGATCGCCACGGGATCGGCCGACACGTCGGTCCGCGTCTGGGACGCCACGACCGGCATGCTCGAGGAGCGGCTGATCGGACACGCCGGCGTCATCACGGGCGTCGACTGGTCGTCCGACTCGCGACGCATCGTCTCCGGCGGGAGTGACGGCACCGCGCGGGTCTGGGAGCTGGAGCTGCACCCGACAAGGGGAACCGTCGAGGTCGAGGGCCGCCAGGTGTACCTCCTGTCCGGCCAGCAGACGCAGTCGGCCGTGTACGCGGCGTTCTCGCCCGACGGGCAACGGGTCATCACCGGTGACATCGGGATCGCCGCCGTCAAGATCTGGGATCTGTCGCTCCAGGGCGACGCCGAGGTCGTCAACGTCCCCACGGACGAGGCGGCCCCCGTCGACGTCGCCTACCTCCCCGACGGGAAGATCGTCGCCTCGCACGGCGTTGGATCCGTCGCCGTCTGGGACGTCGACCGGGCGACCGAGCCGGTGACCACGTTGGGCCCCGTGGGGGGCTCGGAGGAGCCGGTGCTCCTGATCGGCACGAACCCGAAGGACGACCTGGTCGCGTTCGTCCGCAACGAATCGCCCGTCGTCGCGGTGTGGAACGCCGAGACGAGCACGCTCGCCTTCGAGTACGACACGGGGGGCGAACCCATCACCTCGATCGACTGGAGCGGCGACGGCCGGTATCTCGCCCTCGGCTCGTACGACGGGAGCCTCCACGTGCTCGACGCGGATGATGAAGGTCGCAGCCTGTTCGTCGGGCACGAACCACCCCCCCATTACATCCAGGCGATCGCCTTCTCGCCGGATGGCCGGACGATCGCCGCCTCGACCTTCAACGGCGAGCAACCCGACACGAACCACGTTTCGATCTGGGACTGGAAGGCCGAGAAGGTGGTTCGTCAGATCGATGCCGCCGGTGTGGTGTCGATGGCCTACGACGCGCCCGGAGAACGACTCGCGCTCGGATCCTTCAACGGCAAGGTCGAGATCCGGGACGCCGCGACGGGCGACGTGGAGCGGTCGTTCCGTGCGGGATCCGTCACGGTGATGAACGTCGTGTTCAGCCCCGACGGCGAGCTGCTCGCGACGAGCGGTGAGGACGGGGCGGTCCGCGTCTTCGACACCCGCGCCCAGAGCGGCGCTCAGCAGCTGGTGCTCCGAGGACACGGGTCGCTCGTCTCGGGCCTGGACTTCAGCCCGGACGGGAAGACGCTGGCCTCAGCCGGCCCCGGCGGCGTGGCGCGCGTGTGGGCGCTCGATCTCGACCGGTTGATCGCGATCGCACACGACGAGGTGACCCGCGGCTTGACCGACGACGAGTGTCGCCAGTACCTGCACCTCGAAGACGGCTGCGCCTGATCGAGCCGCTGTCGGTGAGGCGGGCGCTAGGCCACGTAGACGCCCATCCAGGCGTCCAGACGCTCCTCCACCTCGCGGAGCCGCTCGGCGATGATCTTCAGCATCGCGATCGCGACGCCGGGATTCTCGCGGAGGAACGCGTCGAAATCATCCGTCTCGATCTCGAGGGCCTCGAAGCCGTCCTGCGCCGTCACCGTCCGCATCCGCGGCTTGGATGACAGGAGGCCCATCTCACCCAGCAACGCGCCTCGCTTCAGGTCGTGGTAGCGACCGCCGACGTCCACCCGGGCGGTTCCCTGCGTGACGACGAACATCGCCCGAGCGGGCTGCTCGCGTTCGATGACCACCTGACCAGGCTCGAAGCGCACGACCTTGGCGAGGGTCAGCAGGTGCTCACGCTCGGTCGGTGGGAGCTCGGACAGGAACGGGATGTCTTCGAACGCGCCCAGATCCACCTGCGACTCACCCATGAGCCGGAGTCTAGCCGGGGTCGGTCAGCGTCGCCGCTTGCGGATCTCGTTCCCCACGTCGGTCACCGTGGAGCCGAGCGCGTTCACCACGGCCTTGCCGGCAAGCTTCAGCGTCTCCTTCGCCTCCGGGTCACGGATCGTGTCGCCCACCGAGCTGAACGCGACGTCGAGCTGCCTGGTGACGACCGAGAACGCCTCCTCCAGGCTTCGCTTCGCCTGGTCGACCGGCGGCGTGCCCTGCTCCTCGCCCGCCTTCCGGTGACGCTCGGCCACGATCCGGCCGAACTCGGAGAACCGGCGATCGACCTCTGCCCACGCGTCCTTGGAATCCGTCATCGGCTACTCCTCTCGACGAGAACTGGTGTGCACCAGACGGAGTCATCATCCCATCGGATCTGAATCGGCGCGGTTCGGCAGCCGGACCTCGTCAGTCCCCAGGCTGCACGAGGCCGGATTCGTAGGCGAGCACCACCGCCTGCGCTCGGTCGCGGAGCCCGAGCTTGTGGAGCACGCGGCCGACGTGGGTCTTCACGGTGGTCTCCGCGACGAACAGCGCCCTGGCGATCTCGGGGTTCGACAAGCCCCGGGCCATGAGGACGAGCACCTCGCGTTCGCGTTCGGTGAGCTGGTCGAGCTCGGTCCGTTTCGCGGCGGGGGCTCGCCGAGCGAACTCCTCGATCAACCGGCGAGTGACCGAGGGCGCGAGCAACGCCTCCCCCGCCGCGATCACGCGGACCGCCGCGACGAGCTCCTCGGGCGGCCGGTCCTTCAGCAGGAAGCCGCTCGCGCCGGCGCGCAGGGCCTCGTACACGTACTCGTCCAGGTCGAACGTCGTCAGGATGAGCACCCGTGCAGGACGTTCGAGTGCCGAGAGCCGCCGGGTCGCCTCGATCCCGTCCATCGTCGGCATGCGGACGTCCATCACGACGACATCGGGTTCGAGCTTCTCGAACCGACGGATGGCGTCGGCCCCGTCGATCGCCTCGCCAACGACCTCGATGTCGGCCTGGGCGTCCAGGATCATCCGAAAGCCCGTGCGCATGAGCGCTTGATCATCGGCGATCAGGACGCGGATCGTTTCGCTCACGTGGGCGCCTCGAACGGCAGCCGCGCGCGGACGAGGAACCCGCCGCCGGGACGCGGCCCGGCCTCGAACGCCCCGCCGAACAGCTGAGCGCGTTCGCGCATCCCGATCAGGCCCTGGCCCTGGGTCGACGGGCCGTCGGGCGGTCCGAGGCCGTCGTCGGCGATCTCGAGCTCGAGCGCGGCCGGCTCGTAACGCACCAGGACGCGGGCGCTCGCGCCGCCGGCGTGGCGGAGCGCGTTCGTGAGGGCCTCCTGGACGATGCGGTACGCGGACAGGTCGACACCGGGCGGTAGCGGCCTCGTCGAACCC